>WNFP01005022.1_pt1 | contig 10634 bp, 6 predicted proteins | sample 5400201 | NCBI WGS metagenome assembly WNFP01 (sample SAMN13153355, study PRJNA577476) | soil metagenome | isolation source: 115 cm saprolite under Madrone tree | place: USA:California | collected 2016-06-14
TCTACCGTGTTCGACTGCACCATGGAGTCATACTGCTCAAAGATCCATCGCTTGGAGCAGATGTTCGGAGCGGCCAGCAGGCGCTTCAGATTCTCCGTGAAGTCGGTCGCATCGCTCCAGCGCACGTTCGCCGGCTTTGTGCGGGAGACAGGCGCATTCCACGGCTCCATGGGGCGGTGGTAAAGAGGAGCGTCATCGGTCAGTGCGGAGTTCGGTATATCGGCCACCAGCTTTCCATGCTCCAGCACGCGCAGCCGTCCATTGTTGGTGACGCGGCCCACAATCACGCCATCAAGCCCCCACTTTTCAAAGACCTTCAGCACTTCCTGTTCGCGCCCACTCTCCGCCACCAGCAGCATGCGCTCCTGTGACTCGCTGAGCATGATCTCGTAGGCATTCATGCCGGTCTCACGCTGTGGCACAAGGTCCAGCTCAATCTCAATGCCTACGCCGCCGCGCGCTCCCATCTCGCATGTAGAGCATGTCAGCCCCGCCGCGCCCATATCCTGTATGCCAACAACAGCGCCCGTGTGCATGGCTTCCACGCAGGCCTCAAGCAGCAACTTTTCCAGAAATGGATCGCCCACCTGCACGTTGGGCCGTTTTTGCTCGGAGCCCTCGCTGAACTCCTCGCTGGCCATGGTTGCGCCGTGAATGCCGTCGCGACCCGTCTTGGCGCCCACATAGATCACTGGGTTCCCCTCGCCTGCGGCCTTGGCATAGAAAATCTGGTCGCGGCGGACAAGCCCGAGAGCAAACGCGTTCACCAGGGGATTCTGCGAGTAGCAGGGTTCAAACTTGGTTTCGCCACCCAGATTCGGCACGCCGAAACAATTGCCGTAAGAAGCCACACCGCTCACTACGCCCTCTAAAGTTGAATGATTGCGATGGACCGTTGCCTGGTCCGCGCCTTTACCCGGCGCGATGGGCCCAAAGCGCAGGGAATCCATGACCGCAAACGGACGCGCGCCCATGGTGAAGATATCGCGAAGAATGCCGCCCACTCCAGTGGCCGCGCCCTGAAAAGGCTCAATGAAAGAAGGATGATTATGCGATTCAATCTTGAATGCGCAGGCCCAGCCATCGCCAATGTCGATGATGCCGGCGTTTTCACCCGGCCCCTGCAATACCATTTTGCTGCGCGTGGGCAGCCGCTTCAAATGCACGCGGGATGACTTATACGAGCAGTGCTCGCTCCACATCACGCTGAAAATGCCTAATTCGGTCAGCGAAGGCTCGCGGCCCAAAGAGGCCTTGATCCGTTCGTATTCTTCCGGCGTGATGCCGTGGTCAGCAATGACCTCAGGGGTGATGGCGGAAGCGTGTGTCGTGGGCATGGCGGTATTTATATTTTCGCATGAGCAGCTATTCTGTTGGCGTAGAATGTCAATCGTAAGTTGATGATTGCCTTAGTAACAGTTTTGAATGTAGCGGGATGGCACGGTGGTTAAAAAATGAAGCCTTTTAACTTCGACGCGGAGTACCTTGAACGTGTGAAAACTGGCAATGACGACATCAGAAATGATTTTTTTAGCTACTGCAGTGAACTGATTACGACAAGCCTAAAGTCATCACACTATTCGCCAAGCGCTATTGATGACTTTACACAGAAAATTTCTTTACGTCTCTGGACAGCTTTACCTGAGGAAAAAGTTCGCGATCCTCAGAAGTTAAGAGCATACGTTTCCTGTATTTGTCAGAATGTACTCAGGGACGCCATGCGGCGTCAACTTACGCCTCCCACTGTTGATTTAGAACAATTAACTGAGAGACAGCTACATGATGCTGTCGTGCAGGCTGAGCGAGTAATTCTTAGGGCTATTTTCCTAGATAACACAACTTTTCAGCCTGTTGCGAACGTTCTCTTACCTGTTGATTTTTCAATACAATCACACCAATTGATCTTTGAGTCAATGGCAGAACTAATGAGAGTTGGTCGAGACATAAACTTTATCAATCTTATCAAGGTCTTGGCGGCACAAGGGCGAATCGCAGATGTCGGCGTGGAATACTTCACCGGAGTCATAGAAGTTATGCCGCAGCCGAGAAACATCGAAAAACATGTCGAGTTCATTTTGGAAGTCAGGAAACAACGCTCAGCAAAAGCTGCTGGCGCAGGAAGAGATGCCTCTAATTCGCGAGAAAATGGAACGTACAACCTAGCGTCCGATCTAATGTCCGAAGAATGAAATCCATCATCATCGGGACCGCCGGACACATCGACCATGGCAAGACCGCACTGGTAAAGGCGCTTACCGGGATTGACGCTGATCGCCTGGAAGAGGAGAAACGGCGCGGCATCACCATTGATCTTGGCTTTGCCCATCTGGAACTTGCGGCCCCCAGCGGCGAGAAGCTGCGGCTGGGATTTATCGACGTTCCCGGCCATGAGCGCTTTGTCCGCAACATGCTGGCCGGCGTGGGCGGCATGGACCTGGTGCTGATGGTGGTTGCCGCCGATGAATCCATCAAGCCGCAAACACGCGAGCATTTTGAGATATGCCGTCTGCTCTCTATCCCACGCGGCATCACAGTCATCACCAAGGCCGATCTGGTGGATGAAGACACGCTCAGCGTGGTGCGCATGGAAATTGAAGACTTTGTTCGCGGATCGTTTCTTGATGCCAGCCGCTCACCCATCGTCGCCATAAGCGCACTCAAAGCCACCGGATTGGATGAGTTGAAGCGCGAGATCATCCGTCTTACCGCCGAAGTCCCCGCCCGTGATACTGACGCTCTTTTTCGCTTACCGGTGGACCGCGTATTCACCATGAAAGGCTTTGGCGCGGTTGTCACCGGCACGCTGATTGCCGGCAAAGTAAAAAAGGAAGAAGAAGTTGAGATCTTCCCGGTGCGCAAGCGGGCCCGCGTGCGCGGCGTGCAGGTGCATGGCAGCATGACGGACCAGGCGCTGGCCGGGCAGAGGACCGCCCTCAATCTTGCCGGCGTGCAGATGGAAGAGCTGGCGCGCGGCATGACCCTGGCCGCTCCCGGCGTGTTTGAGCCTACGCAAAAGCTTGCCGTCAGAATTGCGCTGCTCAAGGATGCCAAGCCGCTCAAGAACCGGGCCCGCGTCCATTTGCATGCGTTCACCTCGGAAACCATCGCAGAGGTGGCGTTGCTCGGCGCCATTGACGAACTCAAGCCCGGAGCAAGCGCTTACGCGCGCCTGCGTACCGCAGAACCGCTTTTATTGTTGCCGGGAGACCGCGCCATACTGCGGCAGTTTTCGCCCGTCATTACCATTGGCGGAGCTGTAGTGCTGGATGCCTTCCCACTGCCACGGCAAAAACAGGAGATCCTGCAGGACTTTCTGCATACACTGTCGACCGGCACTCTTCAGGAAGCGCTGTTGGCGCGCATCGCCCGCCGCGGACATGAAGGATTGTCTCTGCGCGCCGCCGTCTGTGAGACCGGGCTGAAGCCGTCCGTGCTCCAACCGATGGTCGCCGGACTGGTGCAGCAGAAGCAGATCATGCAGGTCGGCGAGTTTCTGCTCTCAACCCAGGCGGCGCAGAAGACGCGCGAGAAGCTGGTCTCTATTCTTGAGGCATTTCACAAAGCCAATCCGCTGGTGGGCGGCATCAGCAAGGAGGAATTACGAGAGAAACTTGGCTTGCACCAGACAGTGATGGAGGCGCTTCTGGGCCAGATGGTGCGTGACAAGAAAGCCGAAATTTCCGGCGAACAAGTCCGGCTGGCTGGCCGTGGCGTGGAGTTGAAAGACGATGAAACGAAGGCCAAGCAACAGATCGAAAAAGCCTTTGCTGACGCAGGGCTTAAGGTCCCGCTGATGAAAGAAGTGCTGGACAAGCTGCCGGTGGACAAAGCGCGCGCCCAAAAGCTCGTCACGCTCCTGCTGCGTGACAGGGTCCTGGTGAAGCTGGCCGATGATCTCGTTTTCCACCAGTCTGCCTTGCAAGGTCTGCGACAGCTCATGGCGGCGCAAAAAACCAGGACGCCGAAAATCGACGTACCCACCTTCAAAGATCTCATCGGCGTAACCAGAAAATATGCCATTCCACTGCTGGAATACCTGGACCAGCAACGGATTACGCGCCGTGTTGGCGATGAAAGAATCATTCTTTGACCGCCGTGAATGAACCATCGCGATGGGCGCTGCCTGACTGCATTTTTCGGTTGTAAAATGGAGTAGCCAGATGAAAGTCCTTCTCATTGGCGGCAGCGGATTTATTGGCCCATTCGTCATAACGGCTTTGCTGCAAAGTGGACACCACGTCACGGTGTTTCATCGCGGCAAGACCAGTGTGCCTGCGGGCGTGGAAGAGATTCTTGGCGACCGTAATTCTCTGCAGGACCATCAGCCTGAATTCCGGCGGCTGAAATTTGATGTAGTGGTCGATTTTGTTCTCAGCTCGGGCCGCCGCGCACTGCAACTGATGGATACGTTCCGCGGGCTCACCGGCCGCGTTGTTGCCCTCAGCAGCATGGACGTGTATCGCGCATGGGGCGTCTTCTATGGTCTCGAGCCTGGCGGCTTGCAGGAACTACCGCTGACGGAAGACTCTGCACTCAGGACAAGCCGGAGCACGTATCCGCCCGAAGCGCTTAAGAAAGCGCAAACCATCTTCGGCTGGATCGATGAAGAGTATGACAAGATTCCTGTGGAGCAGGCCGTGCTGGGAGATTTGAAGCTGCCGGGCACAGTGCTTCGGTTGCCGATGATCTACGGTCCCGGCGACCCGCTGCACCGCTTTCATGCTGTGCTCAAACGCATCGATGACGGACGCAGGCACATTCTCTTTTCGGATGACGTGGCCCCGCTGCGCACGCCACGCGGGTACGTGGAAGACGTAGGCGAGGCCATCGCGCTGGCGGCAATATCTCCGCAGGCAGTGGGGCGTGTCTACAACGTGTGCGAGGCCGAATCATTTGGAGAATTGGATTGGGCGCAGAAAATTGCGGCCACAACCAACTGGACCGGCGAGTTCGTTGTGCTGCCGCACGACCAAACGCCCAAGCATCTGCTCTGGCCTGGAAATACCGCACAGCATGTCGTGGCATCTTCGGATCGCATCCGAAAGGAGCTTGGTTATCGTGAGTTGCTGCCGCGGGAAGAGGCGCTTCGGCGGACGATTGCCTGGGAACGGGCGAACCCGCCTGTCACGCCAGTCGCACAGTTTCACTATGATGCTGAGGATGCCGCGCTGGCACAGTTCAAAGCGACCGCTTAACTCCCCCTCCAGCCCGGCTTATTCCTAGTAAGATTGAAGAGCCATGCTTTCCATCCGCAACGCTACGGCGGCTGACGCGCCGCTGATCCTCGACTTTATCCGTCGTCTCGCTGAATATGAGCGAGAACCCAATGCAGTCATTGCCACGGAAACTGACCTGATCCGCGATGGCTTTGGCCCGGAGCCGAAATATCGTTGCCTGTTGGCCGAGTGGAATGGCCAGCCAGCGGGCTTTGCCCTTTTTCACTACAACTACTCCACATGGCGTGGCCAGCCGGGGATTTACCTGGAAGATCTCTTTGTTCTGCCGGAAATGCGCGGCAAAGGCATTGGCAAAGCGCTGCTGCAACACCTGGCCCAGATTGTGCAGCGAGAAAATTGTTATGGCCTGCGCTGGATGGTGCTGGAATGGAATGAGCCGGCCCTGAAATTCTATGAGTCGCTGGGTGCTGAGTTGCTGGGTGAGTGGGAAACCATGTTATTGCGCGGTCCCGCGCTCGCTCAACTTGCAAAAAGCGGAGCGTCGGGCATGCCATCCGCACAAATGACTGGAAGCGGTTCCCCGGAATGAAGATTCGAATCATCGGCGCCGGCCTTGCGGGATGTGAAGCGGCGTGGCAATGCGCGCGGCATGGAATAGAAGTGGAACTCTACGAAATGCGGCCGGTAAAGACCACGCCTGCGCATCAGAGCGATAAGTTTGCCGAGCTCGTCTGCTCCAATTCTTTGAAATCTGAGAGTGAAAATACCGCACCCTGGCTGCTGAAGGAAGAGATGCGGCGAGCAGGCTCGCTCTTGTTGCGCCTGGCCAGGGAAACCAGCGTGCCCGCCGGGCATGCGCTGGCAGTGGACCGTGAGGCCTTCGCCGCCAGAGTTACTGAAGTGGTTTCAGCTGAGCCGCTCATCAGAGTGCTTCGCGAAGAGGTCACCACCATCAGCGAACACGAAGGTTTGACCGTGATTGCCACCGGTCCTCTTACTTCGGATGCGCTCTCGCGCGAGATTGCGCGGCTCTCCGGCAGCGATCACCTCTTCTTTTACGATTCCATCAGCCCCATTGTTGAAGCTGATTCCATTGACATGGGCCGCGTCTACATGGCCGCGCGTTATGGCAAAGGGACCGCCGATTACATCAACTGTCCGTTTACCAAAGACGAGTATGACCGCTTTTATGACGCGCTGGTTGCCGCCGAATCTGTAGAGAGCCACGACTGGGAGAACCTGAACTATTTTGAGGGCTGTCTGCCTATCGAAGAGATTGCACGCCGGGGCCGGGACACTTTGCGCTATGGGCCTATGAAGCCGGTAGGTCTGGATGATCCCCGTACTGGAAAGTGGCCTTATGCGGTAGTGCAGCTGCGCCAGGAAAACCTGCGTGCGGACTCATACAATCTGGTGGGCTTTCAGAACCATTTGAAATATGGCGACCAGGCGCGGGTCCTGCGGTTGATTCCCGGATTGGAAAATGCAAAGTTCATCCGGTACGGACAGATCCATCGCAACACGTACATCAATGCACCATCGCTCCTGACGGATCTACTTAACCTGAAGCAACACCCAAACGTTTTCTTTGCCGGACAGATTTCCGGAGTCGAAGGTTACACGGAATCGATCGCCATGGGCATGTTGGCAGGGATGCATGCGGCCCGCATCGCCCAGGGCCTACCCGCCAGCGCGCCTCCGCGCGCGAGCGCCCTCGGATCGCTGGTCCACTACATCTGCCATGCCGAGGCCAAGAATTTCCAACCAGCCAACATCACGTTTGATCTCTTGCCCCACATGGACGAAGCTGCGCGCCGCCGTGTCCGCGACAAAAAGCTGCGTCACAAAATGGTGTGCGATCAGGCGCTGGCAGCCTTGAGCGGGTGGCTGGATGGCATGGGAGCGCCAGGCATTAAGCCTGGTGAGCAGCACATCGCAGCGGTAGAGACATAAGCCAGCTGCGGCAAGTGCGAATCAAGTTGGTTTTGAGAGACAGCCCTGGCTGGACTGTCTATAGATTCGCGCTTTTCGCGTTGATTCGCGCTGATATCTTCCCTGATCTGCGCTCATCTGCGCAAATCTGCGGCGAAGAAAGTACACAACCGAGGAAACTGCTTTAGCGCCGGCGCTTGCCCTTTTTGGGCGGCAGCTCTACTTTGCTGCGCGGGCGGTTCTTAATCCAGATCGGCGTACCCACAAACCCGAATTTGCTCCGAATCTGATTTTGCAGGAAGCGCTCGTAGGAGAAGTGCAGCTTAACGTCTTTGTCAGTAAAGAGAATAAACGTGGGCGGCGACGCCTGCGCCTGCGTCATATAGAAGATTTTGATTTGCTGGCGATGGGGCACGGAGGCGCGCTCAAAATCCACCGTCTCCAGAAAGCGGTTCATTTGCGAGGTGCCAATGCGTTTTCGCCGCTCGGCGGAGACCAGTTCCAACGCACGAAAGATCTTGTCAATATTCTTGCCTTCGGCTGCCGAAACAAAAACCATGGGCGCATAGTCCAAAAACTTCAGCACGCGGCGCGCCTGCTTCTCATAAAGCTCACGGTCGGCGGGCGGATGACCGTCTGTCCGCGCCGGACCAACCAGGTCCCATTTGTTGACCACCACAATCACGGATCGCCCGCTCTCATGGGCATAGCCGCCGATGGTGGCATCAAGCGCATTCACGCCTTCCACGGCATCAATCACCAGCAGGGCGATGTCGGCGGCTTCAAGATGCTTGCGGGCCATCACCACCGAAAGCTTTTCGGCCATCAAGTTGGTCTTGCCTTTACGGCGAATTCCCGCCGTGTCAATGAACCGGTACATATGGCCGTCTTTTTCAATCAACTCGTCCACGGCATCGCGTGTGGTTCCTGCGACGGGTGAGACAATGGCGCGGGAACTGCCGGTCAGAATGTTCAGCAGGGTCGATTTGCCGACATTCGGATGACCAATGATGGCGACCCGCGTCTCACGTGCAGGCCTGGGCCTGCGCGAATCAAGATCTCCGTCTTCGCCGGCAGCTACTTCAGCTTTTTTAGCTTCCTCTTGGTCAACAATTTCCTGCGCACTTTTGGTCTCTGCCGCAGAAACTGGTATGGCTGCCAGCACAGCGTCCAGCAACTCCGCTGTGCCAGTCCCATGTTCAGCAGAAATGGAGTAAAGATCTGCAATGCCAAGGGTGCGGAAGTTTTCCGCCTGTGCTTCCAGCTTGGTGGAATCCACCTTATTGACGGCCAGAAACAAAGGCTTGCCGAGACGGCGCAACAGCCGTGCCAGCTCCATATCGGGCGCAGCCAACTCGGTGCGCAGATCAACCACCAGAACGATGGCAGCCGCCTCTTCCAGCGCCAGCCGCGCCTGGCGAAAAATCTCCGCCGGGATCAAGCTCTTGTCATCCGGGACAATGCCGCCCGTATCGACGATGCGTAAACGGCGGCCTTCCCACGTGGTTTCACCGTAAAGCCGGTCGCGCGTAATGCCCGGCTCGTCGCCAACGATGGCGCGGCGCGAGCCGATGAGCCGGTTGAAGAGCGTAGACTTGCCCACATTGGGCCGGCCTACGATGGCCAGCAAGGGAGATCGGGTTGTGACTGGGGCTAGAGGCAATGTCTGCTTTCATTCACCGGGATTTCTTAAATTGCGGAATTACTGGAGCTCCTGATCTCAGGCAATCCTAAACTTCTATTTGCTCTCAGTTATCATTAGAACACGCTTGCCATGGTCTCTTCCTTCCACCCTGAAACCGCTGCCGCTCATGAGCGCCGCTGGCCCACGTTGCATGAGTTCTTTGCTCCGGGCGGATTGCTCAGCCGGGCGCATCCCAGCTATGAGTTTCGTCGCGGCCAGTTGCAGATGGCAGAAGCAGTGGAAAAGGCGCTGGCGGAGCGCCGCCACTTGATCGTGGAAGCCGGTACCGGTACCGGCAAGACGCTGGCCTACCTGTTGCCGGTGATTCGCAGCGGCAAGCGCGTGATCATCTCCACGGGCACAAAGAACCTGCAGGAACAGCTCTTCTTCAAAGATATACCATTTCTGGAACAGCATCTTTTTAATCAAAACCCGGGCAAGCTGCGCGTCTGTTACATGAAAGGGCGCAACAATTATCTGTGCCGGCAGAAGCTCTATGACCTTACCAACCAGCCTGTGCTCAATGGGTTGCAGGAGATTGAGCAGTATCGCCAGATCGCCGAATGGGAAGCCATTACGGAGAGCGGTGATCGCGCCGAACTGAAAGGGCTTCCGGAGAATACGCAGCTCTGGCAGAAGCTTGATGCGCGCACGGAACGCTGCACGGGACAGAAATGCCAACAGTGGGACCGCTGTTTTATCACGGAGATGCATCGCCGCGCGGCGGAGAGCGACCTCATCATCGTGAACCATCATCTGTTCTTTGCCGACCTATCATTGCGCCAGACCGGCGGTCCGGACGCTGGAGTGTTGCCGGATTTTTCCGCGGTGATTTTTGACGAAGCGCACGAACTGGAGGACGTGGCCGGCAGCTATTTTGGCGTGAGCGTGAGCAACCTTCGTTTTGAAGAGCTGGCGCGGGACATTGAAGCCACGCTTCAGCACAAGAAAGCCATTTCTCCCGGAGTGATTCAGGCGCTGGCCAGGCTGCGCGAGCGTTCCCGGTTTTTCTTTAGCCTGCTTCCCGCAGGCGAAGGCCGCTCAGCCTTTACCAACCGGGAGGAGTTTCTGGAGCAAAACGGCGACGACTATGACGCGGTGATGCAATCGCTGGCGCGGGTCCTGGCTGAGCTTGAGCTGCTGCCGCAGAAGCCTGAAGAAGTTTTTAGTTTTTCCCGGCGCACACAGGAGCTGCAGACACAGCTTGCGTTCGTTATGGAATCGGAAGACAAGAACACTGTCTTCTGGATCGAGTATCGAGGGGAAGCGCGTCGCACACGGGGCGGGCAGAGCCATATTGTGCTTCAGGCAACGCCCATCGACGTGTCGCAGATCCTCAAGCAGACCCTTTTTGAAAACCTAGAGACCGCCGTGTTGACCTCCGCCACGCTGGCCGTTGCAGGCGCGCCGGATCGCGGCAATTTTGAATATATCCGCCGGCGCGTGGGCCTGGAGCATGCCCGAGAACTGGTGGTTGCTTCACATTTTGATTACGGCACACAGGCGATTCTGTATGTGCCGCCCGACATGCCGGATCCGCGCTCCCCGCAGTTCGGACGATCGGCCGCAGAAAAAATTCGCCGTATTCTGGATATCACGCAAGGCCGTGCATTCTGTCTGTTCACCAGCTATGCCCAGATGCATGACATACATGATCGTCTGCTGGGCGAGCTGAAGTTTCCCATGCTGTTGCAGGGGGCGGCGCCTAAGAATGCGCTGCTGGAAGAGTTCCGGTTGACCCCCAATGCCGTGCTTTTTGCGACGGCCTCATTCTGGCAGGGCGTAGACGTGCAGGGTGAGCAGCTCAGCTGTGTCATTATTGACCGGCTGCCTTTTGCCGT
>WNFP01005564.1_pt1 | contig 10632 bp, 10 predicted proteins | sample 5400201 | NCBI WGS metagenome assembly WNFP01 (sample SAMN13153355, study PRJNA577476) | soil metagenome | isolation source: 115 cm saprolite under Madrone tree | place: USA:California | collected 2016-06-14
CACTGAACATCTTTTGCCGCGCTCCATCGAAACAATTTGGTGAAGCAACGAGTCAAAACGACAAAACGAACTTGCATTTCAGGGAGGAATGGATGGCCGTCAAGCCAGACCGCTGGATCCGGCGCAAAGCGCTGGAGCAAAAGATGATCGAGCCGTTTACGGACCGCCAGGTGCGCGAGGGAGTGATCAGCTACGGAGTGTCATCGTATGGCTACGATATCCGCGTGGCGGATGAGTTCCGGATTTTCACGAACGTGAATTCGACGATCGTGGACCCGAAACAGTTCGACCCGAAGTCGTTCGTGGAATTCAAAGGCGACGTGTGCATCATTCCGCCGAATTCGTTCGCTTTGGCGCGGTCCGTGGAATATTTCCGGATTCCGCGAAACGTGCTGACGATTTGCGTGGGCAAGTCAACTTATGCGCGTTGCGGAATCATCGTGAATGTGACGCCGTTCGAACCGGAGTGGGAAGGATTTGTAACGCTGGAAATCAGCAACACAACGCCGCTTCCCGCGAAGATTTACGCGAATGAGGGATTGTGCCAGGTGATTTTCTTCGAGTCCGATGAAGATTGTGAAGTGAGCTATAAGGACAAGAAAGGAAAGTACCAGGCGCAGAGCGGGATTGTTCTGCCGCGGCTGTAGGAAACGCATTCGTTACGGAGCAAAGGCGCCAGCAAGGATGTTGGCGCTACGAGGAGCTTCTACTTCGATTGCCTTTCCTCCTGAGGAGCAGCGCTACACGAGCGCTGGTGGCTTCGTTTGGTCAAGTACAGTAGAGAATGATTTCGTGGTCGCGCGGCAAGGGGTCGTCCTTTTCCTCCAACTCCTTGGCATCCATGCGGAAAGCGCCGGGAATCGTCTCGGGGTCAGCCTCGAAGTCCATCGAATGGCGCAGATCAACGATGACGAGTTCTTCGCCGGCGTCGAGCTTTCCTTTGAGTTCGTCGACCGTGATGCGCGAGATGCGCAATTCGTGCAGAAAGCGCCGGCGCGCGACGAATTTATAGGTGATATAGGCCGCGAGGATAGCCAGAAGAAGAACCAGGAGCCAGCCGCCCAAAGCAGCAAGATGCTCGGCTATGCGCTCGATCTCTCCGCTAAATACAAAGCCGAGGCCGAGGAAAGTGCCAGCCCAGAGGAAAGATCCCATGCAATCGAACAGCAGGAAGCGGCGCGGACGCATGTGAAAGATGCCTGCGAGAGGAGCCGCGACAGTGCCAAGTCCGGGGAGAAACTTGGCCAGCACAAGGGAGCGAGCGCCCTGCTTTGAAAAAAGGCCCTCGGTGCGGCGAACGCAGGAATCCGGCTCAAGCGAAATCTTGCAAAGAAGCTGGAGAATTCTGATGCCCTTGTGGCGGCCAAGCTGATACCAGATGGAATCCGCCGTCATCGCCGCCAGCATCACGTAGAAAAGCGAGGCGAAGAAATTCAGGTGGCCAGTGCCCGCGAGCGCGCCTGCTGCGAGCAACAGCGGCATCGAGGGAACCGGCAGACCTATCTGCTCGGCGAAGACCCAACCGAGCAACAGAGCGTAACCGTGATGGAGCAGAAATTCGAGAGTACGGTGCATGGCTGGGTGGCGTCAGGGATCTCCGTTATTTCTTTGCGAAAGGAGCAGTATGCCCCCACTGGCCCGCCATGACAAATTCGGCGATCGGCTTGCGTGTCCTGGGCGCTATCTCACGATCCTTTAAGGGCGGAGGCAAAGAAGCCGGGTCGCCTTGGTAACCGATGGCTAGCGCGGCGATAGGTTCCCATCCCGGGGGAATTCCAAAGACCTGGCGCGCTTTTTCCGGATCAAATCCGGCCATCTGGTGGACAGCCAACCCGTGCGCGGTGGCTTCCATGGAGAGCAGGGCGGACGCGGCGCCGGTGTCATACTGGGCGTTGCGATTGGGAGTGTTGTTCTTCGCGAAGGTCAGTCTGGCGACAGCGAGCGCCACCACGGAGGCGCTCTTGGCCCAGCCAGCGTTGAATTCCACGAGGACGCTCAGCATTTTTTCGAAATTTTCTTTGTGCTCTTTCGTGGCCACGATATAGGCCCAGGGCTGTTCGTTATTGCTGGAAGGTGCCCAGCGGGCGGCTTCGAAAATGCTTCGCAAAACGTCTTGGGGGACGGGCTTGTCGGCGAAAGCCCGCGGGCTCCAACGCTCGCGAATCAGTTCGTGGACCGGGAAATCGCTGGGTGCTGGCTTCTGCATGAATGCAACCTTTCCGTCTGCAATTCGTTATTCGATGATTCAGGAGGAGCGGGCGATGCATTTCCAACACCCGCTCCTTCCTTAAGCTCCGTCGACGCCGGACCGTCAGTTGCCGGATTTCCCTGGAGCTTGCTTGATCATTTCCGCATCGATGATGATATTGACGTCGTCGCCTACGACCACGCCGCCGTTGTCGAGGGTAGCGTTCCACTTCACTCCGAAGTCCTGGCGATTAATTTTTGAAGAAGCGTTCACCGCGATTCTTTGATTGCCCCAGGGATCTTTCACCGGAGCCGTCGGCCCGTCCACGTCGAGCACAACTTCCTTGGTGGTGCCGCGAATGGTGAGGTCGCCGGTGACTTTGAGTTTTCCGGGAACGACCTGCTCAACTTTCTTGGATTTGAAAGTTATGGTCGGGAAGTGCGCGACGTCAAAGAACTTGTCGCTGCGCAGGTCGTTGTCGCGGTTGGGCTCACGCGTATCGACTGTGGAAACGTCAATGGTGACATCGACGGTAGATTTGGTGATGTCCTTGTCGTCGAGCACGATCAAGCCATTGACCTTGCTAAAGGCTCCCCGCACTGTGGAAATGGCCATATGACGGACGGCAAACTGCGCGGACGAGTGCTGCGGGTCGATCTTCCACTCAGAAGTGGCTGCAGCGGCAGGCAGCGAAAGAGCGGCTGCGAGTCCGGCGGTTACTGCGATTCGAGATAGATAGTGACTCATTTTTTCCCTCTTCTTTCTTGATTGTATGTTCGAAACTCGTTCACAAGGATTGCTAAGCAGGCTTACGGACACGGACTTCTTCCAGCAGATCAATGAGCATCTTCAAACGCGCAGCAGACATATGCCGGAACTGACGTTTGTGAAGCTCATGAACCGGCTGGTCCAGAGTTTTTAGAAGGCTGAGTGCTTGCGGCGTGATGCGCGTCTTTACAACGCGGCGGTCGTCGGTCTGGCGTTCCCGTGTAATCAGGCCGCGCTTTTCCATGCGGTCGAGGAGACGGGTCATGTCCGGGTCGTGGGAAATCATGCGGTCCCCGATGCCCCTGCACGGCAAACCTTCCGGTTCGGCCCCGCGGAGAATACGAAGGACGTTGTATTGCGCGCCCGTCAGCCCCGCGGACTTCAAGAATTGTTCCCCTTCCTGGCCGAGGGCATCGGCGGTTTGCAAGAGCGCCACAAAAATGCGGGCCTCCAGGGAAAGGAAGGGGCGGGCGGTTTTAGGGCGAGAACTCATGCTCTGAACATAGTCGTTATAACGACTATTGTCAAGAGGAAAAATCTGGGCTCCAGCCAGGCCGCCGCTTCAAGATTTCCGGAGCGGCCGGAGGTCCATCTGGCTCAGGAAGCTTCGCGGGCCCTGCGTGACAATGCCTTCCACGGCGTGGGCGACGTCTTCCGGGCTTAATGACTTCGACGAGTCCTTTGCGCCCCGTCCCGAGAACTCCGTGGCCACGCTTCCAGGGCAAATCACGCTGACGCGGACGCCCTGATCCCGGAGGTCTTCCGCCATGCACCCGGAAAGCCCGACAACGCCCCACTTGGACGCGCAATAGACTCCGCCGCCGGCGAAAGTATTTTTTCCAGCCAAGGAACTGATGTTGATAATGTCGCCCGAGCCCCGCCGGATCATGGAAGGCACCACGGCGCGGGAAACGAGAAAGACACTCTTAAGATTGGTGTCCAACACGCGATCCCAATCGGCCTCGGTTTTTTCGTGTGCCGGGCCGAAGAGGCCAATGCCCGCGTTGTTGACGAGGATGGCGATGGGGCCCAGCTTTGCTTCCGTTGTGGCGACCAGATCGGCAATGTCCCCTGATTTGGTGACATCAGCAATTTGGAAGTGCACAGGCACGCCGGCCTTTGCCACTTCTTGCGCGGAATCTTCGAGGGCGGCGCGATCGCGGCCACAAATCGAGACGGAAGCTCCCAACAATGCCAATCGATTCGCGATGGCGCGGCCAATACCGCGACTCGCGCCAGTGACCAGCGCCACGCCGCCCGTCAGAGGTTTCTTTCCCACTGTGTCTCCATTTGGTTTGCTGATTCGCGCCATGAGAATTCTTCCTCGTATAGGCCACTCTTTTTGTGCGACACTCATCCTATCATTAGAGTTTTCCGCAGTACTTGGGATCCCCTGGTGGCCATGAGGGAAACAGGAGACACGCTGCCCTCTTCATGAAGAAATTTCCTCAGGTCATCAAGTCAACGAAAGGGAACGTCTTGCAGATACGGCGCAGGTTTCCCTATAATCCCAAGGTTTTCCGAAACAATGCGATTCCCGGCAGAAGATTCCCGGGTGCACCGGAACAGAAAACTCAGGCTCTGAGTTTGAGCGAGGAGAAATCGGAATGAACGCAACACAGAGATTGACGGGACTCGCGATATTGGGCGCGCTTTGCCTGATTCTTGGGAACGGGCTGAGTGCTGTCGCGCAAGCGCCCGCAGCCGCAGCTGGCCAGGATACGGGAGCGGCCAAATACACGATGGCCGAGTACAACGCTTACCAGGCGTGCGCCGGAGAAAAAGTTCCCGCAGCCCTGATCAAGTGTCTGGATGATTTTGCGTCGAAGTATCCGAATTCCACGCTGCTCAATTACGTCTATCCGCTCTACTACCAGGCCTACAGCGCGCAGAAAAACTACCTGAAAATGATTGAAAGCGCCGACAAGCTGGCGGCCCTCGGGGGAATCGACGCACTCACTCGGTTCAATGCCTATTACACGCATGCTACGGCGTACTATGCGATGGTTTCCGACACCAAGGAAGGCCCTAACGCTTCCAAAGATGCAGCACTGGCAAAAGCAGCCCAAGACGCAGCCGCAAAGGCATTGAAGACCTTAGATGAAGTAAAAAAGCCGGATGGTGTGACCGATGACGCGTGGGCCAAGCAGAAGACGGTGTCACAGCTGACCCTGAATGGCATCGCGGCTCAAGCGGCAATGAATTCCAAGGATTGTGCCGGCGCAGTGGGATCTTACAAGGCGGCTTTAGCTCTCAATCCCGATGACCTCACTTTCAACTACCGCCTAGGTCAGGCCTACCTGTGCATGAACCCCCCGCAGCAGATGGACGCCTTCTGGTCCATCGCCCGGGCCGTAACAGCCAAGGGAGCGACCCAGGCACAAGCGGCCAAAGTGAAGGACTACTTACGGAAGCTGATTGTGAACTACCAGGGCGGAACGGTCTGCGACAGCCTGACAGACGCGGAACTCAATGAACTTCTGCAACTTGCCGGTAGTTCGGCCGAACGCCCGGCCAGCTATTCGATCCCCAGCGCTACGGATCTTTCAGCCGCCCAGAAGGACATGACTATTCTGACGGTGATCACTGACCTTAAGGCAGGCGGCGATAAGGCCAAGCTGACCTGGTTGGCGGCTTGCGGTCTGGAGTTCCCCGAAGTTCTCGCGAAAGTTATTGACGTAGCGCCGGGTACGGACGCCGTCGTTCTGAAAATGGCGTTTGTTACGAGCGATGCGGAATTCGAGGCTGCCACGACGCCTAACATGGAAGTTAAGGTTGTGGGGCAATCCGAGGCGGCGCGCGTTGAAAAGAATACGGCGGTCCATTTCACCGGAACACTGACGGCGTACGATCCCGAGCCGGCCTTTTTCCTTCATTGGGACAAGGCCAAAGTGAAGGAAGAGGACATTCCGAAGGAAAAGGGAACCCCGAAGAAGCCACCGGTGCGGAAGCCGGCAGCGAGAAAGCCGGCGCCAAAACCGAGTTAGACTTCTCCTGTAAAGTAACGGTTTACACGTGGAAGAACGGCTCCCCGGTCAAGCCAGGGAGCCGTTCTTGTTTCGAGCAGGAGCTCGATCAGCGCGAACGCCGGCGGTGGCCGTTGGATTCCAGCTTGTACTCATCGATCTTGCGGCTTAACGTATTACGGTGAATGCCAAGAATTTCCGCCGCGCGAGACTGGTTGCCGTTGGCGCGGTCCAGAACGCGCTTGATGAAGCGCTTCTCGAACTCGCCGACCGCCTCGTCAAATAATATTCCTCGCTCCACCATCTGATTGACGAGTCCTTCCAATTGATCTTTCACGACGGCACGCTCCGCTCAAGAACTTACGGTGTGAGGGCCTGGCTTGCTAATCCAGTTCGCGCCCAACCAGAATGCGAAAGGCCTCCCGGTATTTGGCGCGAGTGGCTTCGACAACCTCGGGAGGCAGTTCCGGGCCGGGCGGGGCTTTCGGCCACTGCATTCGCTCGAGGTAGTCGCGAACAAACTGTTTGTCAAAAGAGGCCTGGGGGCCGCCAGGGCTGTAATGTGCGGCGGGCCAGAAGCGGGATGAATCAGGCGTGAGGGCTTCGTCGATCCAGATCAATTCGTTGTTAAGCAGTCCAAATTCGAATTTTGTATCAGCAAGGATGATCCCTAGCGGCTGCGCATGGGTCGCAGCGCGTTGGTAGATTTCCAGGCTGACGGCTCGGACTTTTTCGGCAAGCGCCTTGCCGATAAGCGTTGCCGCGCGGTCGAAAGAGATGTTCTCGTCGTGGCCAGAGACCGCTTTCGTAGCGGGCGTAAAAACAGGTTCGGGCAGGCGGTCCGATTCTCGTAAACCCACAGGCAACGGAATGCCACAGATTTTCCCCGTGGTTCGGTAGTCCTTCCAAGCTGAGCCGGACACATAACCGCGTACTACGCATTCGATTGGCAACGGCTGAGTCTTTCGCACCACCATGGAGCGGCCCGCGAGTTCATCTTTGTATTTGTCAAAGGGCGGGGGGAACTCCGTAGCGCTGAGGACGTGGTTGGGAATTACGTCTTCCAGCAGACGGAACCAGAAAAGCGAAAGCTGCGTCAGGACGCGGCCCTTGTCGGGAATCGGCGTGGGAAGGATGACGTCGAAAGCCGAGAGACGGTCCGTGGCAACGATCAGCAGCTTGTCGCCGAGATCGTAGATGTCGCGGACTTTGCCTCGCGCGGCGGGCGTCAAGCCGGCGAATTGCGTTTCCCTCAAAACTTTCATGGCAGGAGCAGGTGGCACGGAGAAGGTTCCCCCGACAAAGTGAGAAACATTCTAGCGCAGCGTAACGCGAAGTCAAAGGCACAGGCGGTGGAAATTTTTGCGGAGCAACATAAGAAAAAATTATGCGGCCAGAGGAAATGCCGCATGGAATTTTCCTCGAGGCAGCCGGCGCGGCTTCCTTGCTAAACCGCGGATGAATTTACGCAGCAGAGGCGGCAGCCGCTCGGTGTTTAGGATCGGACGATTCCGATTCTTCCCAGCGGACGCTGACGAGTTTGGAAACGCCCGGCTCCTGCATCGTGACGCCGTAGAGTACGCTGCCCATTTCCATGGTCTTGCGGTTGTGGGTGACGATAATGAACTGCGTCTGCCCGCTCATTTCGCCAATCAGGCGGGTGAAGCGACCGACGTTGGCTTCATCGAGCGGCGCGTCGACTTCGTCCAGGATACAGAAGGGGCTTGGCTGGTAGCGGAAGATGGCGATGAGCAGCGCCAGCGCGGTCATGGCCTTTTCGCCCCCGGAGAGCAGCAGTACGTTCTGAAGACGCTTGCCTGGGGGCGAAGCGACGATGTCGATGCCCGCGTCGCCAGAGCTGTCCGGCTCGGTCAAGCGCATTTCCGCCATGCCCCCGCCAAAGATAGTGTGGAAGGCTTCGGAGAAGCTCTTGTTGATGGCGTGGAAAGCGTGCTCGAATTTTTCTTTGGTGGCTAGGTCGAGCTCGGTGATGGCTTGCTGGGTGTCGGCAATCGACTGCAACAGGTCATCGCGCTCGCGCGTCAGGAAGGTGAAGCGCTGCTCGCATTCGTTGAATTCTTCCAGGGCCATCATGTTGACAGGGCCCATGGATTCGATGCGCTGCTTCATTTCGCGATAGTTCGTTTCGGCGATGGCGAGTTCTTCGCCGGACATGAAAGCTGCTTCCGTGGCGATGAGATCCTCGGGCTGCGCGTTCACTTCGCTCATGCACGTTTCGCGCAGGTGCTGGCGGTCGGAGTCATTCTTCGCGCGGTCGACTTCCGCGTGGCTGCGCTGCTCGCGAAGTTCCTGCAGCGATTGGCGGCTCATGCGCAGATGGTCTTCCATCTGCGTGACGCGAGTGCGGGCGGCGTCCCATTCCTGCTCAAGTTCCCGCTGGCGGACTTCCAGGCGCAGTTTTTCACCGCGCAGACCTTCGAGCTGGAGAGTGAGTTCCTCGCTCTGCTTAGTAAGGGCGGCCGTCTCGTCGCTGATGGAAGTCACTTGCTGCTGAAGGGCGGATTCGCGGCGCCCGAGTTCGGCGCGCTCCTCGTTTAACCGGGCGGAGAGCGCTTCGGCGGCCGTCAGCCGCTCGTTCATCGCCGCAAATTGGGCGCGGCCGGCGGCGAGCTCATTCTGTTCCGATTGGATGGAATCGCGAAGCTGGACGAGTGTTTCCGCAAGGCGCACGCTTTCGGCATCGGCTTCGGCGCGGCTCAGCGCGGCGGCGGCGTGCTGGTTTTTCGCGCGCTCGGCACGCTGCCGGGCGTTTTCGACTTCCTTACGGACACGGGCCAGCTCATTTTGGCAGACCGTGAGTTCAAGCCCGAGTCGGGCCAGTTCGCTTTGCATCTGGCCATGGCGATGCATGGCGGAGATTGCTTCGCGTTCTGCTTCGCGCTGCTTCTCGTCGACTTCGGTAAGCGCCTGCTCCGTCGAGCGCAACTCGCCGACAACGGTTTCGAGCGCAGCTTGCTTTTGGCTCATTTGATGTTCGAGCTGCATTACTTCGGCGTCCAGCGCCCTCAATTCGCGCTTCATGCCCAGCGGGCCAACTTCGTCCGGGCGGCCGCCGGTGACCATGCGTCCCTGGTAGCAGGTGCCATCGGGCGTCACGAAGGCGTATTGCGAATTTTCCCGGGCCAATTTTTCCGCCGCCGCCGTGCTCTCCGTCAAATACGCGGAGCGCAGCCGCGGAAGGAATTGTTTCGCCGCTGCGCCGAGCGGATCGCGGAACTCCACCAATTTGTCGAGCCGCGAAATGACGCCGTCTTCCGCGCGAAAATTGGCGATCGGCTCGTATTCAGAAGAAAGACGCAGGTTGCGAAGAGAATCCACAAAGAACGTGGCCCGGCCGCCCACTTCATCGCGCAGCAGGGAAACGCCGGCGCGCGCATGGTCGTAGGTTTCAACGACCACGTATTCCAGCTCGTCGCGCAGGTATTGCTCAATGGCGGCTTCGTGCCGCTCTTCGACCTCCGCGTAATCGGCCAGCACGCCGACAGCGTGAAAATCCTTTCCCCCGCTGCGCTCGTTCGCCGCAAAAAGTTTTTGCACTGCGTCTGCCGTGTACGAGCGGTCATTCAGGATTTGCGTGAGCGTTGTGTGCCGCGCGCGGACTCCTGCTAGCGAATCACGGAGCGCCCCAGCTTCTTTCGACAGGGCTTCGCTTTGTTCGCGGAATGCCGCGATCTTGGCTTGAAGCTCCGCGGCGCTCTGTTTCAGCGCGTTCAGTTGACCGGTAGCGGCTTCATGATCGTGTGCGGCGCGCTCGGCATCATCGCGCGCGCGCATGGAAGTTTCCAGCAAATCATGCTCGTTTGTTTCGAGTCTCCGCAGCGCTTCGGTCTGGTGGACGAGCGCTTCTTCGGCTTGCTTCTGTTCGCCATGCAAGCGCAGCAGGTTTTCGCCGGCTTCCGAGGAAGAGCGGCGCAGCGCCTCGATCCGAGCTTCGGATTCGGTAATCTGGGCCGCGCGCGACTCGGCTCGCTTCGCCAGTTCCTCGACGTGCGCGGTCAAAACGCCGGATTCTTCGCGCAGCAGCGTGACCGCCTGAATCTGCAAGGCGCTCCGCGATTCCCATTCCACGGCCTGCGCCGTGGCTTGCGTCAGCTCGGTATTAACCTGCGTATGACGCCCGGCGAGCTCCTCGCCACGCTGCCGGTTGAAGGCAATGCGATTCTCGCTGCGGTCGACTTCCAGCGCCGTAAGATTCAAAACATTCTGGTTCTGCCGAATTTCAGCATCAAGCTCGTAAATCCGCTGGTTTAGCCGGTCCTGTTCGCCTTCTTGCTGTTGGATGGCGGTCGCGCGCTGCAACTCCGCGGCGTTAAGTTCTTCGAGCCGCTTGGCGGTGCGCTCGGCTTCGGCGTCCAGTTCGCGTGCCTTGCCCGCCAGCATCTGGCGCACGATGCCGCGCATCTGGTCGCGGATTTCGGAATAGCGGCGCGCCTTGGCGGCCTGGCGCTTCAGCGAGCCAAGCTGCTTCTCGACCTCCACGACGATGTCGTTGACACGAGAGAGATTGACCTTTGAGGATTCCAGCTTGGCTTCCGCGAGGCGCTTTTTTGTTTTGAATTTCGTGACGCCAGCAGCCTCTTCGATGATGGCGCGGCGCTCCATGGGCTTGGTAGAAAGGATCAGTCCGATGCGGCCCTGCTCGATGATGGCATACGAGTCCGGGCCGAGGCCGACGCCCATGAACATTTC
>WNFP01015563.1_pt1 | contig 10631 bp, 11 predicted proteins | sample 5400201 | NCBI WGS metagenome assembly WNFP01 (sample SAMN13153355, study PRJNA577476) | soil metagenome | isolation source: 115 cm saprolite under Madrone tree | place: USA:California | collected 2016-06-14
TGATCAGATCGGAAACGATGCCGAAGGCCGGCAAGGCGACGATGTAGACTTCGGGATGGCCGAAGAACCAGAAAAGGTGCTGGAACAGGATCGGGCTGCCACCGCCATACTTCAGCTGCTGGCCCATCTCGACCAGTGCGGGCATGAAGAAGCTGGTTCCCAGAGTACGGTCGAACAGCATCATCACCGAGGCAACGAACAACGCCGGGAAAGCCAGCAGCGCCATGACGGTGGCCGTGAAAATGCCCCACACCGTCAAGGGCATACGCATCAACGTCATGCCGCGTGTGCGCGCCTGCAGCACCGTCACCACGTAATTCAGCCCACCCATGGTGAAGCCGATGATGAACAGGATCAGGGAGACCAGCATGAGAATGATGCCCCAATCCTGCCCGGGGGTGCCGGACAGAATCGCCTGCGGCGGGTACAGCGTCCAGCCAGCGCCGGTCGGCCCGCCGGGCACGAAAAAGGTCGAGGCCAGCACCACCACTGCGAGCAGGTAGACCCAGTAGCTCAGCATGTTCACATAGGGGAATACCATGTCCCGGGCGCCGACCATCAGCGGGATCAGGTAGTTGCCGAAGCCTCCGAGGAACAATGCCGTGAGCAGGTAGATCACCATGATCATGCCGTGCATGGTGATGAACTGGAGGTATTGGTTTGCATCGATAAAGGAAAACGTGCCCGGAAATCCCAGTTGCAGTCGCATCAGCCACGACAACACCAGGGCCACCAGTCCGATTGCCGACGCCGTGAGCGAGTACTGGATGGCGATGACTTTGGCGTCCTGCGAAAAGACGTAGTGCGTCCACCAGCTCTTGGAGTGATAGAGTTCAACTTCCGCCACTTCGGCAGGCGGAGCGTCTGCGATTGCGTCATACGGGACATCGACCATCGAAAGGCCTCCTCGGTCGTTTCCACCAGGGGGCGATGAGTTGACCTCACGCGCCCAATCTATCTTCGTAGCGGCATTTCTTACTCACCGCCGGATTTGTACGTCGCCCTCATAACGGCGCTTCGGCCTGACAGGTCCGCAAACGTCTGCTGCTTCTCCAGCCAGGCGTGATATTCACTCTCTTCTTCGACGATAACCTTGGCCCGCATCTGCGCGTGCGCCATGCCGCATAACTCAGCGCAGAGAACATCAAACGTTCCGGTTCGGATGGGGGTTATCCAGAAATAGGTGACCATGCCTGGGACCATATCCATCTTGGCCCGGAATTCGGGCACGTAGAAATCGTGCAAGACATCGACGGAGCGGAGCAAAACCTTGACCGGCTTCCCGATTGGAAGGTGCAAGTCGCCGCTTTCGATCACAACGTCGTCCTGCCCATGCGGATCGTTGGGATTCAAGCCCAACGGGTTGTCGGAGCTGATGTTGCGGACGTCGGACGTGCCCATCCGGCCATCCTTCCCCGGGAGGCGGAAGCTCCAGCGCCATTGCTGGCCCATGACCTCGATCTCGGTCGCGTCCGCCGGAACCGTGACGAACTGGTGCCAGACAATCAAGCCGGGCGCCAACATGGCGCCGACGCCGACCGCGGTCACTATGGTGAGCCACCATTCGAGCTTTTTGTTTTCGGGATTGTAGGCTGCCCGCCTTCCCTCCTTGTGATGAAAGCGGAAGACGCAATAGGCCATGAACGCGATGACCGCGAAGAAGACCGCTCCGGTGATCCAGAACGTGATGTTGATCGTGTCGTCGATGTAGCTCCAGTTAGTGGCGATCGGCGTCCACCACCACGGGCTGAAGAGGTGAAACAGCACCGAGCCGACCGCGACCAGAAGCAGTATGATTGCAACAGCCATCCCTTATTCATCCTCACCATTAAAGGTTACGGATATGGATTAAAGGGCAGAGCTCACACCTGTCGCGATGGCTGGCTTCACAGTCGCCATCGTTGTGCCTCGCCCAATCAACCCGGTCGCGACGTCAAAACATGACATAGAGTACACGTGTCGCCGCTAACCTCATCGGAGCCAGGGGCGTTTAGGATTTTAAGATGATCCTCGTCGAGCTTGGCGTCAATACCTGAATAGAGGAGCATGCCACGCCCCCTCGCCTGACGTGTGTCAGATGCCGCGCAAGCCGGCGAGCATCAGTCGGCACCAATCTTCGTGACGCAACGCACCAAATGATTTGTGCGGATGCACAATTCACCCAACAGGGAGTGCTTTCCTGATTCATTCGCGCTAGACTGGCGGCAGAGGTCGCGACTGGTTTCGTTCGGCGAGACTGCTTTTTCGTTGTACTTGGTTTGCCGTACTCGGCTCGATCGCGATTTTCGCACATGGGGGCGATACACGAGACTTGCGGCGCACCGTTCTCACCGTTGCGACCACGAGCAAGGGAGGCTGCGGCCATGGCCACACATTATTCCGACAACATCGTAAGACCTGAACCACAAGCGGTCGACGTCGCCAGCCCCTTTGTCATTCGCAAAATCAGCCTGTCCGACTTGCACGACGCGCTGCGCCTGGGTTGGGAAGATTTCAAGGCCATGCCAAGTCACGCCATTGTCCTTTGCGTGATCTATCCCGTGCTCGGCCTTGTTCTGTTCAGAATGGTCCTTGGCTATTCGGTGCTGCCGCTGCTGTTTCCGCTGGCCGCCGGTTTTACCTTGATTGGTCCTTTTGCCGCGCTCGGCCTCTACGAACTCAGCCGCCGCCGCGAGCGCGGCGAGGAAGTCTCTGCGTGGGATGCTTTCCACGTGCTGCGCGCACCGTCTTTCGGCGCCATGCTCGAACTCGGCACGCTCCTGCTCATTCTGTTCGGGACCTGGATCGCCGTCGCGGACGCCATCTACATTGCAACCTTCGGCAACGCTCCGGCTGCAAGCATCCCCGATTTCGCAACACGCGTGTTGACGACGCCGGAAGGATGGTCGCTCATTATCGTCGGCTGCGGCATCGGCTTCCTGTTCGCCATCGTGGCCCTGTGCGTCAGTGTTGTGTCGTTTCCGTTGATGCTCGACCGGCACGCGACTGCGATAGACGCAATCCGGACGTCGCTGCGGGCCGTGATGAAAAATCCATTTGCCATGGCCGCCTGGGGGGTGATTGTTGCGGTGCTGCTGGTGCTCGGTTCGCTACCGTTCTTCGTCGGTCTCGCTGTCGTGCTGCCGATGCTCGGTCATGCCACGTGGCATGTCTATCGGAAGGTGGTGGAGCCAGATCCGAATCCTCCACAAGAACAACCCCGCCCGCCGAAAGAAGGACACCGCTATGCGGCAGACTTCCCGGCCTCTCTGTTCCCGTGGAGCCGGGAGCGCAAGTAACAGCGAAATGGGGAGCCGGAATCACGGTGGCGTCGGCGACGTCTAGGGCGCGCGTGTCGGCGGAATCACGCTGATGCCGCCACGCGCGGCTGGTCGTTGCTTACCTGCAGCGCGGTTGGCCAAGGCTACAAACCGGCTCCCGATACCAACAGAACTGCACCGATTGCCATCAGGAGAATGCCCGGCCAGTTCGGCCCCAAGAATCGGACGCTGCGCCGTGGCGGCTCCAGAGTGTCGCGAACCGGCCCGGAGGAATCTGGGCCACTAAGCGGTCCCCGCCAAATAGCAGTGCGTGCCATGTACAGGAGTCCGCCGAGAACGAGCAGCGCGCCAAGCACCATCAGGAACATTCTCGCCTCCCAATTCATCGCTGCCACGCACAACAGAACCTGGATTCAAGCGCTGGGTGGTGCGATTCGTTCCGGGCACCGAAGGGCGAACTGATTTACAGATGCGGGGCACTCGCTCCCCGCAACCGCTCCACAAACCAAAACGCCCAAATTGCAACGAAGGAGAGCGCGAAAATCCCTCCACATGCCAGAAAAGTTGATCCATAACTCGTGGTCATGACATCCTCCGATTGAGGTTGATGGTTCACTGCGTTTCTGTCGGTGCGCGGACGTTGGCGTGTTCGTCGGCAAGCAGCTTCAGCACCGCTCGCCGCTTTGTCGGGTCGGTCGTTTCAGCCAGGACCTTACGGTAATGCGCAAGATTTTGATCGTGGATGTAACGATCCATAGTAGACCTCAAGCTCAGTGAGGCGGGAGCGTTACCGAACTCTCAGCCACCGATAGGTGCCACAGGCAGCGCGGTGATCCTGCCAACATGCGCGTTGGCGACCGAACGTTCTGATCAATAGAGCTCATGTCGCTCGAAATAATGTCCGAACAATGTGTGGGCCTGCACCGCGAGAATTTCTGGAGCGGTATGGACGCTGACAAAGTAATCGAATGAGACGCGCCAGTTCGACGGCGAAAAGGGACAGCATGAGGCCTACCATCGGCACTGCGGGAATCAGATATCGCCAGACGTCGAGGGTGTGGGCGCCGGCGACCGTCACGATCGAAGCCGCCCACATCACGATCACGATACCTCCGCGCGTCAAGAACCGGGAGCGCCGACGCCGCACAGCGGTCACCGTCCAAAATACGACGGCGATAACGAAAGCGGTGGACAATGCCCTGAACAGATAGGCGGAGATGCCTGGGAAATCGGACAGCAGGCCGATCCGAACTGGTCCGCCTTGCAGATCGATCGGCTGAGCCGCCCGGCCGTGCCGCGTCATGATGTCGGACACGTGCGGCACGTCGTCGGTCGACACCGGTATGGCAGGGTCGAGTCCGTAGGGCGGCCACGCGACCGAGGCCCCATAGGCCATCTGACGGACGAACTTGCCCGCGTAGGCCAACGGCCGGTCACGCACGGCGGCCAGGAAGATGCGCCGATAGGCTGCGGCCGCGCCGACGGCATTCCCGGTATCGCCGGCGACGTCTCGATCCAGTGCGGTGTCGAAGAGGCACGCGTCGCCGAAGAACCCGAGCACGGGCCAGCGACCCGATCACGGCAAGGCGCGCGGACGTGTCTGGCCGGGCGAGGCGGGCGCCCACCAGGACGGCGGCGATTGGGACCAGGACTCCCTGCGATCTGAAGCACGCCGCGAGCGCCGCGCACAGGACGGAGGCAGCGACCGCGCAGCACCGCGCCGTTTTGCCGACGCAGGTGGCAACGAGCAATCCAGCCATTGCCAGATTGAGGAAGACCGCAAAGAGAAGCTCTGCGGTGAGGACGTTCCTGAACAGCAGCAGGCCCGGATACGTCGCCACGAGGATGATCGGCACCAGCCCACCGGCGTTGCGCGTCGCCGCCTGGGCGGTTGCTGCTAATGCCAACATCAGGACGGCCCACGCCGCCTGCTGCAGGCGCACCACCGTTTCGAGGTCGCCTCCGAACGCGAACGTCATGGCCAGGAACGCCGGGTAGCCCGGATCGCGCCCACCCGCCACGGTCGGCCTTCCAGCCTCGAGCGTGCGAAGCGCAGATTCCACGAAGGACGGCGTGTCGCCCCAGATGACCGGGACCGCCGGCCTGAACGACACGACGATCGCCACCAGCAGCGCGACCCACGCCAGCACGGCCCATGGCCACGGGAACCCGACGCCGCCCCGGGAGACGGCTCCGCCCGTTGTACGCGCTGGAGCCTCGCGGTCGGACCGCACGATCGCCGTCCACACGGGATGAAGTTCGAATGCCGCCCCAGCTTCATGCTAGACCAAAACGATCTGCAAAACCATCGCAGGGCACGGAGCGCGCCCGGCTCCCTCGCCTTCCCGTCAGTACGCGCGTCTGCCAGACATGATGGTCGACGCCTGTATGCTGCCCACTACGGCCTGAACCAGACGCTCTCGACCGATCGGCGTCATTCGGGCATTCTTGTGCATGTTCATCCGGTCCCTCCCTGCAACTCTGAAGCTTTGCAACCTCAGCTTCCTCGGTCTGGACCGGATGGACAACCTATTGAGAGCTCACATCTAGCTGTCGCATAAGCGGCCCTATATTTTCCATCGTATCGCCTTGCTTTGGTCAAACCGGGCTGGAGTGTGGCAGAACGTTGTCGACCTAGCGTAACTCCGCCGGCCGTCGTTATGCGGGTGACATTGGACTGGGGACGGAGCGCTAATGGATACTGCGCTGAACCCGAAGCAAACCGATCCGCGCCATGTCCTGCTCGCGCGCGCGGACGAAGAGCTCGCGCACGCTCATGAACAGATCGCGCGCGCGAATGAAGAGATCGCGCGCGCGGAGATACAGCTTTCCAAGTTAGAGCACGTCCCGGGCAACCGAACATTGTTTGACAGGCCGGCGGTACGCGGCCTCACAGGCCTCCTGTTGGCAGCGTGCATCGGTGTCGCTGCCGTCGCTTGGCAGTCGTCCTACGGCGATGCGGCCCAAGAGATTCTCGCGAGGTGGGCGCCTAAGCAAATCGATGAGGCGCTTCGGCGACATCGCTCAAATAAAATCCTGCAAATGATCGCAATGGCAACCAAGGCAGCCAATGAGACCAGCGCTGCCAACGAAAAATTGTCGAACGAAGCAGAACCACCGGCGCTTTCAAATGATATTGATCTCAGTACGGCGAGCCGCAGTCATCTTGAGGACCTTCGCCGCGATCTGAAAGCGGCGGAAGCCAAGGCGGCGACATTGGTGCCGCGAGCCATCGCTCTCATCAAAGCCGAGCGCGACAGGGTGGAAACCTACGCCCTCTCGCTCCATGCCGGAAAAGATATCGTCGGCAGGTTCTTGGACGACGTCGACAAGCGGCACGCGGAAACCACCGCGCTTACCTCCAGGATGTTATCGGCGCGCGCCGATTATTATCGCGCTTATGAAGGCTATGTCGCGATTCTGGCCGGCGAATTCGGTGCCTACAAGGTCGTCAATGGTCAATTCATATTCCCGCTGCAACGCACGGCGGACCGTTACAATGCCGCGGCCCAGGCCATGACAGCTGCCGCAAAGCGTGTCGCCGAATTGCAAGAAGAAAGAAGACAGCTCATGCAGTCGCAGCAGCAGGGATGGGAGCAGTTCGCCGACAGTCAATGACTGAACCGACATCCTCACCCGATATGGTCGAGGGCTGCCACGTATTCCCGCCATCCGGGATGGTCGAATACATCAAGAGGGGTCGTACCTTGCCATTGTCAGGGGCTGCAGGGTCCTGCACTCCCTGATCTCCTCGCTACTCCCATGAGCTGAGATTATGTGCCGTGCCACCTCCGAGTTGCGAAATTCGCCGATGGATGTATTACTGGATGCTTCCCAGGATCACCTCGCGCAGAACGCGCGCCGGCGGTATTCCCTGGTCTTCTTTTCCGTAATTTCCGGAAGTGATGGCGACGACGAGTTGCAGTGCCGGGATGACAAACAGCCGCTGACCGCCTTCGCCCTGTGCCCACCACATGCGCTCCAGCCGTCCGGTTGCCCAGCCCTTTGGCTTGCCGAACGCGATGTCCATAACGAACCATTGATAGCCATAGCGGCGAACTTCATCGGCGCTGATGACGGGCGTGATGCAACGCGTCACCCAGTCAGCGGGAACCACCACACGCTCGTCCACCTTGCCGCCATGCAGCACGCATATGCCACCCCCGTCGGCCAACAGTCCCCCAGACGGCGAGGTTCAGGGCGTCGATGGCGGGACGTACGTGATGCCGTACTTCGTGAAGATCCCGGGAATGGTGCGATCCGCAATGAGACGGTCGAGGGATTGGCTGACAGCGTCGGCGAGGGCCTGATCGGCATCCAGCAATCGGATGGCGACGTTCCAGCGGAAGTCGGCATCGGGCATGGAAGCGCCGGCGATCTTCACCGCGCCCGGATGCTGCTTGAGGTACCAGCCGACGTAAGCGTCGGTCACAAAACCGGCCACCACCTCGCCCCTGGACACGGCGTCGAGGATGTCGGGCTGATTTCCGTACGACGAAGTTTCGATCTTCTTTGTGGTCAGGATGTAGTGGGGCCAAGAGGTGTGCTCGACGCCGACCTTGCCGCGCGGCACGTCTTCCAGGCGGCGAACGTCGGAGACGGTGGGTGGGATCACGAGGACGTACCCACTCCCCACGTACGGTTTCGTCAGCAAAGAGCCGCGGGGGGCGTGGGCGTCGGGCTGGACGATCGAGCCCATGACGGCATCACACTGTGCGCGCCGGGCGTGGCGGGTGAACACGATCCACTGGACGTTGAGACGAACGCGGAGCTGGCGGGCCACTGCCTCCGCGATCTCGACTTGAAACCCTGGCAGGGCGCCATCCTGACTCGAGAACGGCAAGGCGTCCGGATGGGCGCACACGGTCAGCGTGCCCCGCTCACGCAGAGCGCTGAGGGAAGCCGACTCGCAAGGGGTGGCGGCTAGGCTGAGGCCCACCGCGAGTGCCGTCGCCGCCATCAGAAAACGAGAAAGCATGGTCAGTCCCTGACGTCGTGGAGCGACATGATGTAGGCGACGAGCTTCCAGATCTCTTCGGGCGGCAGGACCGTCTGGTAGGCCGGCATGGGTGGCGAGCCGCTCGAGATCCTCAGGAAGAGATAGCGGGGCTCGAACTCCCGGCCGCGGAGCGCGGGTGCTCGCGAGAGTCGGCCTTCGGAGCCGTGGCAGTAGCCAGTACAGGTCCGGCGAAACAACGACGAACCAGCTGCGATGACGTCAGGATCCTTCAAATCGAGTGGTGGGGTGGTCGCCACCGGCGGCGGTGGCCGCATGCCCTGGGCGAAGGCGCTTCCCTGGCCGCCCGCCACCATCACCGTCATCGCTCCAGCCATCAACACGGGGAGATATCGACGCCACATGGCCGCTTTTCCGACTGCCTGCCGGCTCCGACGCGGCGGCGACGAAGCCAACCGGCTCCGACCGCCGCCGCGCCGACACGGCGCTGATTTACTTCACGGCGAACACGAAGATGGCGCCCCCAGCCGGGAAGTCAGCGACCTCGGGCCAGAGTGCCGGATACAGTCCAAGGACGAGGGAGCCGAGTCCGCTCGGGACCGCGATGTACTGCTTGCCATTCACGGAGTAGCTGATGGGGCCGCCCCGGTGGCCGGAGCCTGTCCGGAAGTGCCACAGCTCCTCTCCAGTGTCCCCGTCGTAGGCGTGCACCACACCCTCGACGTCACCGTGGACGACGAGACCCCCGCCCGTGGATAGGACGCTGCCGATCGGTGGATATTTGAAGTTGATCGTCCACTTCCGCTCACCGGTCACCGGGTCGCGCGCATCGAGGTGGCCATACGCCTCGCCGCCGGGGGGATGCTTGGCAACTTGATCGCCGCCGAAGAAGAGGCCGGCGGCCGGTTCCAGAACGGGCGTCTGCTTCTCGACCGTTACCTCCTCGCACACCTCCATCGCCGTGTTGTACCAGAGGCGTGTCTTCGGGCTGTATGAACCCGAGTTCCAGCTCCGGCCCCCAGCAATCCAGGGGCAGATGAACGCCGGCTTCCCGAGGCGCGGCGGGTTTCGCCCGATCAGCTCGCCCGTCTTCGGGTCGATCCGCTCAACCCAGTTGTAGACATGGTTCATCGGCCACACGTTCTGGATCTTGCCGTTCGTCCGGTCGTACACGAACACGAAGCCGCTCTTGTTCTGGTGAACGAGCAGCATCTTGCCGTCGCGTTCGAGGACGAGGCTCTCGCCGAGGCCGGAGTCATAGTCCCAGTCGTCGTGCGGGATCTCCTGGTAGTGCCACTTGAGCTGGCCAGTGTCGGGGTCGAGAGCAAGCACGGACGAAGTATAGAGATTGTCGCCCGGACGTGCCTCGCCCCAGTCGTAGTCGGGGGCTGGGTTAGCCGTGCCCCAGAACACGAGGTTCAGGTCGGGGTCGTAGGAACCGGTCATCCAGCCGCCGCCGCCACCGAATTTCCCGGAGTCGCCGCCCCAGCTTTTCGGGTCATTCTTGATGGTGTTGAACTCCCACGCTTTCTCACCGGAGGCCGCCTTGAGACCGAAGATCTTGCCCTGGGTCGGGTATTCCCCCGCGGTCTGACCCAAGATGACCTTGTCCTTGACCACGAGCGGGGCGCCAGTGAAGTTGCAGCTGCACTTCTTGGTGTCGACGACCTGCACCGCCCACACTTCCTTGCCGGTCTTCATGTCGAGGGCGATGACCCGTCCGTCAAGCGAGCCGAAGAACACCTTGCCGTGGCCGAGCGCGACTCCCCGGTTGTACGGCTGGAAGAAGAGGGTGTTCACGATGGGGTCGAGCTTCGGGTAGTAGTGCCAAATCTCCTTACCGGTCGCACCGTCGAGGGCGAAGACACGGTTGCCGGAGCCGATGTAGTAGAGAACACCGTCGAGGACGACCGGCGTGGACTCCAGGCCTTGCACGACGGCTCCGGCCTGGTGCACCCACGCCACAGCGAGATCCTTTACGTTCGTCTTGTTGATCTGGGCGAGTGGGCTGTAACGCCAGGAATCGTACGTGCGGTGGTACATCGGCCAGTCATTCGGATCGACGTTCTGGAGCCGCGTCGAGCCTGGCGCTTGGGCAGCGCCTGGCGGCACGCCCAGCATGAGCGCCAGCACGACAATCCCTAGGGTCCCCACCCACCTGTGTTTGGCTCGCATCGCTCTCCTCCTTAGACTCCGGGCCTGAGGTAAGGCAACCGCGCGACCCTCCTGTGCAAGCGCCGGGGCGGTGATCATTGCCGCCGCAGAGCCGAGTATGGAGCGCCGCGTGAGCCGCATGGGACGCGAAGCATAACTGCGCATAGCGTGCCTCCCTCAAATTTGAGGGCGGGAAAGTCCCCGCCAACAAGATGATCGAAAAGTTGCAAGATTTCCCGCCTGCCGATGGCAATGCGCGC
>WNFP01007805.1_pt1 | contig 10629 bp, 7 predicted proteins | sample 5400201 | NCBI WGS metagenome assembly WNFP01 (sample SAMN13153355, study PRJNA577476) | soil metagenome | isolation source: 115 cm saprolite under Madrone tree | place: USA:California | collected 2016-06-14
ATGGCCAATATTGCGGTATATCGCGGATACCACGCCATTGCTTTACTGCTGCCGGACGGGCGCGTACTCTCAGCCGGTGGAAACGTGGGTGGCCCCAATGCGCAACTGTTTTCTCCGCCTTATCTGTTTGCCGGCGCCCGGCCCACAATCGAGTCAGCGCCATCCAGCGTCAGCTATGGTCAAACTGCTTTTGTTGCCACCCCAGATGCCGCTGCGATAACCCAAGTTACTCTTTTGCGTGCAGGTTCGGTCACTCATACCAATGACATGAGCCAGCGCTTCCTGCGCCTGAGCTTCACCCAGACCAGCACCGGCCTGAACGTGATCATGCCCGCGAATGGCAATCTTGCGCCGCCCGGATATTACATGCTTTTTCTCCTGAATAGTGCTGGAGTCCCTTCGGTTGGGAGTATGGTCCAGGTTTCTTCGACAGCCGCAAATACTGGGACGGTTACAGGAGTTGTCACCAACACCGCGGGAGCACCCGTGGCGGGAGCCTCAGTATCGTCGAATGGCAACGGAGCGGTTACCGGGACGGACGGTGGTTATTCACTGGAGCTTCCATTCGGTTCGGACACAATCACAGCAGCCCTGGCCGGCTATCAAAGTGCTTCGGTGACTGTGACCGTAAATCCTGGCGTCAGCACAACAGCTCCCCCTCTGAAAATAGCGCCTGTCAATCCAGGGAACGTGAACGGAACCGTCGTTTCCTCCGGCGGAACCGGACTTTCAGGAGCAACGGTCGTTGCGAGCGGGCTAAGCACCCTGTCCGCGAACGACGGAACCTATAGTTTGAGCAATCTGCCGGCGGGAAACACAACTGTCACTGCTACTCTCACTGGGTTCCAATCGGGTGTTGCGACGGTGAGTGTGGTGGCGGGGGCGAATACTACGGCGCCTGCCATTACTCTGGTATCCAGCAGTGGAACGATTACCGGAACAGTGAAGAGCGCAGCAGGGGCAGCCATTGCCGGAGCGAGTGTAGGCTTCGGCGGCGGTTCCACCAATACAGATGCGAATGGAGCCTATACGCTCACCGGAGTTCCCGTTGGGACTGTGCAGTTGGTGGCTTCAGCATCCGGGTTTCAAAGTGTGACCCAAAACGTAACTGTGAGCGGTGGTGCCACTACTTCGTCTAATTTCACCTTGTCACCCGCCACCGGAACAATTACGGGCAAAGTGACGAACATATCTAATGGCACAGCCATTCCCGCGGCCATAGTAAGTTGGAGCGGTGGCTCTGTTACTGCGAATAGCAGCGGCGTTTATACCTTGAGCAATGTCGCAGCAGGGACCCAGAATATTACGGCAAGCGCGACCGGTTATTTACCGCGAACGAGTGCAGTCGCTGTTTCTGGTGGAAGTACAACGACTTTTAATATCCAACTGGCCACGGCAGGAAAAATCACAGTGAAGGTTACGGGAGCCAATGGAGTTGCGGTCAGCGCTGCCAACGTCACGATTCAAGGCGGAGTTATTGCCACCACGGTCACAGGCAGCACCAACAGTTCCGGTCTGTTCACGACAAACTGGATTCCCGTGGGGAATTACACGGTCACAGCGGCCAAGACCGGGCACGCAACGCAAACCAAGACCACCAGTATCGGCAGTGGCGTAACCGTCACCGTGACCTTTACCGGCTTTTAAGAGGAGAGGAAATGCTTCGCATCACTGGAATCTGGTCGTCAGCGCTGGCTGCCGCACTCAGCTTCTTCGCCCTGAGCGCCAGGGCCCAGACATACACGGCCATTGATCTGGGCACTCTCCGTGCCGGAAGCGCACGTGTCCACGGGGTTAACGAATTGGGGCAGGCTGTGGGTGGTTCCGGACATCCGCATGGGGCGGAGACGCACGCATTTTTCTGGGACAAAAAAGGGGGCATGCGCGATCTGGGTACGCTTCCTGGCGGAGACTACAGCGCTGCTTTTGATATCAACAACTCCGGAGTCGTGGTGGGGGTCTCCAACACCGCCACCAATTTGCGCGCATTTTCATGGAATATGACCCAGGGCCTTCACGATCTGGGCATGCTGCCCGGCTCCGATTCCAGTTCGGCTTTTTCCATTAACAATCAAGGTCAAATTGCGGGAATGTCCGGAAGCCACGCTGTGCTATGGACAAGCGGAGCCATTCAGGACCTTGGCACTCTGGGTGGCGCTACCAGCGAAGCGCATGCCGTTAACAATCTTGGCGCCGGAATGACGCAGGGGTGGTTGTGGGAGCGTCAGAGGGGAGCGGCGGAATCAGGGCATTCGTCTGGACCAGTGCAGCCGGCATGCAGCCGGTGGCCAATGGTTCTGGCAGCGTTTATAGTGAGGCTTTTGCCGTCAACAATCTTGGCCAGGTGGTGGGAGTGTTGACCAGTTCTCTCGGCAGCAGGGCATTCCTGTGGACGAGTCAAAACGGCATGGTCGATTTGAATGACATCGTTACCAATCTCCCCAGTGACGTGGTTCTAACTGGCGCATGTGCCATTACACAGAAGGGCCTTATTGTGGCCTTCGGATTGAAAAGTCCAAAGGTTAGCCGCCATCAGGAAGTGACCGCGGACAGCCATATTCACGCTGGTCCCACGCGGGTATTTCTTCTGACACCGCAATAGAAGCAACGCTGGAGTATAATCCGCGCATGCTTGGTGGCCGAACGAACGAACAATGGATTGCGCAATACGCCAGCAGTCACACGCATCCTGTGAACCGCTTGTGCCACACCCTGGGCATTCCGCTCATCGTTGTGTCACTGGGAGTTGCCGTGGCAGCGATTTTCTTTCATCCACTCTGGATCTATGCCGCGGGACTATTTGTCTTCGGCTGGATTTTGCAATTTATCGGCCATGCGTTTGAACAGAAAGAGCCTGAATTTTTTCATGACTGGCGCTTCCTGCTCGTGGGCGTCCGCTGGTGGCTGGCAAAAATGCGCGGCCAGGCCTAAAGCGCCAGGCAAGCGTGCAACTCATCTTATGGGCGCTACTGCCGCATCGGTAAACGTTGGCCTCCTGCTCCCGACGGTAGGGTTGCTGAAGGCGTTTCAACTGTGATCATCCCGACCATTGTTCCCATGACCACCCCGGGAGCTTCGACGCGGACCGTGACATCTGTTGCAGAAACCGGCAGAGTGATTTTGAGTTTCGCGACATGACCATCTTTGAACCTTGATGATCTGGCTAAAAGGCCTGAAGCCTGGTGACGTACTGTGAGTGCGTACTTTCCCGGATGAAGCCTGCTCAGGCTCCATTGTCCAGAATCTCCAGTCAGACCCGTGAAATGTTCTTTGCGCGAGCTGTTCTCTAGAGTTATCTCGGCGTTCTGAATCACTGCGCCATCTTTGTCCATTACCATGAGCGCGATTGTCGGCTCTTTGGCTGCGGCTTGCTGGCATTCGCAAACAGGTTGAGGGGCCTTGCTCTTGGAGACGGCAAAGCTGACGCTCATCATCGCGGTGAGCACTGCGCCGGCGAGCCGGGATGCCCGGCGCTTGAGTGTCCGCCATCTCCACGGGCATTCCTGCGTAAGAATTGTGCCGTCTGCGCGGCGATAGAAGCGCGCACAGAGGCGCTTCCCCTGATGTCCAGCGACCAGTTCCGATACCTGGCGTTCCGTCATCGCTGACAGGTTGTATACGTTCAGGTTACATTCAGAACAATGCCGGACCTGTTCGTTACCCACCATCTTGTTCCAGTCAGAAGGGCAGGGCGAAGCGATCTGCAGGTTCTGCAAGCTGCTCTGAGTCGCAATGCTTGCCCCGGAATGTTTTGCTGCGGTAAGACTTGTCATGAAAACGCCCCCACGTGATGGTCCGACATAATTCCGACATAATAATGAGGAACGCTGGTTGAGATAAACCTTGCAGAAAGAAAATAACGCCGGAAGGTGGTTCTGGGCTATGCACGAACGGGACGCGGTGTAAAATTCATGGGTACGAAATGAGGTCCCATGACACCTACTGCATCTGCTGTCGCCCTGAAAGCCTGTCCTTTATACATCAACGGAGAGCGGGTGATCTCCCGCGGTCCCATGGACATCCAGCACAATCCTGCGACAGGTGAAGCCGTGGCGGAGATTCCACGCTGCACGAAAGAAGAAATATCTGCCGCGGTTGAAGCCGCGCACAAGGCGTTCCCGGCATGGAGCCGGACCCCGGTGGTCCAGCGCTGCAAGGTGCTCTTCAAATTTCGCGAGCTCATGGAAGCGAATGCGCAAGAACTGGTGGGATTGATCATTGAGGAGAATGGCAAGACCAGGGATGAAGCGCAGGGATCATTTGATCGCGGTATTGAGTGTATTGAGTTTGCCTGCGGCGCTCCCACGTTGATTATGGGAGACACGGTAGACCGGGTTGGCACCAGCGTGGATAGCTGGTCCACGCGATATCCCATAGGAGTGTGCGTAGGGATTACGCCGTTTAATTTTCCAGTCATGGTGCCGATGTGGATGTTCCCTATGGCCATTGCCTGCGGGAACACATTTGTCTTGAAACCGTCTGACAAAGTCCCGCGCACGGCCGTACGCATGGTGGAACTGGCACATGAAGCAGGCATGCCGCCGGGCGTCTTAAATCTGGTGCATGGCGCCAAAGAGACGGTCGACCAGCTTCTCACAGATGCGCGTGTGCGTGCAGTGTCATTTGTTGGGTCCAGCGCGGTTGCCAAATACATTTATCAGACGGCGGCCAACAATGGAAAGCGGGTGCAGGCGCTGGGCGGGGCCAAGAACCATTCGGTGGTTTTACCGGACGCGGACATGAAGTTAACTGTGGCCGCCGTGATGGGTTCCGGTTTTGGCTGTGCGGGTGAGCGTTGCCTGGCTACCAGCGTAGTAGTGGCCGTGGGAGAAATTGGCGATCCGCTGGTCAAAGAATTGGTCACTGCGGCTGACAAGCTCACGGTTGGCAATGGTTGTGATCTCAAGACCGGCATGGGGCCGGTGATTAGCGATGAAGCCAGAAAGCGTATTCTGAGCTACATTGAATTAGGACAAAAAGAAGGGGCGGTGGTAGCGCGGGATGGACGCAAAGACCCTGTCGCCAACGGCCAAGGCTACTTTGTGGGGCCGACCATTCTGGACAAAGTCGATCCCGAATCGCGTGTGGCGAAAGAAGAAATTTTTGGCCCTGTGTTGTCTGTGATTCGCGTGAAGGACCTCAATGAAGCTATTGCCGTGGTCAGCGGTTCCGAATACGGCAACGCGGCTTCAGTCTTTACGCGCTCCGGCGGCGCGGCGCGCCAGTTTACCCAGAACGTGACCGCGGGAATGGTCGGCATCAATGTCGGAGTGCCTGCGCCAGTGGCCTTCTTCCCATTTTCGGGATGGAAGAGCTCATTCTTCGGCGACCTGCATGCGCTCGGGAAAGATGCCGTCAGTTTTTACACTGAGACCAAGGTCGTGACCTGCCGGTGGCCGGATTAGCCGCCAAAAGGTTCCTGGCTTGCGCAGCTTATTTTTTGCCGGGATCTGCGTCAGGTGCGGTGGTAATCCAATCTGCATCGAGATGCTTCAGCTGCAAATGGTCCTCGCGAAAAAAGAAGGTACCGCCAATGGAGGGATCATCCGGCTTTAACAGAGTCATGCGATTGGCATTTGCTCCCATGAGCGTTGTTGACAGAGGTGTGTACACCTCCGCATTGAGTGGAATTTTTTTGCCGCCGATTTCCAGAGATTCAAATTGCACGGTGATCTGAAAGTTATCTGAAGGTTCTGACCACCACTTAACATTGCGCAGACGTCCGTGAAGACGCGAGCCTGCCGGCGCAATGATCTCTTTCTTGTGATTACGCATCGGAGAGCGGAGGACCGCTTCAATGGGGTCGCCGGCCGCTGCGGTATCCGAATCGATGGGCGTTATGATGCGAGCGTCAAAGTGTAGTCCGGCGGGCAATTTGGTCGGCGGCGCCGCCACCGTCATCGTGGTGACAGGTACGGGTGTGCTTTTTGCGCCATCGCTTTTTGCACCATCGAAAATAAGCTTCACGGTGCTTGCATACTCGCGGCAATTCGCATAACTGGTATGGCTCAATGATTCTTCGCCGTTAAGCGAGATGATAGAAAGTTGCGTTTCATGCGGGACCAGCACCGGGCGCTCGTGAATCGCTGTTCGTTCATACGTGACCTCGCTGATCGCCTGGCAGGCCGAACTTGTAGATGGCAATTCGCCGGTGCGAACAGTTAACCGCACCAGATCAGAGGTCTCAGGGGCCAGCAACAGAGTCCCGCTGAAAGCGGTCACGGCCCAGCCATCAGATGTATTCACTTTGTATGTGCTTTTGTTGATGGGTATGTCGTAGGAGTACTCCAGGAGGCGGCGTCCATCCAGGACGTGCTCCCCCTGGAAAACCAAAGTGGTTCGCAGCAGGATTTCCTTGAGAAAAATACCAAAGTCGCCGCTGCCCAGTGGCCCGTTGCCGGCCAGCTTGTCCACGGTATCGTCAGTAAACCTGGGCGCTCCCACCCATGAGTAAACGCTGCTGCCATCCACCAGAGCAACCTCCAGCCGTAAACGGTCCCAACCCAGCGTCGGCAGTTGGTGTTTTCGCGCCTCATGCGCCGCTATCAGCCCGGAACAAGTAGGACGAGACTTTTGTTGCGACTCATAGTGGGTCCGCGTGACGGTCTGTACGCAGGTATAGCGGGGCATGCGTTGCAAGTCCTGCAGCAAGCGCTCTCCGGTTTGCTGTAACACGGCTGCAGGATCAGTTGCTGTTTGCTGTGATGCAGCAGGCAGCGCCAGTGCGATGGGAATGACGAGCCTGAAATAATTCACGTGCATCTTAAGCCTCTCGGCCCGCATTATATCGTGGCTGTGATCTTCTCCAGGCACGCGAACGCCAAAGCTGGAAAAGCTGGATTGCCGAGACTGTGTCGTACACTTTTTTAGTCGAACCAAATTGTGCTGCGAAAAACCGGGTGTTCGCGTAATATGGAGTTCGTTTTTCATAAAGAGCCATAGGAGCCGGCATGCCATTTCTAGAAAACCAGGGCGCAAAGATTTACTGGGATGAACAGGGACAGGGTGAGCCCGTGCTGTTAATCATGGGGCTTGGATATCCTTCTTATCTATGGCACCGTACACGGCCAGCGCTGGCTGAACGATACCGCACCATCGCGCTCGATAACCGGGGCAGCGGACAGAGTGATACGCCGGTGGGCCCTTATCCTATCGCGTTGATGGCCTCTGACGCCGCTGCCGCCCTGGACGCCGCAGAGGTTGAGAGCGCCCATGTGTTCGGGATATCGATGGGCGGAATGATTGCGCAGGAGTTTGCGCTGCAATATCCGGGACGCGTTCGTTCTCTGATCCTCGGATGCACTGCTCCTGGCGGACCGAAAGCCGTGCGGGCGGAGAAGCAGGTGAATGACCTGCTCATGGCGCGTAACATTGCTCCTGAAGAAGCCGCGAAGGCCATACGTCCGTATATCTACGATTCGTCAACGCCGCCGGAGCGTGTGGAAGAAGATATGGCCATCCGGCGTAAATGGTTCCCGAAAGCTGAAGGGTATTTAGGGCAGTTGCATGGAATTTTTGCCTGGGAAGCTTACTCGCGGCTGCCACAGATTGCCGCCAATACGCTGGTGATCCATGGCGAAACTGATCAGTTGGTGCCGCCGGGCAACGGAGAGCTGATTGCCTCCCAGATTCCCGGAGCCAAGCTGCGCATGCTCCCGCGTGCCAGCCACATCTTTATGACCGATCAGCCGGAAGCATCACGAACGGCGGTATTGGAATTTCTGGCTGCTCAATCCTGAATGGCGCCAATCTTTAATTGAACCGATCTTTCAGCCTAGTGCGCCTGCGCTTGCCGGCTGGCAGGCGCACTAGGAACAGTTAGGTTGAAGTGTTCACGCATGTACTGCATCGCTTCAGCGCGGTCCGGCGATGCGTTTTCCGGCGTTGAGTTCAGGTAAACGATATACTGCGCCGCAGCGCCGTCCGCATCCTGCTGCTGCGAGCGCTGGCGTGCCTGCTGCAGGATTTTTTCCGGTAATAGCAAGGCCTTGTCAATGATCGATTTCACCAGTGCATCTCTGGCCTGTAACTCCAGGTCCGTTACGAGCTGCGCCTCATCAGGAGGAATATTCAGGGCCTTCACGCCTTCAGTGTCCTCAGGTTTAACGTTCTCCAGCACCTCGGCTTTTTTATGGTCTTCCCTGCGGACTGAGGGCACGGAGTCAGCAAGATTTCCACTTTGATCGGTAAGGCGGAAAGCCAGCTCCACTACTGCCGTCAGGTCAATGGTCTTCTTGGTGTAGTTGTAGGGTTCCACCACCGTTTCGGGCCGAGTGGGGTTGAGTGTATCCAGGCGCTTGCGCAGATCGTCCAGTTTTTTCTGCACGTCGGCCAGATTGTCGGCGGCAGTTCCAATGTCTTTCTTGTTGTGCCGCTGCTGGGCTTCATTCAGAGTGCGTTGTGCCTGGACGAGATCTTGCTGGGCCTGCGTGTACTCCTGGTTTGTGCTCAACCATGCTTCATTTTTTACTTCGCGCGTGCCGGCGCGATATTTGGAAGGCAGCGTTTCCAGACTGCTGTTTTTCACCATGCGGTGCTGGAGTACCTCCGCCACCACAACAAAATCCGGTTGCACCTGGTTAGGATCTTCAGAGTAGCGCCGCACTACTTTTACGGGCTGGCTGGAGGATTCAAGGGCGTTGGCGATGGCGTCACCAAGCTGATCGGCAAATCCGGGACTGTCGCGACGCGAGCTCTGGTCCCGGACAACCACGCCAATGGATAAGCGGCCGCGCAGTTGATAAGCTGCCTGGTACCGCGCCATGTCATCTTTTACGGCATCCAGATTGGGTTGGTAGCGCTGGGCTTCGCGCAGGTAGAGCCAGCCTAAGCCCACGCCGGAACTCATCGGTTTCTGCAGGTAACGATGGGCTTGGTCCAGGTAATAGGCTGCGAGCTTGTCTGACAGCAGGCCAAGTCGTAGCTTGATGGCCGGATCACCGCTCAAAACGCCGGCGCGTTGGAGCAGTTCATACGCCTGGCGCACGCCTTCTTCATCGGCGCGCCCACGCATGGGCAGATGTATCTCCTGTAACTTCTGCGCCCGGCGCGTGGCGGCGGGAACGTAATCTTTCCTCAGCGTTTCAAGTTGGTCGGCCACCTGAGCGCGCTGTTGCGGCGGCAGATTAGCCAGGACCTCATACGCGCTGATGGCATCATTTTTTTGCACATAGTTGCGGCTGTCAGCGATTGCCTGTTCCACCAGATGATGGTTGAAGGCTTCCACTGTCTGGGTCTCTGCGTTTTTCAGCATCGCTCCGGCTTCCTGGCTCTCCGGCCGGATCTTGAGAGCAGCGCGAAACTCGCCCGCGGCCTGGTCCCATGTCCCCTGCGCGCCCAGCAACTGGCCGTGCGCAAAGTGGAACTTGTATACCGCATCGGTAATGGTTGCCACGCGCGGCAGCTCAGCGGCCATACCGCGATATGCGTCAAGGGCGTTCAGAGCTTCGTCATAACGTTTGGCCAGCAGCATGCCTTCTGCATTGTGCAGCGTTGAATCAAGCTTGTTTTCTTCGCCGCCCACTTCGTTGTTGAGAGCAACGGCGGGAGCGTACTCCGGTTCGATTTCCAAGACTTCTTCTAGGCCGCGTTTTGCCGCGCCCAGATGCGAATAGCCCAATGCGCGATCAGCCTCGGCCTTCTGGTATAGCTGCAACTCCCTGCGGTCTTGCTCCAGAGCTGCGTTCAACTGAGCGTGGATCGCTTGTATGAGCTTTTGGGGTCCCGCGATTCCTCCGCTGAATGTTTGCGCCTGCTTAGCGTAAGCAGCGGCCTGCTTCAGCAACCGGAGTTGCGGATGTCCGGAACTTGCTGTTCGTAAGTACTCCGCCAGCGCAGATTCAGCGTTCTGCAAGAGCATCGCGGCCAATGCCTGTTTTGCTTGGGCAGTATGGGAGCCCGATGGATAGCGCTTCAGGTAGTCGTGCCACAAATCGATGGATTGTGCGCGTTGGGCGCGCAGGTATTCGGCAAGCTCAGTATCTGCAGCGGAGACAAACGTGATTTGCACTCCTGGTTTTACCGGAGGCAGTTCTGTGAGTTGGCCGGGAGTGATCACCGGCAAAAAAAGCAACGCCTGATCGGCTGCCTGAGCAGGTGTGAGTTCATTCGCCTTGTCAAACTTCACACCATTTTGCACGACACAGAAGGGCTTGGCGCCATCCATGCTGAGCATCAGCACGCCGTCAGCGTTACGTTCCAGCACCGACCCCGGTTTGAGTTGCACGCGAGGCATAACGTCATAGGTCTTTTTGTCGAACTTAAGAACGCCGTCGCAGGTGCGCAGCTCTGTCTTCCCGTTCAACGTTACGCCGGAAAGCTGCACGTAACTGGGACCGTTGGGCGAATCGAAGAGGACAATGGCTGTGAGTGGAAGTTCTTTGGCAAAGCTGCTCAGTGTGAAAACAAGAAATGCGGCAGCACACATGAGATGGCAAATATACCGCGAAGTCCGCGTTGCGGGTTGGTGCGGGGAAGGTTTCATGTTGTTCGGTTTTCCTACAGATCACACTCTTTGATAATTGCTTGAAAGCATAGGTGATTATGACCCCAGAAGCCATTCAATTCAGACCGTACAAAGCACTAAGGTAACGAGAAGATTGCCCGGAGTCAGGGTTATGATCCTGTGCA
>WNFP01005032.1_pt1 | contig 10627 bp, 9 predicted proteins | sample 5400201 | NCBI WGS metagenome assembly WNFP01 (sample SAMN13153355, study PRJNA577476) | soil metagenome | isolation source: 115 cm saprolite under Madrone tree | place: USA:California | collected 2016-06-14
CGGCGCATTCAAAAAGCCCACGCGTTCAATGCTAGGTACGAGCTCTTTAAGCACCGAAACCCATTTTTCGGCCACCTGGGGCTCGACGGCGATAATGCCTGTGATGTTGTCGTGATGACGTTCCAGGCTCGCGCTTGTGACATTCGCGAAAACAATCGGAATGGTTCGTGTTCGGGTCGCCGTGAATGCCAGAGTCGGCGGGTTGGTGACTAGGATCGCGTCCGGACTCAAATTCACGATGTCGGCAGCATGGTCGCTCAGGCGATCCGGCGGGCGGCCCGTCCAACGATATTCGATCCGCAGATCGATGCCCCCTTTCCAACCCAACTTCGCTAGTTCCCGCTCGAAGGCGGCCACCCAGCGTCTTGCTTCGGAGTCTTGTTCGGAAAATCCCATGAGCACGCCAATCCGCCGCACCCTATCGGGCTGCTGCGCCCTCGCCGCAAGCGGCCAAGCCGCCGCGCCGCCGAGGAGCGCAATGAAATCGCGGCGTCGCATCAGGTCCCTCCCACCCCAAGAACAGGGTTCGTTGAGCACCGGAAACATAGCACCCCTCGATCTGGCGGTCTGCAACCTACTTCAGGGCAGCTCCTGGCTCTGGGCGTGCGAAAACTCGGAAGCGTTTTTGGAAAGTAGAATTTCCGTCTCAATTTCCGACGCCCGACCGCGAACAGCACTTGTAACATCCGTCACCAGGGCACATTAGAGAAAACGTTTCTTAGAAACTTTCGCTCGAACGACTTTTCACACAGCCTGGGCCCATACCGGAGATAACGGCCGCCGGCCGGGGCGTCCGGTTTCTGGGGAGCACCTGCCGCGCTGGTCACCAAGCGCGGCGGCTCTTTTTGACCCAACTCGGACATCGGCGGTTGATAGCGACATGTCTAATTCGGCGGCCCCAGATCGGCGTTGCGCGCGTCACGGGTGCGCCTACTCACGTCTTTCCGGCAAACAGCTTCTCGACTTCGTCCATCAGTTCGTTGGTGAGTCCGGCCTTGCGCAAATCGGCAAAGTCCTCGAGGATCGCCGATCAGGAACCCCGACCTCGCCCCGTCCCGCTGGGTATCTCCGCACGGTTCACAATTTAGACGTCGATCAGGTTGTGTCATCCAGGAACATTCTGCCGTGAGCTACAAATAGCTCTGGAAACTGGAAAAGCGAGCCGTGACCGGAATCCGGATAGACAATCAATTGAGCTCTCGGAATCTCCTGTGAAAGAGTAAATGAGTTGATTGTCGGGATCATTATGTCGTGGTTTCCATTCACCACGAGAGTCGGCTGCCCGATGTTCTTGAGCTCCGAATATCGTTCCCCGCGAACTTCCCGCCACGCAGTGATTGCTGCTCGCTGAGCCGCCATCGTCTGCGGCGAACTTGGAGGATCGACGTCATTCTTTCGCAGATGACGCCGATCCCAAAAGGCCTTGCCTGCGGCCTGGCTCGTTTCCGAAGGACGGAAGAACAGATATAGGAAGGCCTCAAGCCCAGTCTCGCCAGTCCTCGGATCTGTCGATGCGCCGTATTCTGCGGATTTCGGATCTTGTGATGGCTCGCCACCGCGCGGGCCCGTGCCTACAAGCATGAGGCGTCTGACAATGGCGGGATGGCGCAGGGTCAGGTTTTGCGCGACGTGTCCGCCGATCGAGAATCCAAGAACATCGATTAGCGAAAGCCCGAGCGCAGCGACAAAGTCCGCGGCGTGCTCTGCCATTGCTTCCACCGTGTCGGGGGTTTCGCCGCTCGAACCCGCGACACCGGCGTTATCGAACAAAATAACCGGCCGGCTCGCGGCAAATCCGTCAGTGACCGCAGGATCCCAGTGGTCCATTCCGGCGCGAAAGTGCGGCATGAAGACCAAGGGTACCCCAATGTCCTGTCCGAACCGGCGATAAGCAAAGCGAATCCCGCTCGCCTGCACGAATTGGGTTGGGGCGCTAACGTGCGTGTGTCTCATGTGCTGCTTCCCTTGCCATTCTCTTAAAAGGAATAGCCTTCACCTTACGCCGAGAACGCATACGCGCCACATCGGTCTTGGACCCCGAAGTCCGGCATCGAATCAGGTTCTTCCTGTCGTCGCCAAGTCCGCAACTCTGGGGGCATTGTCCGAGATGTGGGCTCGCTGCGCCAAGCCCTGACCGAAAGATATGTTCTCGCCCGGGACCTCGTAGAGCGTGATCAACAGATCATCCGGAGAGATTCCCGCGGCCGCGGCCACGTTGTCGTTCAAGGCCTTCAGCAATCCCAGCCGCTTCTCCCGGGGACGACCGGAGATGAACGTGACCTCCAACAGAATCAGGTCATCCGAATATTTGAGGTCGAGGAACGACGGTGTATGTCGGAATTGGCTCCGAGGCAGAATGTGAATGATCTGGAAGAAGTCATCCGGCGGTACGCCAAGCGCACTCATGAGCGCATCTTGCACCGCCTTTGACACCTTGCCGAGCCGAGCCTCGTTGTATTGTTCCGCGAGTACGTGAATCTTTGCGACCGGCATGTTTCGTCTCCTCCAAGTTGATGTTGAGCGCTAACTGCGCTGATCATGCCGGGCCTCGACGGCGAGGCCGCGGCCGATGCCGGATCCGCCACGTGTGATGAAGATCGTATTGCCTGGAAGTTTCATGGTTCGTTCTGTTGCTTGAGGACCGTGCGGTCAGGCCGGGAAACGGTCGCCGAACATCGGCAGGCCGCTGACGGATTGCGCTTCGGTCACCTCGTCTTGAAGAACGTCCCAGTGCTCGGCGAGCTTACCGTCTTCGAAGCGTACGACATCGGCGGCGATCCACGCCGCGGGACGACCGTGGCCTGAAAAGCGCCCATGAGCGATTACGTAGTCGCCTTCAGCGAGGATCACGTGATTTTCGTAGCGGAGTGTGTCGGGAAGGCCGCGAACAAGATTGAACAAGCCATCGCGGCCCGGCGGAATATGAGCGCTGTGCTGGATGTAGCGATTCGACCAGAAGCGCTCCGCGGCGACATAGTCGCGTTTGTTGAACAGCGTGTCGAACGTTTGGAGCACAAGTGCCTTGTTCTCTTCTGGTGAGGTGGTGGTCATGTCGTTCTCCGCGGCAGTGTTCCGTTCACACCGGCCGCTTCAAACCGGCGGTGTCGATCGGCATCCTGCGCAGGCGCTTGCCAGTTGCTGCAAAGATCGCGTTGGCGACTGCGGGGACGATCGCCGAGGTCCCGGCTTCGCCCATGCCACCCGGCGCCTCCGCACTGTTCACAATATAGACGTCGATGACTGGCGCCTCATCCAAGCGCAGGATTTGATAGGTGTCGAGATTAGCTTGCTCGACGCGCCCGTCCTGCAGCGTGATCTCGCCATACAGCGCCGCCGTGATTCCGAAGATCACGGCCCCCTCGACCTGCGCCCGGACGGTATCCGGATTGACGACGATGCCGCAGTCGACCGCACAAACAACCCGCCGGACTCGAACCTCGCCATCCCCGGACACCTCGACCTCTGCGACCTGGGCCATATAGGTCCCGAAGACGAACTGGAGGGAGACGCCACGGCCGACCCTTTTAGGCAAGGGCTGTCCCCAGCCGGCCTTTTCCGCCGCAAGGTCGAGGACGGCCTTGGCGCGGGGCGCGTTGTCGAGGAGAGCCCGCCGATAGGCGACCGGATCTTGCTTAGCCGCTTTCGCAAGCTCATCCATGAAGCTCTCGACCACAAACACATTGTGCGACGGCCCGACGCTGCGCCAGAAGGCGGTCGGAATACCCTGGGGTTCCACCCGCAAATATTCGACATGCATGTTGGGCAGGTCATAGGTCAGATCGATCGCGCCATCGGTGGTGTCGGGGTCGAGGCCATTGTTGAACGCCGGAGGAAACCATCGGGCCATGATCGAGGAGCCCGCGAAGCGATGGTTCCAGGCGACCGGCTTTCCCTTTTCGTCGAGACCAGCGGACATTCGGTCGAAGAAATAGGGCCGGTACATGTCGTGCTGGATGTCTTCCTCGCGGGTCCAGACGACCTTGACCGGGCCGTCGACATGCTTGGCGATCTGGACAGCGCGAATGACGCCGTCGATCTCCAGCCGCCGGCCGAAGCCGCCGCCGATGAGATGATTGTGGACTACGACCTTGTCCAATGGCAGCCCAGAGGTTTTCGCGGCCGCCGCCTGTACTCGCGCGATGACCTGGTTGCCGACCCAGACTTCGCAGCCATCCTTGCGGACGTGGACCGTGCAGTTCATCGGCTCCATCGCAGCGTGAGCGAGGAACGGAACCTGGTAGGTCGCCTCGATCTTGGTGACGGCGCTCGACATGGCGCCGTCGATATCGCCGATATTCTGCGCAACCGATCCCGAATTGAGCGTCGCCTTTTCGAGCTCGCGCGCGATCTCTTCAGTGTTGAGCTTGGCATGCGGGCCGTCGTCCCATTCGATCACCAGGGCCGCCAGCCCTTTCTTCGCAGCCCCCATATGGTCGGCCACGACGGCGATGGCGTCGTCGAGCCGTAAGATCTGACGCACGCCCTTGACGGCCTTGGCCGCCGCATCATCCACGCCCTTCACACGACCGCCGAAGACAGGCGATTGCGCAAGGGTCGCGATCTTCACGCCCGGCGGCCGAACGTCGATGCCATAGACAGCCGTTCCGTTGACCTTCGCCGGCGTGTCCAGGCGCTTGGCCGGCGTGCCGATGAGCCTGAAATCCTCCGGTCGTTTGAGCGTCACTTGCTGCGGTGCTGTCATGCGAGCTGCGTCGGCAGCCAGATCGCCATATTTGGCCCTTCGGCCTGTCCTCGCGTGAAACACTTCCCCCTTTTGCGCACGACAGGATTTCGGATCGACATTCCAGCGTTTTGCCGCAGCCGCTACCAGCAAGATTCTCGCAGTCGCACCCGCTTGGCGCATGGGCTCCCAAACCGCGCGCATCGTGGTCGAGCCGCCGGTTACCTGTATGCCGCCGAAAAAGGGGTTTCCGAAACGCTTTTCGTCGGGAGGCGCATGTTCCAACAGCACCTGCTTGAGGTCTACCTCCAACTCTTCTGCGATCAGCATTGGGATGGACGTATATGTGCCTTGGCCCATTTCAACGTAGGGCATGGTCAGGATCACGCGCCCGTCACGTTCGATGCGGACGAAGGCATTGGGCGAAAAGCTGTTCGCGTTCTCCGCTTCGGCTTCACCGATCAGAGCCGGCAGGCGCACGCTCAGAAGCAAGCCCCCGCTCGCGGCAATTCCGGCCTGTAAGAACGCGCGCCGGGAGGGGCCGAGCCCGCGCATAGGATCGGGCGTGGCGTCGGCGGTATCGATTAGGCGTTCGAGATTCATGACTTACCTCCCTGCATGGTGGACGAGGTCTCCCGAGATAGGGCGGGTCGAAGCATCGCTAACGGGTCGGGCATTGCGCGCCCGCCTCGGCCCAGCCGCGAAGCAGTTCGCCGAACTGCGCATTGGTGCCCGGAGCTGGAGTACGACCAGGCCCCGGCGACCAGGACCAGATAACCTTGCTGTCGGTCACCACATGGTCGAGGATCGTCGCGATGTCGCGATTGCCGTTGCGCGCCCGATCCTTCAACTGCTCGCAGATCTGTGCGAGCGAACGACCTTCCCATGTCATCGAGGCCGGTGCGAGATGCCAGTCCTCGCTGCCGGGGACTCCTGCCGGATCGAAATTATTTGCGTGATGGCAGGTATTACACATCATGCCGGGCGCACCATGGCCTTCGGCGCCGCGCACGACGAGGGGAATATGCAGGCGTCTTCCGTCGGTTTGCCTCGGACGGTCCGTGGCGGGATGGCAATTCACACAGCGCGGAGACTGCAGCACCTTGCCAGCCTCTTCGAACAAGGCAATCGAGCGGCTGCGTTGATCCGAGATGCCCGCGAAACTCGCCGCCGGACGTAGTTGGTTGGCCGCGGGCGTCTGCGGGACCTGACTGGTCGCTTCGTTCCACGTTGATGTCGCACCCGTGAGGCCAATGCCGATTGCGAGGAGGGTCAAACAAAGATAGCTCGTTCTCATGGTGAGTGCCTCATGTTCGACCGGACAGTGCGCGGGCGGCGTCGTGAATCGCGGCGCGGATGCGGATATAAGTTCCGCACCGACAGATGTTGCCATTCATGGCGAGATCGATGTCGCGGTCGCTCGGATTCTTGATTTCCTTGAGAAGCGCGATTGCGCTCATCACTTGGCCGGACTGGCAGTACCCGCATTGCGGGACTTCGTGGGCAATCCAAGCCTTCTGTACCGCACCGGCCTCGCGCCCAGTCACCGCCTCGATCGTGGTGATTTCGGCTTTGTCGAGCGCCGAAACTGGTATCGAGCAGGAGCGCAGCGGCCTGCCGTCCATAAATACCGTGCAAGCGCCACACTGAGCGACCCCGCAGCCGAACTTGGTTCCGGTCATCCCCAACACATCGCGGAGGATCCACAGCAGAGCCGTATCACCGTCCACATCGACCGTATGAGCTGCACCATTGACTTTGATCGTATAGGGCATCGGCTTCTCCTGAGTCTCACGCCGCTCGTAGTGAGGCTACCGCACGGGGGTTCGATCCCGCTGGCGCCGACCACGGTCGTCAGATCGATCGAACAGCATGGTCAACCTCCCTGTTCCGCCGGCAATGTGGATGTCGCGGCCTGCGTGATCGCTTCGCGTATGCGGACATATGTGCCACAGCGGCAGATATTGCCGGACATCGCCTCGTCAATGTCGGAATGGCTTTGGCCACCTTGTTTCTCCTGTTCCTGAGCTCTAGGCGCCCGCGATCGTCTATGATCGAGCGCGTGCCGCTGGCCCTGATTTTTGCTAAGCTGCTTCTGCCTCGTGACACCTTCAATTGCCGGAAGGGTCAAAGTTTTAGCCGTAAGGGACAACGATATGCTTGCAAGCGGGACGAGCGAGATCGGAATCGTGGTTTATCCAGGCGCACAAATGGCCGCGGTTCACGGACTTACGGATTTGTTCAGCGTCGCCGCCAAGATAGCGCTCGATCAGCGGACAGGTCGGCCGCCGCTGCGCGTCACTCATTGGCGACCGGCGCACAACCGCGATGCCGAACTTTCCTGCGTGTATGACAGTGCGCCGGGCGGAAAGCCGCGGCCGCGTATCCTGATTATCCCGCCGACTATGGTGAATCTTCCTGATCCGGATATCCCGACGGGCGTAGCGTCGTGGCTACGGGATAGGCATGCCGCCGGTGCCACCCTGGTTTCGGTGTGCTCAGGTGCCTTCATCCTGGCCAAAACAGGTCTCGCCGACGGACGTGCGGTTGCGACCCACCAGATTTGCCAAGACGCGCTTGCGGAGCGGTTTCCAAAAATCACTGTCGATACCAATCGGCGCATCATCGATTATGGCGACATCCTCACGGCGGGCGGATTCCTGGCGTGGGTCGATGTCGGCCTGTATCTCGTTGACAGGATTCTTGGCGCGGCGATGAAGGCGGAGACGGCCCGCTTCGTGCTGTCCGATCCCGCCTCCAGCGACGCGCGTTATTTTGTCGGCTTTCCCCCTCCGCAGACGCATCGCGACAAAGCGGTGCTGAAGGCTCAAGAGTGGGTGCATTTGCGGGACGGACGCGGCGTCTCGCTTGCCTCCATGGCGGCAATTGCGGGATTGCAGAGGCGCACATTCCTCCGCCGGTTCGCAAAAGCGACCGGCATGACGCCACTCGAATATTGCCGCGGGGTTCGTATCGCGCGTGCGCGCGAGCTCCTGATTTCCGGCGACACACCGCAAAAGGCCATCGCCCAATCGCTCGGCTATAAGGACGTAGCTTCATTTGCACGTGTGTTTCGCAAAGCCACGGGATCGACACCGGGAGTCTACCGCAACCGGTTCGGCATCCCGCCTGGAGAATTTGTATCGAAGCCCAACTCACCGCAGAAGCGGCCGAAGCTACCGTTCAGCGAGCGCATTTTAGCGGCAGAGTGAAGCGGCAACGCGTGCTGAGGGTCAGTCGCGTCGATTCAACGACGCCGCCGGCATGTCCGCACGACCCCAGACAGCGGCTGTGTTGCCGGGGCACCGCACTGGCGTTCCGGGCCATGAACCGACATCGCGGCCTCTTCCCTGAACCGAGAGGCTAATGACCGCTTCTGGCCCGACTCAGCCGTCAGCAGCATCCGCCGGGCACGCCAGCTATCTGGGGATAAGCTGCCGTCAACGGGGAAGGCGCGCGACGGCTGAAGATGCGAGGCGTGCAGCCCAGCGTGCAGGATGCCCGGCCTTGGATGCTGCGATCAGCCTAACGTCGATGGCCTTCCTTCGCTCGGCACGGCGAAGAACCGGTAGGTTAGCGACAGCAGCGTGACGCCGAAGATGGTGAGGACCGGATAGGCGAGCGCGACGAAAATGGCGTAAGCGTAGGACTGCGAGAGCTGGATGGCGAGATCCCAGACGGGCTTCCAGGCCCACATGAACGCGACGATCTGCGGCCACGAGAAGTCGAGCCACCAGGGTGCCCGTACGAGCAGCATCAGCAACGGGACCAGCATCGCCAGAGTCACAGCAGGGAGCATGCAAAGGGCGGTCGCCATGCCAAGGCGCAGCGTGTTGCCCTGCGTGATGCGCCAAGCGCGGCGCAGCGAGAGCCGCTCGCCGAGAGCCAAGGCCGGCATTACCAGCGACAGCCGCGGCAGCACCAGGAGGCCAATGGCCATTGTCACACCGGTGGCGGCCGGTGCGGCGAGCACTTCGTCAATCAGGATCCGAGTGGTCGGGTCCGCTTCGATGGCAAGATTTAGCGCGAGAAAGGAGCAGATGAGCAAGGTTCCACGCTCCAGCAGAACAAACGCGAAGGCATAAAGGACGTAGCGCCAGACACCCCGTCAAGCCGAACATAAGCCACCCGCGTGACTCGCTCCTCGCGCAGAACGAGCCGGTGCCACGCAACCGCGATCGATGCCAGGAACGGCAGATCGACCGGGCTCGGCAGCGCCGCGGCGATCTCCCGCAACCAGCGGTGCGTCGCCCGCGCGCCGGATTCTCCCGCCCAAGTCTCCGCGAGCCAATCCAGCCCCATATACACCGGAACCATAATCAGGACCCACACCCAGCAGATGCGTACGAGCTGCCTGAGGTTGCGCCCCACGATTGCGTAGCTCGCGCGGACCGTCTGCCAGACCGGCAGCTTGGGCGGCGCGGACGCGGAGATCGCGGTCATCGTATGCACCCCTCGCCGACCGGCCTCGATTGGAAGGTCCGCGCATGGTGCTGTCATGCAATTATGGCGATACGCACACCGACGGCGGCATCGGCGACCGCAACGGGCTTACCGACACGAATGTCTCTTCTTGGCCCTCAACGTCGGTTCGCTGCGCTGTCGCAATCTTTCCGGAGTCGGAGGTAGACCGGACCCCGTCGCGGGCATCGCGAAAACGGCGCTCATGCCGAGTAGGCCCGGGGAATTTCACCCCGAGCCTCTCACAGGTAGGGTCGAGGACTGGCGCGCCGGTTTAGGTCGAAGTTTGTATTATTGGGATAGAAGTCGGGCGCGCCCCGCTGTAGGTGAGGGGTTTCCGTTCCTGCTCTTTCGATTGCAAGACGGGTTCACAGTCCCACCATGGCTTACGTTTCCCGAGGCCCCCCTATAATCCCGGACGGCCAGATTTCCCGGGTCCGGTTTGAAACCTTGGCTTTTCTTCCGCAGGCCTTCCCAAGTTTGGAGAGGTTTAAACGCTGGTCCGTGTACACCCCCGCCATTCCGGTTTGCCTCCAGCCTCGCCTCATGACCTGTCGTGGCGCTACGCCGGTTTTATCAAGCCGACCGCCATACGGCCAAGAAAGCCGCCAAGTGTCCTGAGCCCCTTTGCCCAACTTCGGTGTTACCTCCGTTGGGGAGATGTGAGTGCCATCTCCTGCGAGGGCATTACCCCTCCGTCATCGCTCCTACGGGCTCATGTGCCACTCCCGTTGGGCTCTCCCCTGCTTCGGCATTTAGCCTCGTTTGAAGAGTCTTGGCAGGTTGTACGCAGTCCCTGCTGCCCACGGGAGCTTCCCGACGTTATCTCTGAAAGTCTTTCCTTGGATGCTGGATCCCATACCCCGGCGGTACACCGTATGCTCTCACCTGTTTCTTCCACGATGTCATCGGCCTTCCCCAAACAGAGATGGGTCGGCTTCCCGCGTTTGTCTCACGAATTACGACTTCTCGTGAGGCGATTCTCGAGGTTGCAGATATTCCTTTATGTTCCGGCCTCCAAGTTTGCTCACCCCCCAGATCGTTCCTACCGCTGCGAATACTGCCGCAGGGCAGCCGGGGCTTTTACATCCGGGCCTATCGTGCTTTGTTACCTCCACACGCACCGGATATGCTAACCGTCCGAACACAGGTAATTGACGGTACAGGGACTTGCACCCTGTCAGACTTTCAGCCTTGTCGGCTGCTCACCCTGTTTCTCGCCCTTTCGTTTGCGAGTGTCACACTATCTCGACCGTGTCACGTTTCCAGCCCCCGCCACGTCGAACGCAGCGTGCGGATTTCCCGCACTGCGCTCTCCTGCTTGCTTCACCTCAAGGGTTATGGGACCTATCGTGCTGGGGCGACTTTCGGCATTAGCCAGCGAACCTTGTAGCCGTTGTACAGCCGCAGAGATTCGTACAGCCATTGCGTATTCCACCGCTTCCAACCGAAGCCCTTACGGTTCCGGGCCCGCGCCATATGGCG
>WNFP01005033.1_pt1 | contig 10627 bp, 9 predicted proteins | sample 5400201 | NCBI WGS metagenome assembly WNFP01 (sample SAMN13153355, study PRJNA577476) | soil metagenome | isolation source: 115 cm saprolite under Madrone tree | place: USA:California | collected 2016-06-14
TCAATGTCGGAAAACGCTAACAGGGTGAAATCCGGACCCAACAGGTCGAATATCGCTTCTCCAGTCGACAGAAATACGTGTGGAGCGCGCACTCCCGGCCAAGTGCTCGGTATGTAATCCTCAATCCGCCACTCCGGCTCGTCTGGCTCTGCACACACAATCGGAGAATTGCGATAGCGGGAGCCGAGCTCGATTCCGAGGGCCTCGTTCTCGAGATTGCCCAGCTCCTGAATCAGGTGCCCCAGGGTGGCGCGTGCGGCCGCGCCCTCAGCGGTGTCTGCATGAATGGCCGGGGAGTAGGCCTCGGCAATCTTGAGCCGAACACCCATGTTCTTTTCCGCCGCATCGCAGTTGGTCAGTGCCACCGCTCGCCGCTCGGACTCGATGGTCGCGAGAAGCGTCGGCCCGCCCCAGCCTTGCAAGATGGCGGCAAACTTCCAAGCGACGTCCACGGCGTCGCCAATCCCGGTGTTCATGCCATAACCGCCCGTCGGGATGAATTGGTGGGTGGAATCTCCGGCGAGCCAGACACGTCCGGAACCGAAATGGTCGGCGACGACAAGATGGGGGCACCAGGGATTGGCTTGTATCACTTCGCATGGGAAATCCACACCCAGTGAGTCGAACAGAAATCGCTTGGGCTCGATGCTCTTCGGGTCAACGCCGGGCGGAATCAGATTGTGCAGCGTATAAATCTCCTCGTCGTCCTGTGCGATGAGGGTTCCCCCGACAGGAGACTGGTAATGCCACGCCTGGCCATGTCGCTGCATCAGGTCCTTGGACGGCGTGCGAAAGTGAACCATGTAGAAGGGCAATACGTTCCACTTACCCGTACACGAGAAGCCCAAAGAGTCGCGAACTTGGCTCGAACCGCCGTCACATCCGGCCAGCAGTGCGCAGCGTACGGTTTCAGTCGTTCCGGTGGCGGTATTGCGAATCGTCGCGGTCACCCCCTCTGCATCTTGCGTCAGGCTCACGAAAGCCCATCCAAACCGAAGATCGACCAGTGGGCAGGTTTCGAGGATGTCACGCAGCGCCGGTTCGAGAACGACCTGACTCAGGCGCATGTTGGGTTCGAGAGCTTGAGAGCCATCGTTTCGCGCGCGGATGTCATCGCGCCACTCATGAACGTTGGCGTATTCGAAGCGCGCGAGCTCCCACTCCGACAGCCGCGTAACCCAGGCCACGTCCATGCAATGGTCCCGAGGAACTGCAATGTCGCGAATCCTGTCCGCGATCCCCAAGCGACGGAAGTGTTCCATGCTGCGGCCGTTGGTCACGTCCATCTTCGGGTGTCGCGTCGTCGTTGGATTGCGCTCCACGACAACTACGCGAATGTTCCGCTTTTGTAACGCAAACGCCGTCGTGAGCCCGACAGGCCCTCCTCCGACAACGAGCACCGGTACATCGATCATGCGCCGCCCCCTCCCCTCTTGCCGGTCCAACCACACTCTGCCTTGTGCTTAATTGATGCCACAAATCTCGGCGTTTGTCCATAGTAAACTTGCCATGCGTAAAGTTTATGTTGACAGCGGGAATGACCGCGCCTAGCCTTTGGATCACAGTGAAGGCGGGGGACAAATGAGCACAAGTCGAGTGTCAATCTTGACGCTGAGCTTCACGCCGCCTGCCCGAATGGAGTCGATATCTACTACGACAATACCTCGGGTCCTATTAGTGACGCGGTGATGCGACAGCGTCGAATCGGCGCCCGTGCCGTGATTTGTGGAACCGCGGCGTATGCGAGCTGGGAATCCCTGGAATACAGGTCCCCGTCCGGAACGGCACCTCATTGTCAAGCGGGCTAGCATGCGCGGGTTTTTAGCGACCGATTACGCGCCACGGTTCCCGGAAGCGGTCCGTACCCTTGCCGAATGGGTGAGGCAGGGCCAGGTTCGGTACGCGGAGGACATTTTGGATGGCATCGAGAAGGCCCCCGAGTCCGTTAAAAGGCTCTATAGCGGCGAACATACGGGAAAACTTCTCATGCGCCCGCGAGCCGCTGGGTCCTCGGCCTGACTCGGCTCGCTCGTCGTCGCTCCTGCTAGACGGGCTCAGTACCGGCCGTTTCGGGAGCCGGATCACGCCGCGTCGGTCGCCGCGATCCTGGGCCCTCCTTCCCGTCAATTTTCGGCGATAATCCCATGACCATGAACGACAAACAGATCCCTGAAAATCCAAAGCCCGCTCGCAAGCGAACGACGCCCACGAGTAGCCGTGCTCGACCGAAGAGAAAACGTCGTGAGCAGCAGCGTGCGATCGACACTCGGAAGATCATTCTCGAAACCGCGCTCACAGAGTTTGCGCAGCGTGGCTTTGACGGGACGAGCACCCGAACCATCGCCGAGCGAGCGGGGATGCAGCATCCTTTGATCACCTACCACTACCGAACGAAGGACATCTTATGGCGCGCCGTGGCGGAGGATGCATTCGCCGAAATCCGCGAGAGCTGGGATATTCGTATCCCGCCCGATTCATCCCTTAGCGCCGTCGATCGGGTGCGAGAGGAGTTCCGTGCATTTCTGCAATTCACCATACAGCACGTCGATTTCCACCAGTTCATGATGCGAGAGAACATACCAGGAAGCCCGCGCTTGAAATGGCTCGTCAAGAATATGCTGCAACCGACAATGAATCGGCTGGTGCCGCAAATCGCGGAGGCCCAGAAGGACGGCGGCCTGCCCGCGGGCGATCCAATCTTGTTCTACTACATGCTCATCGGTTGCATGTCCGTGCTCTCGTCTTTACGTAGTGAAATGCGCGCCACCTCGGGCCTCAACGTGACGGACCCGGCTGTGACGGAGTCCTACTGGCGGCTCGTGGACGCCACCATTTTCGGACGCTGAAGCCGAAGCAGACTCGCACGCGCACGGTCTTAAGTTCAATTGTTGGGCGGGTGTATGGCGGCCCGCTCGCTGATCCCTTCAGAACGCCGCCTAGTTACCTGCTCAGTATCCAATAAATTCATTACCCATCAGGTACCTGCATAGGCTCTACGGCCGCATTGCGGTAGTCGAAAAGCGCCGACTGCGGACCCCATCAAGCGCGCCAATCCGGCGCGGATTGGAGCCATAAAGCACGGCCCGAGAGCTCGCTTCTCAACTCTGTTCGCGAACAATTAAAACTTCACCAATGGAAAGTTTAGTATTGACATCGTGCCAAAGCTCAAGGATTATCGGGGCCGCGAGAGTAGACATGGCGATACAGCCATCACGTTACGGGGGAAGTCGAATATGCGAAGCCACTACTGGGCGGGCGCAAGCCTCATAGCAATTCAACTGCTGGCCAGCGCTTCAATACGCGCCGCAGACTCAGGCGCCGGTGCCGAGGAGGAAAGCACTCAACTTGAGGAAGTCGTCGTCACCGCGGAGAAGCGCTCCGAGAGGGCCCGCGACGTACCGATGTCGATCACCGCGGTCACTGCCGAGCAACTCGAGAAGCAGGGCGTTGTGGCGGTGTCTGACCTGACCAAACTCGTCCCCGGCTTTACCTACCAGCCGAGCGACTACGGCACGCCGATCTATACCATTCGCGGCATCGGCTTCAAGGATGTCGCCGTGGCAGTAGCACCGACCGTCAGCGTTTATGTGGACCAAGTCCCCCTGCCCTATTCCGCGATGACGGCAGGCGCCGCCTTCGACCTGGACCGACTTGAGGTCCTGAAAGGTCCGCAGGGCACGTTGTTTGGTCAGAACTCGACCGGTGGAGCAATGAACTTCATTGCCGCCAAACCAACCGAACACCTCGAAGCGGGAGCCGATGCCACGTACGGTCGATTCAATGAAGCGGACGCGCAGGGATTTCTCAGCGGTCCTCTCTCGGATACCGTGTCGGCCCGAGTGGCGGTGCGAACCGAGCAGCGAGATGCCTGGCAGATGAGTGAAACCCGCAACGCCAAGCTTGGGGTGCGCGACTTCTCGACCGGCCGACTGCTTCTCGATTGGAAGCCGAGGCAAGACCTTCGCTTCGAATTCAATGCGAATGGTTGGCTCGACAAGAGCGATACGCAAGCCGCACAGTTTGTCCAATTTGCGCCCACGGTGCCGGGTGGCTATCAGGACTTGGCTCCGGCGCTATCGAAGTATGTCCCCGCCCGAAACGATGCGCGCATCGCAGACTGGGACCCGCACACGAACTTCAGGCGCAATGACAGCTTCCATCAATTTTCGCTGCGCGGTGACTGGGATGTGTCTGACGCCATCACGCTGACCTCCATCACGGCGTGGTCTGACTTCAAGCAGCACGCGCCCGTCGACTCCGACGGCACCGACCTTGATAATTTTCTCCTGACCATCCGTGCTGCGATTCAATCATTCTCTCAGGAACTGCGGCTCGCAGGAGCGACACCCGAGAAGAGAATGCGGTGGATGATCGGGGCCAGCTATCAGGATGACAAGACGCGTGACGACCAGGAGGGCACCTACACGGCGTCCAACTCCGGCATCGGCCCTTTGCGCTACCACGACTTCATCAATGCCAATCACCAGAAAATCGATACCAAAGCGGCCTTTGGCAGTCTCGACTTCAAGCTTTCAGACACTTGGTCGGCGCAATCCTCGGTGCGGTACACCAAATACGACAATCACTTTCTCGGGTGTTTGTTCGATCCCGGCGATGGAGAGCTCGCGGCGGCGTTCTCCCAAATCGCCTCGGCACCCATCGCACCAGGAGCGTGCGTCACACTCGACCCCACCACCTTCGCGGCCGTCCCTATCGTCTCGAAGAATCTAGACGAATCCAATGTGTCCTGGCGGGCGGGTTTGAATTGGAAACCTTCAGAAGAGCGCCTGTACTACGTCAATGCCACCAAAGGCTTTAAGGCGGGCAGCTTCCCCACCGTTCCCGGTCTCTTTCCGAACCAGTTTGACCCGATCAAGCAGGAGTCGGTTCTGGCCTACGAACTAGGAACGAAGCAGACTCTGCTGTCGCACTCATTGCAAGTCGATGCCGCCGCCTTTTACTATGACTATAAGGACAAGCAGCTCATCGGCTACATCACGACGGCATTCGGCAATCTTCCAGGTCTCGTCAGCATCCCGAAATCGCGCGTCGTGGGCGGGGAATTGAATGTGACCTGGAAGCCCGTTTCAAGCCTGACCGTAACCGCTGGCGGCACCTATGTTGATTCTAGGGTCACCGATAATTTCACGACTAACGACCCTCTAAACAATCAGGTGGACATCGAGGGCGAGGCTTTTCCGAACACCCCCCGGTGGCTGTTCACCGGAGATGTCGAATATGACTTCCATTTGCGCAACGGCATTGCGGCGTATGTCGGCGCCAGCGACTCCTACAAGGGCGCGAGCTTCGCCGCCTTTGGTGAGGTGCCTCTGTACACCTTGCACTCCTACTCGCTGGTGGACCTGCGAGCCGGAATCAATTCGGGGAACTGGCGCGTCGAGCTGTGGGGTCACAATGTGACTGACAAGTTCTATGCGCAAACGGTGACGCATGTAGTTGATACGGTCGCACGCATTGCCGGCATGCCTGCAACCTATGGGATAACGGTCGGCTACCGCTTGAAGTAAGAATACACCGTCAAACACGGTGCATGATGACAGGCCTGGCAACACGGAGAAGACGATCATGGGCGAGACAGCCACCACAAGCGCTCTGATACAGCTCGCCGAGGAATACTATCGGCGTGCGGACGCGGGCCAACCCGATGTCCTGGATTTATTCACCGAAGACGTCGAGCTCTTCTTCCCGAAGTTCGGCGTGCGGCGCGGCAAGGCGGCGTTCGGGGAGCTGGCGACAGGACTCTTGGGGTCCCTAAAGTCGATTGTCCACGACAAGCCGGGTCTTAAGTGCATAGCGATGGGCCGTACGGTTTTTGTGGAAGGCACTACCCGCGGTGAGACGCGCGACGGAACCCAATGGGAAGGCGGTAAAACACCGGGCGGCAGATTCTGCAGCATATTCGAGTTTCGCGACCGCTTGATATCTCGCATGTACATCTATTTGGATCCCGACTACGGCAGTGCCGATCGCCGTCGTTTCCTGTGGCCGGACACTGCCGCGCGACATTGGTAGTGGAGAGAGCAAGAGGTCTCGATATGGAATCCTTGGAAGGAAAGACTGCCATCATTACCGGTGCGGCGCGAGGCCAGGGAGCCGCCGAGGCGCGACTCTTCGTCGCCGAAGGAGCGAACGTCGTACTCACCGACGTCAGTGCCGAGGGAGCCGCACTAGCCGCAGAGCTTGGCGAGCACGCGCACTTCATGGTGCACGATGTCGCAGACGCGGCGGCTTGGAAAGCGGTGGTAGCGGCAACGGTCGGAAGATTCTCGCGGCTGGATATTCTCGTCAACAATGCCGGTGTCTACCGGCCGGCGCCGTTGCGAGACACCGATCAGGCACTCTGGGACCTGCACTATCGTGTCAATCAACTCGGCGTGTTTTTGGGGATGCGCTCGGTGCTCGATGCCATGGTCGCCTCGGGCGGCGGCTCCATCATCAATGTCTCATCCAATGCCGGCATGAAGAACGTGGGCGGCATGTTTGCCTACGCCACCAGCAAATGGGCGGTACGCGGGATGAGCAAGCTCGCGGCAACGGAACTGGCCGCCTCCAAGATCCGCGTCAACTCGATTCACCCGGGACTGATCGATACGCCGATGCTGGGCGCCAATGATGCGGAGCGAATGAAGATGTTCGAAGCGATGATCCCACTTGGCCGCGTAGGTTCTGTCGATGAGGTATCGCGGCTGGTGGCGTTCTTGGCCTCGGACAGTGCCAGCTACATCACCGGCGCGGAAATCACCATCGACGGTGGCATTGGCTGATATCTGTCCTGTGCATTAGCTATAGGAGGCTTTCATGGCAAGGTTGGCAGGTCGAATCGCGTTGATAACGGGCGGAGCGCGCGGGATAGGCCGGGCCACCGCCGAGCTATTTGCGGCAGAAGGCGCTCGTGTGATTGCAACGGACGTTGGCGACCCCTCGCCCGCGTTCACGGACCCAAACATCACCTTTTCTCACTTGGATGTGGCAAGCGAAAGCGATTGGAAGTCGGTCGTCGCGGGCATCATCGTGAACCACAGATCGATCGACATACTCGTCAATAACGCCGGAATTGGCGGCTCGCAGGCGGTAATCGATCGGGAAGCCTTGGTCGACTGGAATCGAGTCGTCGCGGTGAACCAAACCGGGGTTTTCCTCGGAATGCGGGAGGTGATCCCGCACATGCGCACCCATCGGTGTGGGTCGATTGTCAATTTCTCCTCCATCTGGGGTATTTCCGCGGTGGCTGGTGCAGCGGCCTACCATGCAACCAAGGGCGCCGTTCGCCATCTGACCAAGAATGCGGCCGTGACTTACGCAATAGACGGAATCCGCGTGAACTCCATTCATCCGGGCATCGTAGCGACTCCGATGGTGTTGGACGAGCAGCCTAAGAGCGTCAGTGACGCCGTGATTGCCGCCACGCCGATGAAGCGCATGGCGCAACCGCAAGAGCTTGCCTACGGGTGCCTTTTTCTGGCGAGTGACGAATCAAGCTTCGTCACCGGCGCAGAATTGGTCATCGACGGCGGGTATTTGGCGCAATGACCATCGCGAGGCGACGCCGGGACCGGCGGCATCCCGCCTTTAAGGTCTCTCTGTACGGGAGACCGAATGGCTGACGGCGCGGACCAAGCTTCGGCCGCCGATATTGCGGCCCGGGTGGAAGCGTTTATTCGCGACGTTGTCGTCTCATTCGAGCACGATTCGAGATGGGGTAGCCACGGCCCATCCAGCGAACTCGTCAGGGAGCTACGCACCCGGGCCGCGGCGGCGGGTGTGCTGACGCCGCATGTTCGCCCCGATGGCAGTCATCTCGATCACCGAAGTACAGCACTCGTTCTACGCGCCGCGGGACTGTCACCGCTTGGACCCACTGCAGTCAATGTGGGCGCCCCGGATGAAGGGAACATGTATTTGCTCGGCAAGATTGGAACGCCCACGCAGAAGGAGAAATTTCTTGCGCCGCTCCTGTCGGGGCAAGCTCGCTCGGCATTTCTCATGACCGAACCCGCGGCAGACGGCGGCGCCGGGTCCGACCCTGCCATGCTGCAGACGAGGGCACGCCCCGAAGGATCGGACTGGCGCATCACGGGACGTAAAGCCTTCGTGACCGGCGCGCAGGGGGCTTCATTCGGCATCGTGATGGCGAAAACGGAAGGCGCGGCGACGATGTTTCTGGTCCCACTTCCCCAACCCTCGGTGGTGATCGAGCGGGTGCTGGACACGATTGACAGTTCCATGCCCGGTGGACACGGCATGGTGGCTCTCAATGACGTCCGAGTTGCCGGGGACTGCGTCCTTGGAGAAGTCGGAGCTGGCTTCTCCTACGCCCAAGTTCGCCTCGCTCCCGCACGCCTGACCCACTGTGCGCGCTGGCTAGGCGCTAGCTTGCGGGTGCAAGAAATCGCGACGGAATACGCGGTTCGGCGGGAAGCCTTTGGGCGGACTCTGATCGATCACGAGGGCGTGGGGTTTATGCTCGCCGACAACCTCATTGAATTAAAGCAAGCGGAACTCATGATCGACTGGTGCGCTGGGGTGCTCGACGCGGGAGCTGCTGGCGGCAGCGAATCAGCGATGACGAAGGTCGCCGTATCCGAAGCCTTGTATCGCATCGCCGATCGCTGTGTTCAAGTGATGGGCGGTGCGGGCGTCACGCAAGACACGATCGTCGAGCAAGTTTTCAGGGAGATGCGGGCGTTCAGGATCTACGATGGCCCCACGGAGGTTCACAAGTGGTCGATCGCCAAGCACATTAAGCGCAATGAACTCAAGCGGTGCCTCGCATGAGCGGCGACGATGAGTTGAGTGGCACCTCGGCGGTGCGTGAATCGCATCGCTTTGATGTGGAACGCCTGAAGGGATGGCTTGAAGAGAACGTCGCGGAATTTCGGGGCCCGCTAACCGTCGAGCAATTCAAAGGTGGCCAGTCCAATCCGACCTACAAACTTGTGACGCCCAGTAAGAGTTATGTGATGCGTCGAAAGCCGCCGGGAACCACGCTTCAAGGCGCTCACGCCGTGGATCGTGAGGCAAGAGTGCTGCGGGCCCTCGAGCCTACTGGCTTTTCCGTGCCGCATGTCTATGGGCTGTGCACCGACGATCAGGTCATTGGCACATGGTTCTATGTGATGGACTGCGTGACGGGTCGAAACGTCTGGGATGCAACGTTTCCACAAGTTAAGCGCGAAGAGCGTCCGCGATATCTCGACGCCATGAACGAAACAATCGCTCAGCTCCATTCCATCGATTTCCGAAAGATTGGACTCGCGGATTTCAGCAAGACCGGCCACTACCTGGAACGTCAAATTGGCCGCTGGACCAAACAATACTTGACTGATGCCGGCGCCGGCCGCGACCCGCACTTGGATCGGTTGATTGAATGGCTGCCGGCGCATATCCCGGCCAGCGATGAAACTGCGCTGATTCATGGCGATTTTCGGGTCGACAATCTTGTGTTCCATCCCACGGAATCCCGGGTCGTGGCCGTTCTCGACTGGGAGCTCTCGACACTTGGGCACCCGCTCGCCGATTTCGCGAACCACGTGATGATGTACCGGATGCCTCCAATGCTCATTGCCGGACTCTTGGGAGCGGATCTCGAGTCCTTGAACATACCGAGCGAATCGGAGTATGTGGCGGCCTACTGTCACCGAACGGGGCGAAATGGCATCGCTGATCTCGATTTTTTCATTGCCTTTAGTTTGTTTCGGCTCGCCGCCATTGTTCACGGGATCAAAGGACGCCTGATTCGGGGCAACGCGTCTTCGGCATATGCAGAGAAGATGGTGGCTGCGCTACCAGTGATTGCACAACGTGCCTGGGAGCAGGCTCTGGGAGCACGCTCTTAGGCGAGCGGGCGGCGGACAACGTTCGTTCTTGGTCGACGCCTCGTCGAGCGGCCCTTCACCATACCCCAGCAAAAATTCCTCAAAGTGCGATATTGCCGTCTCCAGATCCGGAGATACTTTGATTGTACCGGCCGTTTCAGTCTTCAGGCCTCGTCGGCTTAACTCGCGAATCGTTGCTAGTAACCGTGGCAATTCAGGGGGCGATACGATGAATTGCGGGTCCATAAGATCCGCTGCCATGTCCAAAGGCACAGCGGTTACCGGATGATTCTCGCGAGTCCTTCGAAAAACAACATATTGGTCGATCACCCTTGAGTCAAACTTCTCTGCTAGATGCGATTTCATCGCCGACATCGTTTGGACTAGGACTGCCCGGAGCCTGGGGCACACGTCGCCTGGGCGTGCGGCTCCCAGCGCACGCGGCGGTGCCGTGCTGACTCACTTCGCAGCGAATGGCTCGAGCTATTTTTTGCCCATTTGCTTGGGTCCTTTCATGACTTTCCGCAGGTCCACCAGCGATAGGGCCGGCAACGTCTGAATGTTGACTGTTCCACGGGATCCAAGGTCGATGGCCAAATGCGCCGCGGTTTCGTTATCCGGCGCCTCGACAATTGTGACGAAGTCCCATGCACCGAGTGTCGCGTATTGGCTAAGGACTTTGCAGCCAAATTCTTCGATATCCTTGTTGACGGCATCAATGCGCTCGGGATTCTTGTGTAGAGAATGTCGCCCTTCAGGTGTCAGCGTGCTCAGCAGGATGTAGGTTGGCA
>WNFP01006072.1_pt1 | contig 10625 bp, 8 predicted proteins | sample 5400201 | NCBI WGS metagenome assembly WNFP01 (sample SAMN13153355, study PRJNA577476) | soil metagenome | isolation source: 115 cm saprolite under Madrone tree | place: USA:California | collected 2016-06-14
TCAGGAGGACATTTCGCGGCCGGCTCCCCAAGCCCGTGCTGGAGGGGCGCCGAAGAGGGCTTCAAGCTGCGGACCTCGGTCATCGCATTGTGAGAGAACTGCCGGCCATGCAGCAGTGTCTCGATGCTCTCGATGCGCATCCGGCTGTGAGGGAGTTACTCAATATCGCCCTCATGCGCACATGCCTCAAGAATCTCGTGGCCAAAGTCGATCCCGAAACCACCGGGAATGCGAGCAAAATCCTTCTCCGGGGATTGGGAGCGGGGATGTTCCTGTGCCGTTTTCCTTAGCAGCGCCGGCTGCGGTTAAGCTCCTTCGCCGCGTCCGTTCATGGTGCAAGAAGCCTCTCCGTTCCGGCAAACGGGCTCTCCGATGAGTTCTTGGACCTCAACTCCAATTCAGGAGCCGAAGGCAAATCAGCGCGCAGGTTGGACAAGACTTCTGCTTGGCCGAGCACCTGCGGACCTGCGGACCTCCAGAAGGGCAACTCAACCCAACCTCTGACCGGCGGTTCTAGAGAACAACCGTATTGCTGTGCCGCGCTAATTCTTACTTCGCGGACACGGCGCGCACGAAATCAAGGCGAATTGCGGTTTCGATCAAGGCCCTGGCTGTCCAGCGCCGCGCCCTCCTGCTCGGACCTGAAGCCGGAATTCTGTCGTACAAGCTTCATCAGTTTTGCGTAATCGCTGAGGCCTTGTAGTGCTCCGCTCTCTTTCGGCTCAGAATATCTGTGCCATTTGCCTCCCCTGCTGTCCTTGCGAAAATAGAACCCAGCACCGTAGTATACTCAAGCTCGAGATCGGTCAAACCATCAAAACTGCCGAGACAAGAGGAGACTAAGATACGCCGTAGGTCGTCCTCAAATTTGTGTAGGTGCGTGTCCACATTCTTGGTCCTGAGGGTTTTCCCGTTCTTGCGTTAAATCCGAAATCACGGAAAACTGCTCGGGCAGACAAAGACTACGCAGGCTTGCAGGAGATGAGTTATGCCTGAAAGCGACTGGCTCCGTGACGCCAGCCCCGCCTTTCAACTGATGATCGCGACCTCCTGGATCGCTCCCGACTCGTGTCGCGATGATCAGGATGACGCGGTCCATCGAGCCTGGGAGGCCTGCCCGAACTGGACCGAATATCTGCACCTGGTTGATCGACATCGCACTCTTGCCCTAAGTTGGGCAGTGCTTAAGCGAGCTCCAAGGGTGCATATACCCGAGCAAGTAAAGCGAGAATTGCAAAAACGTAGCGATGTTTGCCGATTGCAGGCCATGCTCCACCTTCACCTGCTTGCCGGAGTATTGAAAGGCCTCAACCACTCCGGGATCCCAGTAATGCCCTTAAAGGGACCGCTTCTTTCTCTCGCGCTCTACGGCGATGCTGGACTTCGCCAGTCTAAAGATCTGGATATATTAGTTCCTCAAAAGGACATTTCCCAAACCCAAGAGTGCCTTGAGAAGATGGGCTGGCGTCTCGGCGCGGACTATGTCTCTTTGAGCCCTCGACAATGGGAAGCGACCATCCGGTACGAGCACCATATCGGCTATGTTCACCCCCAGCAAAGCTGTCAGTTGGAGCTTCATCGGTGCAATCCGTGGTACTCGCCGCAAGAGACGGAGCAACACTGGGCTAAAAGCGGGACGTCTGTATTGTTAGGAACCTCCTACCGGACAATGAGCCACACAGACCTGGCGATGTACCTTTGTAGCCACGGTGGCGGACATCGGTGGTTTCGCGCCAAATGGCTGGGCGATCTAGCGCGCATGCACTGCAATGGCCAAGTGCACTGGCCGGATGTGTTGGCGTATGCTCGCGCCGTGAATCAGGAACGGCCTGTGCTTCTGTGCTTACAACTCTTGAGCGAATGCTACGATCTTGTGTTTCCAAACATCGCGGGAGCTCTACGTAAGACGTTGCCTTATCCTCTGGCCTGTAAAGCCGTTCGCGACCTGACGGCTCATAGTGAACCGGCTGAGCTGAACGTTCTGGCGGGTTTCAAGGAGGGCGTTCGCAACTCCCGTTACAATCGACTGCTATGGCCTCATAGATCCTGGTGGAAGAACTTGGCTTGGTTTACCTTCTGTCGATTCGATTTCAGAGACCTTCGTCTTCCAGACAGCCTTTTTTGGCTCTATATACCCCTACGACCGATCCTTTGGGTACGGCGGCGCATGGTTCATCGCCATCGTCCCCGCGTACTCTGATTCCTTACCCAGCGCCTGGCGCACAATGTTCCAGATGAATAGCAGATCAAAGGCTGCGCCGACCGCAATGAGAACGGGCGCCACAATCTTTCCCACGTGCGACTCCGACCAGTACTCTTCCTTGGCGGCCCCCAGTCCAATCCAGACGATATCCGGCCGCGCCGATTGATCCTCTCCACAATCATCGCGTCCTCTTCCGGCGTGATCGGTCGAAAAGGAGGAGCATAGGTTCCGGTGATTTGGATTCCCGGAAAACGCTCTCTAAGTTCTAGCCCCAGATGCTCGACCCGCGATCACGTAGAAACATGCAAGCAATCTGTGACTGTGTACCTCTCGAGCAAGGGGGTAGGTTTTCACCACAACCACTTTTCGATCACGCCGCGTTGAGAGGCAAGGCCTTCCCAACGAACTATCCACGAAAATATTCAGAATGTGTAGTTCAATGACGAACTTCGGTTAAATCGGGTTTCAGGCTGGTGGCCTGAGCCATGCCGACCGTCTACTTGGTCATCGGAACGGTGCTGGTGGTCTTGTGATTTCGCGCTGGCGGAAGCCGGCGCTTCAGAAGCTGGCACCCGCGAGAAACGCGCCGGAGGTTTCTTCCGAACTGCTGGAACGGGAGCGGACCCAAGCGGCGCGCGAGACGGAGGATTGAATCATGGCCCTCCTGCCCACTTTTGCAGCAATTCTGATTGCCTCGACCGATTGGGCCGTGTTGGGCGCTTGCGTGGCGCTGGCTTTTGCCAAGGGAGTGTTCATCTTCTACATTCAGCCGGACGCGTCGGACCTGGCGCCACACCGGACCAAGCTCGCCCAACTGCTGGAACGCCGCGACACGATATGCGACTTAGCGCCCGGGGGATGAAGAGCAGGGAATGAGTTTGTACGGGCGCGAAGATGTTCCCGCAAGGACGCTCGTGAGCGTTAACACTTCCGGCCACCGCCCGACGCCGGCGGAGGCGTGGATCAGGGACAGCAGGGCTGCGACGCGCAGTAGGCCGGCGATTCGGGTGACGTAACGATTCAGCAGGTTTCTGGGCGGGTGGATGTGTTGAAGTGGCCGCTCATCATTGGTTTTGTATGTCTGTTTGCACTGGGCGCCGTTTTGTTGAAACGAAAACCTGTGGCCGTGCTTGCCGGGCCGGCGCAAGTAGATGAAGAGGCGCCTGCTCCGAAACCCAAAAGAGTTAAGCCTGCGCCTCCAGCTGCTTCTCCTGTTGTTTCTGCACCCATTGCAGCGGCACCAACGCCGCCCGCAGTGAAGGCACCCTCGAACGGATCGGCGAGTTTGCAGACGTGGACGCGGCAGTCGGCACCAGCTTGGATGCTCTGAAGGAGAGGATGTTCCGGCTGGAGTTGCGCCATCAAGCAGGCACCATCACTGAGGCAGAATACGCGCAGGAGCGTGCGCGAGCGGAAAAGGTACTGCGCGATCTGGTCCGAGGCTAGGCGTTAAAGACGCGGCGCGATTTGCCCTTCGTGAGGCCGCCCGGTGAAGCGGCCGGCTTTTTCTCCCACCAGGAATCCGGTTCGAAAAAATCGAAAGCGGTACCGCGGGCTCTATGCCTTGCGGCGACTGTCGCAGGACATTGCCGGGGCGAATGCGTGGCGCTGGTCGGACGCAACGGATCGGGCAAGACCACACTGTTACGAATTGCAGCGAGCCTGGTTCGTCCTTCCGCTGGGAGTGCGAGTTTTCTCAGCGAAAGGGAAATGGTGGGCCATTCAGCACGGGGTCGTTGCGTTGCCGCGTTTCTCCTTGTGCCGTGGTTCGACCAGGACTTCTTTCCGAACACCGACAACGGTCACTTCATCCTCTATCTGCGCGCGAATCGAAGAGACTGCGAACTTGTGCGACCTCGTCGAGGGCTCGATACGGCGTGAAATTCCCGAGCGGGAAATGGATAACATCTGGACAACATCGGACTGCCCTACAGCACTATCAATTTTCACGCACGGCACATCGGGTCTTATCGGAGCATGCGACGCCGATATGCTGATGTCTCTCAAGGAAACTCACCAAGCCACTGCTGACTATTTGGAGCGCCTGCGGGAGACACTGCCCCGCGACTTTTCGCCCGAACTCTTCGTCGAAGATTCAACAGGCTGGCAAGGACGATTTCGTGCCACCTTTTGATTTTTCCTATGAGCTGGATCTTTGAGGCGGTGTGCGGCGCAGCGTCGCTGCCGCGCGGGAAGAAGCGCAGGCGACCACTGCGACTACGAGACCGCAAAGTTCGGTCTCGAGGTGGAACTCGCCATGGACTATTTCGAATTGCGCAGCGCCGATGCTCAGAAGCAGCTTCTCGACGATACGGTAAGAGCCTATACCGACAACCCGCAGCTCGCGCCCAATCGCTTCAGAGGAGGGCGACAAGAGGGGAAAATATTACATAATGCTAAGTACATAACTGCTAGTACTTCACCTGCGCAAAGGTGGCATTCGTGTCTTGGACGCGGGTGGTATCGAACTGGGTTTGCGCTACTTTAATGACAACACCACATTTGCAGTATATAGCTCTCGGCTAGTAACGTGGCCGATTTAGCTCACCACTGGTGAGGACCGAGCCCCCGGTTCTGGAAAGCAAATTGTCCGCAAGTAGCTTGACCTGACGGACGCGTAGGTTTTGCATCATGGCTCGCGCGGCTCAAGTATTTAGTTCGGTGTGAATGACCTCGAGCCAAAAGTATTGCGCCCTTGCAGAGAGCGCTCGGTCAAGCCTTCTCTTTTGAAGGGTGACGCGTAACGCTCCGGTAAGAATGGGAAGTTTCGAGAGTCGATAAGGTCAGGTTAGGAAGCGGCATGGTCGCAGGAAAGATGTTTTAACGGTTCTGGTTGCCCACACTTCTCTTGTGTCTCGCAACTCTCCCCGCGAGCGCTTAGGCTCCCGGACCCCAAGGTGGAGGGTCGTTTCGTGTCCAATGCCCAACCGCCACACTCTTAAGGACGAGGAGAAGAAGAGCCATGCAACCTAACTATCTCAAAGCCACTCTGAAAGCGGCAATATTCGCGGTGACCGTTCTTCTTTTGACGGCGGGCTTTGCTTCCGCCCAGAGCGTGGTGAATCTTACCCCGGCGCAGCAGTCCACCACTTTTCCAGACGGCAACACCGTCCCGATGTGGGGCTGGACGTGCGGCGGTGTTACAGGGACGACCACAGCCGCAGCGACCGGTGGCGCCACCTGCACAGCACTGAGCTATAACACGACTACGGGCGCGCATAATCCGCAGACGAGCATCGCGACTTGGCAGCCGCCTCTGATCGTCGTCCCCTATCTGGCCACCGGCACCAGCCTGACTATCAATCTGACGAACACCTTGCCCGTCGAGACATCCCTTGTGATCATCGGTCAATCCGGCGGCGGTCTCGGAGCTCCGGTCCGCGAAGCTGGTCCGCGAACTGATGGGGCACATGCCGGTCAGACAGCGACGACTTGGACCATCGTTGTTCCTACCGGTGGGTTCACGCCACCCACGCAAGGCGAGCGCGCCCGAACCTTTACTTCCATAGAAATTGCCGGGGTTACTACTGTCGGCGGGACGCCAGCCGCGCCAGGGGTTTACACTTGGGCTAACCTGAACCCTGGAACCTATCTCATTCGCACGGGCACGTACCCCTCAATCCAGGGTCCTATGGGCCTTTGCGGAGTTTTGGTCGTGACCAAGGCTCCCGTTGGGGGAGCCGCGGGATTAGCGTATCCCGTGCCGCTACCAACATCCACGACCGGCGTCACTTATGATGCCGATGTAGTCGCGCTAGAGAGCGAAGTTGACGCTCGGCAGAACAAAATGGTCGCGGCCCTCTTCCCGACTGTGGCGGGCGGCCCATCGCAAAACGCGGGGTTCAGCGAGACCATGAAGTGGACGGCGCAGTGCGGCGCAGCCACGAACAGCCTCCTGACGGCCACGGGAGCAGTACCTACGTGCTACCCACCGGCTGTGGACTACACTCCGACGTACTTCGCGATCAACGGTTTGGCATTCAGCAAGGACAATCGCGCCGCCTCGGCTCTCTCGGTTCCCGCGGCTGCCTCCACAGGAAACGTCCTGGTGCGTTACGTGAATGCCGGCTCGCACATGCACGTTCCTACCGTGGACGGTCTGAATATGTTGCTGGTCGCGGAAGACGGCTATGTTCTCCCGGACGTCGCGTTGGCTCTCAGTCAAAGTCCGGCCAAAACGCTGACAGCAAATAACCCTCCACCGGCGGCTTGTGTCAGTTGCGCCGTGGGCCTGAGGATCCAAAACGAAGTATTCCAAGCTGCGGGTAAGGTGTTCGACATAATCGTAAGCCCCAAACAGACTGTCGCAGGGACTTTCGATTCTGCCACCTACCCTACTTGGGACCGCTCTCTGGCTTTGGGGACCAACAGCCAGCGTGATGGCGGTATGCAAGCCGTCTTGGACGTAAACGATCTCGGCACTGCCAACAAACTGGCTGCGGCGAATTCCTCAGTCACCGTCGTAGCGGACCACTACGCCTATGCGCCGGGAGTCACCTTGAAGGTCTCCGACCCAGGCAACGGTGTAATTGCGAACGACACCAACGTTTATGGCGTTCAACTTTCTACGGTATCACCGGCGGTGACCTTATATCCCAACGGAACGTTCACCTACGTCCCGACCGGATCCGGCACTGATTCCTTTGGTTATTGCGCCAATGGGACTACGACGACCAGCACCCCGTCCTATTGCACCACGGTCACGTTGAACATGTCCTCCACCGCCAACGCCAATGTCGGGAACGCACCGGTTGCGAATAACGATAGCTACACCAGCGGGACGGCGTCGCTCATGAGGGTTGCCGCTCCCGGCGTACTGCGCAACGACACTGATCCCCACGGCTACCCCCTGACTGCCGTCACTGTGGTGCCGTCTGGCGTAACCGTCACTTTGGGCGCAGATGGCTCCTTCACTGCCGTGCCTGCAACTGCGGGCACTTGTGGCCCACCAGCAGGTTGCTCCTTCACCTACCAGGCGAAAAACTCGCAGGCTATACTCAGTAATGTTGCAACTGCAACGCTGATTTTCCAACCTGGCAGCGGTCTACTCGTGACCGTACACGATGCGAAGAGCAAAGCTGCGATCACGGACTATAAGTGGATCATTGAGCAAGACCTCACTTTGCACATCGATCCTGCATGCCAAGTGAATACTGGCACGGCCGCCAGGCCGACAGGCTGCCCTGCTTTGCCCGCTGGCTCGATAGCGCCTCCCACGCCGGCCACCCAATTCCATGCCAGCTACTCTCCGGTTATAGCAGCGGGTTGCACGGGCCCGCAGAGCTGCGGCCAGGGACAGACCGTTTACGACGCGGGTACCCCCTGCACAACGCCCGGAGTTCCAGTCGGGTGCAGCGCGACCGCCGGCCAGCACGTCCGAGCGGCCTGCGACGGGTACGGCATTTGCACTGTCAGCGGCACACTGCCCAGGTCCCTCCCCGCGGACGCTAGCCTGACCGCCACCAATCCCGACGGGTCTCCGGCTTCCTATTACATCTCGATCCTGCCGGGCGACTCCGCGAACGCATTCAATACCGGCAACGTAAAGGACCCGAGTATCGCGGGCAATTGCGCCGCTGGGACACAACCCACGGGAATAGATGTTTCTTCGTCTTGCGGGCACGTCATGGGCGGATCTCCGATTCCAGCGCCGGTGGCAGGTGCGTTTGCTCCTGTGACGGTGGACCTGCAACAGAACCCGATCAAGACCGCCACCGTTACCGCGTTCATTTTCGAGGATGACTACCCCCTTAACGGTGAACCTAACGGGGGGGGTGGAATCGACGTCTTGGCAAACCAGGAAGCTGGGCTGGGCGATTTCCAGTTCGAAATCTGGGACACCTTTGGTGGGGTCGGTGACTTTACCGGGCAGATGACCTATGACATGTTCAACGTGCCGCTCACTAACTCGTTGAACGGCACGATCGACCCAGTCACTGGATTTGACGCCTGCCCGATTTCCACTACGGCGCCAGGCGTCGGCATTGGCGTGATCGTCGTGTGCCCACAATTCGAGTCGGATGGTAAAACACTGTCACCCCTCACGGGCCAGGCTGTAGTTAGAAACCTCATGCAGGGGAAATATTCACTGATCGCACATCCTGGAGCCGCGAGAGAGGCTGCGGGAGAGGAATGGCTCCAGACTAACACTCTGGACGGCGGCCACTTCCTGGATTCCTTCCTAAGGGTGGGCGAACCTCCCTACTTCCAGGAATTTGGACCCGGTGGATACCACGTGTTCATGGGCATGGCCAACCCCAAGCATATCAACGCACGATTGACAGCGATATGCAGCGGAGCGGGAGTACCAAACGCGCCTTTTGCGCCGCCATGCAACAATAATGTTAATGGCCAGGTCACGAACCTGCACCAGGGGCGATCGCCGAACGAGAACCTTTACAGCGGCGCAGTCTTTGGCCAGGGCAACGCACTCAATTACGCGCCGTTAGCCTATACCAACTGTTACGCCGCCATGGGCGATTCTGACGGCGCCACGATCGCCTTGGCCAAGTGCGATGCAGACGGGAACTTCAAGTTTACCGGTCTCCCCGCCGGTAATTATGGAATCGTCATCTTCGACCAGTGGGACGACTTTATCGTTGACGGATCGAGCAGACCAGTGAACCTAAGCGGCGGCAAGACGGTGAATATGGTATTCCCCTCGTTCACTTGGCAGACGCACCTCTGGAGTAGGGCCTACATGGATACGCAAGGCTTGGGCAGCCCTGTGCTGCTTCCCGATGGAAGCCTCGATCCGGTTTTGAGTCCGGGATTGATTCAGGTTCCGACCCGCGTCCGCCAGCGCAATGGCAAATTCGTCAACACGTTGTTGAGCGACATCACCGGCTTTTCCCGCTTCGACGAAACGTTTCCCCTATTTGCCTTCTACACCGTGGAATCGGACGACACGCGATTCCGAAACACCGGCGTGCACGCTGTCAACGACGCTGGAGGAAAGGTGGACGGTCCCACAGCCAACGGGGGTAACGGCAACCTTGGTCCTTATCAGGGAATACTGAACTCGAAGGAGGCTTTCCCGCTTCCTGCCGGTCTGCATTATCCGGGCTCCGTGTATTGCGCTAGTGCGGCCTGTCCCGGTGGGTTCACCACCGCCACCGGTAACTCGACCGGACGAATTGATCCGGGCAGCGTTGTCGTAGAAGGGTGGCAGGGCGGAGTCAGCGAGTTCGATATGCTCGACTGGGGCAAGACGCCGTACATTGCAGGTGAAACCGGCGGCATCCGCGGCCATGTCGTGAACGGCACGACGAGGCCTTTCGATGACCCACGGATGCTTTTCCAGAACCTCTGGGAACCGCTGGTTCCGAACGTCACCGTCAACCTCTATCAGGAGGGCACCGCGCCGGATGGTACGACAAGTCTCACCCTTGTGGACACCACGCAGACTTCCAGTTGGGACGCTTGGGCCCAGGGTTTCCGAGCCGATGGGGTTACGCCCAACATGAGCTGCACTGGCCAGGATCCCGTTAATGATCAAATGCTACGACGGCTATCACAACCTCAACCAGTTGCAGCCGGCGCCGTACGATGGTTTGTATCAGTTCCCCAGCCCGACGTGCCTAACAGTCGGCGCAACCTTCCTGATTCCAGGAAACACGACGGCTTACCATTGCGCCACCGTCCCCAACCCTGCCTTTGGCAAAACGGGCGCTGCTGGTGCCGGCGCAGCCCGGGCAATCCTGCCGCCTGCCAAGTACGTGACCGAAGTAGTCTTGCCTGCAAACTGGGAGTTGAGTAAGGAGGAGGACCTGAACCTCCTCATTGGTGACCAATACATCGCCCCTGCGGCGACGCAGTTCGGCGCCGCCGGCTTAGGCAACATTTACATCACGCCAGATCAGGCCTCCATCGATGCGGCCAATCCCTCGTATACGGGTCCCTACACCGGGGCAAATCCATACAATCAGCCGTTCAGCAACTGCACCGTGCCGGGTGTGGCTAGCAGCTGCACGTTTACCCCGAACACGACCAATAACGGCAAACAGAGCACGGACTATGGCCGCACCACCTTCGGGTCTTTCGGGCCCGGGGGAAACATCCAGCAGAGTGCGCCGTGCGTCGGTCTCCTGCGTATCGTCCCGGATTATTTGAGCATCTCTCCGGAATCTGGCGAAGTAGCGCCTTTCGCTGGCTCTTTGCGTCCCCTGTGCGACCGCAAGGAAGTCACGCTTGAAGATACCATGCAGGCCAATGCGGATTTCTTCATCTATACCAAGACCCCCAAAGCCACGACCTTTACCGGGTTCATCTCGGACGACTTCTCTTCCGAGTTTGACCCCGCCTCGCCGGCTTTCGGCGAGAAGTTTGCCATCCCCAACGTGCCGGTATCCATTAAGGACTTCGACGGAAACGAGGTTTCCCGCATCTATTCGGATCAGTGGGGTACTTTCAACGGACTGGT
>WNFP01005040.1_pt1 | contig 10614 bp, 8 predicted proteins | sample 5400201 | NCBI WGS metagenome assembly WNFP01 (sample SAMN13153355, study PRJNA577476) | soil metagenome | isolation source: 115 cm saprolite under Madrone tree | place: USA:California | collected 2016-06-14
CCAGCACCCGCGGTCCGTCGGCCGTGAGCATCAGCCCGGCGTAGAGAGCGCCGACGAACGGCGTCCCCTGCCGGGCCAGCTCGCGGACGGTGGGCTGGAGGATCGTGCTCAAGGTCAGCTCGACGAGCTCGCGCGTGCTGTCCGAAGGCGGGCAGACCGCTCCCATCCCTCCGGTGTTCGGTCCGCGGTCGCCGTCCAGCAGCCGCTTGTGGTCGCGCGCGGGGGGAAGAGGGACCAGGGACTCGCCGTCGCAGAGGGCGATGATGGAGATCTCGCGCCCGGACAGGCGCTCCTCGATCAGCAGCCTGGCGCCGGGCTTCCACAGCTCGGCGACCGCCGCCTCCGCCTGCTTGGCGTCGTCGGCGACGATGACGCCCTTCCCGGCCGCCAGCCCGTCCAGCTTCACCACGCAGGGGCCCTCGCCGCGCACGTTCCGCCGGGCGTCGTCGGGATCGTCGAAGACGGCCGCGCGGGGCGTCGGCACTCCCGCCTTCAGCATCACTTCCTTCGCGAACGCCTTGGACGACTCGATCCGCGCCGCGGCCTGCGTCGGCCCGAAGCAGGGAACGCCCTGCTGCGACATGCGGTCGGCGAATCCCTCGGCGAGCGGAGCCTCCGGCCCCACCACGACCAGGTCCGGCGACTGGGCCAGCGCCGCATCCGCCAACGAGGGCTGCGCGGGGACGCAGTGCGCTTCACGCGCGATGCCCGGATTGCCCGGCACGGCGACGATCTCGCGATCGCGCCCGCCGCGGCGCAGAGCGCGCACCAGCGCGTGCTCCCGCGCGCCACTGCCGATGACGACCACCTTGGTCATGCCCACCCAGGATTGAAAGCCGAGCCTGGGGGACACCATCTGAATGGTGTCCCCGTCAATGTCGGAAGTGCCGCACTCCGGTGAACACCATCGCCAGGTCCAGCCGGTTGGCGGCCGCGATCACCTCGTCGTCCCGCACCGACCCGCCCGGCTGCGCGATGGCAGTGACCCCGGCGCGCGCCGCTTCCTCCACGCCGTCCGGAAAGGGAAAGAACGCGTCCGAGCCCAACGACGAGCCGCGCGCCTTTTCGCCGGCGCGCTGCGCGGCGATCCGCACCGAGTCGACGCGGTTGGTCTGGCCCATCCCGATCCCGACGGTCACGTCCGGCCGGGCGAGCACGATGGCATTCGACTTGACGTGCTTCACCACGCTCCAGGCGAACGCCAGCGCCTCCAGCTCCTCGGGAGTGGGCGCCCGCCGGGTCACCACCTTCCAGCCGCGAGGATCGGCTTCCGCCAGATCCCGGGTCTGGACCAGCAGCCCTCCGGGGATGCTGCGCACCTCCCGCGGCTCCAGCGTCCACGCCTCGTGACCCTCCCCGAGCAGAGGCAACTCGAGCAAGCGCAGCGACTTCTTTCCCCGCAGCGCGTCGAGCGCCGCGCGCTCGAACCCGGGCGCGATCACCGCTTCCAGGAACGTCTCGGCGAGCGCCGCGCCCGTGGCCGCGTCCACCGGATGGCTGAGGGCGACGATCCCGCCGAAGGCGCTGACCGGGTCGGCGTCGCGCGCCATCCGATAGGCGTCGAAGATGGTGCCGGCCTTGGCCACGCCGCAGGGGTTGGTGTGCTTGACGATGACGGCCACCGCCGGACCCTGGGGCCCCGCCGCGTGCTCCTTCAAGGCCTCCAGCGCGGAGGACCCGTCCAGGAGGTTGTTGTAGGAGAGCTCCTTGCCCTGCAGCTGGCGAGCGGAGGCGAGCGTCGGCTCCTTGGGCTGGGGAACGGCCGCGTAGAACGCGGCCCTCTGGTGCGGGTTCTCGCCGTAGCGGAGCGACTGGAGCCGCCGGTACTCCGGCAGCGGCGGCGACTCGGCGAACCCGCCGCCCTCCTCCGGGTGCGCTTTCGCCATCTGCTCCGCCAACCAGCCGGAGATGGCCGCGTCGTAAGCGCTGGTGTGCGCATAGGCCCGGGCCTGCAGCCGCCGGCGCGTGCTCTCGTGCACCTCGCGCTTCTGCTGCAGCTCCGCCAGCACCACGCTGTAGTCGGCCGGGTCGACGATCACCGTGACGTACTCGGCGTTCTTCGCCGCCGAGCGGATCATCGAGGGCCCGCCGATGTCGATGTTCTCGATCACTTCCTCGTGCGGCAGCCCCTTCGCGACCGCCTCGCGGAACGGATAGAGATTGACCACCACCAGGTCGATGGGCTGGACGCCCTGCTTCTGCATGTCCGCCTGGTCAGAGGCCAGCTTGCGGCGGGCGAGGATCCCGCCATGGACCTTCGGGTGCAGCGTCTTCACCCGGCCTCCGAGCATCTCCGGAGCGCCGGTGAAGTCCTGGACCTGGGTCACGTTCACCCCTTCCTTGGCCAGGAGCGAGGCGGTGCCGCCGGTCGAGAGGATCTCGATGCCGAGCGAGGAAAGGCCGCGGGCAAACTCCACGACAGAGGTCTTGTCGGAGACGCTGATCAGGGCCCGTGCGACGGTCATGACGCGGGTCCATACCACAGCTACAATCCGGGACATGAAAGCGATCGCCGCGCGACCGCAGCTGGTTTTCCTCCTGCTGCTCGCCGGCGTGCTGGACGGCCCTGACGCGCTCGCCGCGGCGCTCTCCCGCGGGTGACCGGAGATGGCCCCTTCCCTCCGCGCCGAGCCGTTCACGATCCGCATCCCGGACGAGACGCTGTCCGACCTGCGCGACCGGATCCGCAGGACCCGCTGGCCGCCGGCCGCACCGGGCGCTCCCTGGGAGCAGGGAACGGATCTCGGATCCCTCAAGGCGCTGCTCGAGTACTGGGCCGGCGGATTCGACTGGCGGGCGCGGGAACGCGAGCTGAACGGTTTCCGGCAGTTCCGCGCCGAGGTCGACGGGGTGGCCATTCATTTCGTCCACGAGCGGGCCAAGAAGGGCCGCGGCATCCCGCTGATCATCAGCCACGGCTGGCCGAGCGCGTTCATCGAGCTGCTCCAGCTCGTCCCGCTGCTCACCGATCCAGGAGCGCACGGCATCGAGGGGCCCGCGTTCGATCTGGTGATCCCGTCCCTGCCTGGATACGGGTTCTCCGGGCGGCCCGCGCGCGCCAACTATCGGACGGTGGCCGCGCTCTGGCATCGCTTGATGCGCGGGCTGGGGTACGAGCGGTACGGAGCGGCGGGCGGCGACTTCGGCTCCGGAGTCGCGGCGGTGATGGCCCTGGACGAGCCCGGACCCCTGATCGGCATCCACCTCACCAACTTCGACCTCCCTCCGCGCATCGATGAGACCGCGGCGCCGCCATCCGCCGCGGAGCGCGCCTTTCTCGAGCAGCGGCAGCGATGGGACGCGTCGGAGCGCGGATACAGCGCCATCCAGTCGACGAAGCCGCAGACGCTGGGGTACGCATTGAACGACTCTCCGGCGGGCCTAGCGGCCTGGATCCTGGAGAAGTGGCGGTCCTGGGCGGATACCGGCGGCGAGGTGGAGAAGCGGTTCTCGCGCGATTTCCTGCTCACCCTGGTGACGCTCTACTGGGTGACCGGGACCATCACCACCTCGATGCGCGACTACTTCGACAACCGCTGGCATGGAGTGGTGCTGGCACCGCGGGACTTCATCCGCGTCCCCACCGGGGTCGCCGCCTTCAACACCGAGTTCGTCCGGGAAGGCGCTCCGCCGCGGGAATGGGCCGAGCGCTTGTACGACGTCCGCCAGTGGACCCCGATGCCGCGGGGCGGACACTTCGCTCCCGCCGAAGAACCGGAGCTTCTGGCGCGCGACATCGCCAGATTCTTCGGCGGGCTCTAACCGCGGTTACTCGTCCTGGTCGTCGGCGAGCCGCGGAGCGTCGTCGTCCGCGATCACCCGCAGCTTGGCCAGGCCGCGCATCTCCAGCTGGCGGACGCGCTCCCGGGTCAGGTTCATGATCACGCCCACTTCCTCCAGCGTGATCCCGGCGCGGTCCGCCACGTCCAGCGCGCACGTCTCGGACAGCTCCCACAGCTCCTTGTCGGGGAAGTTCATCTTCACCGACCCGGTGCGCGGGTTGACGTCGACGTAGAGGTTGTACTTGCAGGAGACGTACGGGCAGGGCCGCTCACCCTCCGCGCAGTCGCCGCGCGACTTGGGGCGCGTGGCGTCCAGCTCGGCCATCGCCGCCTGCAGGTCCGGCTCCAGCCCGCCCGCGGCGGCCTGCTGCCGGAACAGCCGCGCCATCTCCTTGCGGCTCATCGTCCGCGCGCGTTGGCGCGGCTTGTCCTCTGGGTCCTCGATGTCGGGGAGAACACTGCGCTTCGGCTCGCTCATAAAAGCCTTACCCCTTCCCGGGCTCTTCCCGTGCGGTGATTTCGGAGACTGTTCGCTCCATGTCCTTGACGAATTGATCGGCGTGCCGGCGGCTTTCGGCGAGCAGCCGCTCCAGCTCCCTGCGCCGCGAAGGCCTCAGCTCCGGCTTCTCCGCGATCGCCTTCTCCAGGGCCGCGAACAGCTCGTCCAGCGATCGCTCCACTCCGTCCAGCTGGCCGCGGAAGAAGACGAACGAGCGCCGGATGTCCTCCAGCGTCATGCCTTCGTCCATCAGCGCCTTGATGACGTGGATCCTGCGCGCCGCGCTCGCCGGGTAGAGACCCTTCGAGCCGCGGTGCTTTCCCTTCTCCCCCACGCGCCGGCTGCGTGGGAGCAGGCCCAGCTGCACGTACTTGCGAAACGTCGCCTGGGCCAGCTTCACCCCGCGTGGATGGAAGAACTCGACGATCTCCGAGGCCGAGATCCCATGCGGGTGCTCCGCCTCCAGCGCGTCGAACTCGTCCTGTTCGCGCTGCGCCATCGCCCCCTCGATCAAGCCGCCGCCCGCCTCCCTCGCCCCCGCCCGAGCGATGCTTTGAGTAGCATCGCCTGAATGCATTCGCAGGAGTAGCGTATCTTGAATAGCGTGTCAACCAGCGCTCCCCTCTCGGCTCCTCGAGCGAGGCGCTGATCGCGACGGCGGGGAACAGCAAGGCAGCAAGCGATCGCACGCTTGCGACTTCCGCATTTCCGCAGGGCATTCGTCAACGGGTAGTGAAAGCACGCGCGGAGGTCGCTTCTGGACCTACTCCGCGAGCTTGACGTCGAGATGGACCTCGACGTTGCGCTTCACCTGGACGTCCAACGCGCGCCAGCGCGCGAGCGCCAAGGAGCCCACGCGCACCGCGTGGGTACCGGCAGGAAGCTCGACGATCAGCGGTGTTACGCCGCGAAGGCTCCCGTCCACATACACCTCGGCTCCGGCCGGTTTGGAGGTGACCCGAAGGTCGCCTTGTGCGGCCATCGGCGCCGCCGCGATGGCGGAATGGAGCAGCTCCCGCGTGCGCTTCGGCCCGGCCAGGATCAAGGCCAGGGGAAGCGCGAGGAACACGATCGCGCCCGTGGCCGCGGCGACCTTGAGCAGCACGCGCCTGGGCGGCGGCACCGCGGCGAACAGCGGCTGCTGTGGCTCGAGCCGGCGGGAGTCGCTCGCGGTGGGCCGGCCGGCGGGCGGCGGCTCGGACCTGGGCACCGCCTTGGCGCCGCCCTTCCGCGCATCCAGCGCCTCCGCGGCGTGCGACTGCAGCCACTCGGCCAGCGCACGATCCGGATCGCTCGGCCGAGGGCAGGCGCGCAGCAGCGCCTCGGCCATCTCGGATGCGGTCGCGAACCGGCGCTTGGGGTTCTCGGCCGTCGCGCGCTCGATCACGGCGCGCAAGGGAAGCCCGCAGCCTGCGTCCGCCGCGGCCGCGATCACCCGGCCCAGCGAGAAGATGTCCGCGGCCGGTCCGACCTTGCCGCCCCGCATCTGCTCCGGCGCCATGAACCCGGGCTTTCCCTGGGGACCGTCGCCGCGCTCGCTGAGATCGAGGTTGCCGGTGGCGCGGCAGACGCCGAAGTCGCCCAGGTACACCGCGCCGGAGCGCGCCAGCAGGATGTTGTCGGGCGCCACGTCGCGGTGGACGACGTGCAGCGGCTGCCCGTCCCGTCCCATCGCCGTATGGGCGGCGTGCAGCGCGTGCGCCACCTGCGCGCCGATGTGCGCGACCAGCGATTCGGGGACGAGGAAGCTCTGCCGCCGGCCCAGGCGCAGAACGCTGCGCAGCGACACTCCGTCCACGAACTCCAGCACGAAGATCGGGCCGTGCTCCTCGGTCTGCTGGTAGTCGAGCGCGGAGACGATGCCGGGATGGTGCAGCGCGCCCACCACCCGAGCCTCGTCCGCCAGCATCGCGGCGATCCGGGGATCGCCCCGGCGCTCCGGAGCCAGGACCTTCAGCACCACCCGCCTGCGGAACGCCCCTGCGCCTTCGAGCTCGGCGAGCCAGACTTCGCCCATGCCCCCGAGCCCCAGACGCTGCTCGAGGACGTACCTGCCGCAGATGCGTTCGCCGGCTTGCACTACGGCTCCTTGACACACCCCTTCCGCTACTTACTGTACCGCACTGCGGCAGGCCAGAGAGCCGCCGAAAGATTCGGAGACACGAGGAAATGGCGAAAAAGATCATCGGGATCGACCTGGGGACGACGAACTCGGTCGTGGCGATCATGGAAGGCCGCGACCCCAAAGTCATCGAGAACGAGGAGGGCAACCGGCTCACCCCGTCCGTCGTCGCGTTCAGCAAGGACGGCGAGATCCTGGTCGGCCAGGTCGCGCGCCGCCAGGCGATCACCAACCCGGAGAACACCGTCTACTCGATCAAGCGCTTCATGGGCCGCAAGTTCGAGGAGACCACCAGCGAGCAGAAGCGCGTCCCCTTCAAGGTCGTCAAGGGCGACAACGGGGACGCCACGGTGGAGATCCAGGGGAAGAAGTGGAGCCCGCCGGAGATCAGCGCGAAGATCCTGCAGAAGCTCAAGCGGGCGGCCGAGAACTACCTCGGTGAGACGGTGGGCGAGGCGGTGATCACCGTCCCGGCATACTTCAACGACGCCCAGCGGCAGGCCACCAAGGACGCCGGCCGCATCGCGGGCCTGGAAGTGCGCCGCATCATCAACGAGCCCACCGCGGCCGCGCTGGCGTACGGCCTGGACAAGAAGAAGGACGAAGTCGTCGCCGTGTTCGACTACGGCGGCGGCACCTTCGACATCTCGGTCTTGGAAGTCGGCGAGAACGTCGTCGAGGTGGTCGCCACCAACGGCGATACGCATCTCGGCGGCGACGACATGGATCAGAAGATCATCGATTGGCTGATCCAGGAGTTCCGCGGCGAGACCGGCATCGACGTGAGCAAGGACAAGATGGTGCTGCAGCGCCTGAAGGAGGCGTCGGAGAAGGCGAAGATCGAGCTCTCCAGCACGATGGAGACGGAGATCAACCTGCCCTTCCTCACCGCCGATCAGACGGGCCCCAAGCACCTGGTCAAGAAGCTCACCCGGGCCAAGTTCGAGCAGATGTGCGAGGACTTGTTCCAGCGCGCCCTCGAGCCGACCAAGAGGTGCCTGGCGGACTCGAAGAAGAGCCCGAAGGAGATCGACGAGGTCATCCTGGTGGGCGGCGCGACCCGCGTCCCCAAGCTCCAGCAGATCGTGAAGGACTTCTTCGGCAAGGAGCCCAACCGCTCCGTGAACCCGGACGAGGTGGTCGCGATCGGGGCGGCGGTCCAGGGCGGCGTCCTCACCGGCGAGGTGAAGGACATCCTGCTGCTCGACGTCACTCCGCTGACGCTCTCGATCGAGACCTTGGGCGGAGTGGCCACGGCCCTGATCCCGCGCAACACCACCATCCCGACCAAGAAGTCGGAGGTGTTCAGCACGGCGGCTGACGGGCAGACCAGCGTCGAGGTCCACGTGCTCCAGGGCGAACGTCCGATGGGGCGCGACAACAAGACGCTGGGCCGCTTCCACCTCGACGGGATCCCGCCCGCCCCGCGCGGCGTGCCCCAGATCGAGGTGACCTTCGACATCGACGCGAACGGCATCGTGCACGTCGCGGCGAAGGACCGGGCCACCGGCAAGGAGAACAAGATCACCATCACCGCCACCTCCGGCCTCTCCAGGGACGACATCGACAAGGCGGTGAAGGAGGCGCAGGCGCACGAGTCCGAGGACAAGCAGCGCCGGGACGAGATCGAGGTCCGCAACCGCGCCGACAACCTCGCCTACGCGACCGAGAAGTCGCTGAAGGACCTGGGCGACAAGATCCCCGCCGAGACCCGGAGCGAGCTGGAGTCGAAGGTGAAGGCGGTCCGGGATGCGCTGAACGGGACCGACATCGAGGCGGTGAAGAACGCCACCGAGACGCTGATGCAGGCGTCCCACCGGATGGCCGAGCAGGCCTACAAGGCTGCCGGCGGTGCTCCGGGTGGTCCGGACGCCCCGGGCCCCGAAGCGGGAGGCCAGCCCGGCGGGCAGGCGGGCGGCGGAAAGAAAGATGACGTCGTGGATGCTGAATTCGAGGAGCAGAAGTAACGTCATACGCTCGCGGCGTTCGCGAAATCCCCCCCTCCGTGGACGCTGCGCCGGAAGCCGGGACCCTTCGGGGTTCCGGCTTTCGTTTTCGCCCTTCCGCCGCAGGCGGTGGGCGAAAACGACAGCGCGAACATCACCGGTTTGAACCGGGTTCGATCCATCGCTAAGAAGCGGGAACGATGTCGCTGAAGGTCGCCACCTGGAACGTGAACGGCATCCGCGCCAGGGCACCGGAAGTCCTGCAGTGGGTGGAGCGCGAGTCGCCCGACGTCCTCTGCCTGCAGGAGATCAAGGCCTCACCCCAGGACGTCCCCGCGCCGCTCTGCGACCTCGCCGGCTACTGGTGCTTCTGGCACGGCTTCAAGGGGTACTCGGGCGTCTCGATGCACCTGCGCAAGAGCACGTTCCCGGGACGTCCGCTGTTCGTCCATCCCGAGTTCGATCACGAGACCCGCATCGTCACGGCCAGGCTGGGCGGGACCGTCTTCGCGTCCACCTACGTTCCGAACGGCGGCAAGGACTTCCCCGCAAAGATCCGGTTCCTCGAAGGACTGGAGAAGCTGGCGGGCACGGCGCGAAGCGAAGGCCTGAAGCTCATCCTCTGCGGCGACCTGAACGTCGCCCGCGAGGAGCGCGACGTCCACCCCAAGCTGCGCAAGCTGGACCAGATCGGGACCACGCCGCTCGAGCGCGAGCTGTTCGGCAAGATCCTCTCGCAGGGCCTGGTCGACCTGGGCCGCAAGTTCGCGCCCGACGACGATCGCCTCTTCACCTGGTGGGCGCCCTGGCGCAACCAGCGCGAGCGCAACATCGGGTGGCGGATCGACTACGTGCTCGCCAGCTCCGAGCTGGCGGAAAAGGCTACCGCGTTTGCCGGTTTCCGCGAGTTCGGCAGCAGCGATCACGGGCCCTTGCAGGCGGTCTTCGACGTGCCCGCGCCCTCGTACGATCCGGCGCCCGACCCGCCGGTGGTTGCCGCCGCCCCGGCACCCGGACAAATCCCGCTCTTCTAGAACACACATCCAAGAACGACCCAGGAATGATCAGGCCCAAGCGCAGGCGCTAAGTTTCCACTGGCGCCGCGCCTGGCTCCGCAGGACACACACCTGCCCACGCGCAGCCCCTTTCGACCTTCACGCGCGGAACTCTAGGGTTCTCTCCGTGTTCTGGCGAAGGACCTATGATCGGGGCAAGACGCTTGCCGCCGCCGAAAAGGCGCGCTCTCGCGGGCGCGTGCGCAAGGCGGTCCGCCTCTACCATACGGTCCTCGAGCACGACCCGGCGGACCACGTGGTCCGTTCCAAGCTCGCCCCGCTGCTCGCCAAGCTCAGCCGGTGGGACGAGGCGCGGCAGAATTTCGACAAGGCGGCGGAGGGATATCTCACCGCCGGTTTCTCCCCCAAGGCGATCGCGGTCTGGACGGTGGCGGCGCAGACGTTCCCCGAGCAGGTCGAATACTGGGAGCGGATCGCCAACGAGCAGGTGAAGCGCGGCAAGCGGCAGGACGCGGTGCTCGCGCTCCTGCAGGGTCGGTCCGGGCTGGGCAAGAAGCGGCAGCGCCCCCTGGCAGTGATGCTGCTTCGCCAGGTGCTGGAGCTGGAGCCCGGGCACGTCGACGCCACCCTCGACCTGGCCGATCTGCTCCGCCGCGACGGCGTCCGGGACGAGGCGCGGCGCCTGCTCGCCGGGCTGCTGGTCCGCATCGGGAAGGTCCGCACCCTGCGCCGCAGGGTGCGATTCGCGCAGTTGTGGCTCGAGCCCTCGATCCGAGGAGTGCTCGACTGGGCCCTGGCCCGCTGACGATTCTTCGAGAGAAAGAGAGACGACGAGATGGAACGCTTCTACTTCTGGCCGACGAACCCAGCGGCCTCGCTCTTCGCGCTGTGGGTTCTGTCCCAGATCTTCCTCTACGCAGCGCGGGTGCCGATGCACCGCGCGCTCCGGGAGGTCGGCCGGCTGCTGGGCGGCGCGTTCCGCGTCTGCGCGCGCTGGTGCCGCGGGCTGGCGGCGGTCGCCTCGAAGCGCGATCACGAGATGATCGTCGAGATGGGCAAGGGCGACACCGAGGCCAAGATCGGCCGCGAGTTCCACCGCATCGAGGGCGCTTTCGCCAAGGAGCTGGCGCGCTATCCCGACCTGCACCGCAAGATCGACGACGTGGTGACCAAGGTCGACGCCGACTTCCAGGAGTGCGCGACGGCGGCGCCGGCCGCTCCGGGCTGGACCGAGGCGGTGGCCGCGGTG
>WNFP01005042.1_pt1 | contig 10612 bp, 9 predicted proteins | sample 5400201 | NCBI WGS metagenome assembly WNFP01 (sample SAMN13153355, study PRJNA577476) | soil metagenome | isolation source: 115 cm saprolite under Madrone tree | place: USA:California | collected 2016-06-14
TCTTCTCTACAAACTCGCCGACCTCATCGAAAAGCACGCCGACGAACTCGCTCAACTGGAAGCACTCGATAACGGCAAGCCCTACTCCGTCGCGCGCGCCGCAGACCTTCCGCTCACCATCGCTTGCTACCGCTACTACGCCGGATGGGCCGACAAGGTCCAGGGCAAAACCATTCCCGTACAAGGCCGCTACTTCTGCTACACCAAACACGAGCCCGTCGGTGTCGTCGCGCAAATTATTCCGTGGAATTTTCCGCTGCTCATGCAGGCGTGGAAACTCGGCCCTGCTCTCGCCACCGGATGCACCATAGTGATGAAGCCCGCCGAACAGACTCCGCTCTCAGCGCTCCGCGTCGGCGAACTCATTGTTGAAGCCGGATTCCCCGAAGGCGTCGTCAACCTTCTTCCCGGCTATGGTCCCACCGCGGGCGCCGCGCTCGCTCGCCACTTTGACGTGGACAAAGTTGCCTTCACCGGCTCCACCGAAGTCGGCCACCTGATCATGCGCGCGGCTGCGGAAACCAATCTCAAGCGCGTCACACTCGAACTCGGCGGCAAAAGTCCCAACATCGTTTTTGCCGACTCCGATCTCGACAAAGCCATCGAAGGCTCGCACTTCGCGTTGTTCTTCAACCAAGGACAATGCTGCTGCGCCGGCTCGCGCACTTTCGTCGAAGAAAAGTGCTACGACGAATTCGTGGAAAAATCCGTTGCCCGCGCCAAGAAACGCACCGTCGGAAATCCCTTCGATAAAAATACCGAACAAGGCCCGCAAGTCGATCAGGACCAATTCGACAAAGTGATGGGCTACATCGAAGCCGGCAAAAACGAAAAGGCAAAGCTTCTTGCCGGGGGAAAGCGCGTTGGCGACAAAGGCTATTTCATCGAGCCAACCGTTTTCGCCGACGTACAGGACAACATGAAAATCGCGCAGGAAGAAATCTTTGGACCCGTCATGTCCATTCTCAAATTCAAGGACATCGATGAGGTCGTCAACCGCGCCAACAAAAACATTTATGGCCTCGCTGCCGCAGTCTGGACTCAGGACATTACCAAGGCTCACGCCATCGCCGACGGCGTTCGCGCCGGCACCGTGTGGGTAAATTGCTACGACGTCTTCGACGCCGCCGCTCCTTTCGGCGGCTTCAAACAGTCCGGCATCGGCCGCGAACTAGGTGAATACGGCCTGGCCAACTACACCGAGGTAAAAACCGTCACCATCAAACTATGAGCCTAGATTCCGTGGAGCATCGCGGGGGCGCAGCCGCAAGCCGCGCCCATTTTCAGATAACCCTTAGTCTAGGTGAGCGCCGTCATTTCGAGCGGAGCGAGGACCGCCTATCTCTCCGCTCCGTTTTTGCGCGGAGAATCTCTCTTCTGTTGTTCCGCGCCCACGCTACCGATCATCGCCCGCGGTCGCGGTAAAATCGATTCTGCTTCTTCATTAATTGTTTCAGAGCCTTGGTCTGCTCGGCGCGCACCGCGGCATCCTGTTTCGCGGCCACTAACTTTTCCTCGCGGCCCAATTTGTGAAAACTTTCCAGCCGTTCCGCATCGAGCTCACCCGATTCCACCGCCGCGCGCACGGCGCATCCCGGTTCATTGACATGTTTGCAATCGCGGAATTTACAATTCGCGGCAAGTTCCGCAATTTCGCCAAACGCTTGATCGATGCCTTCGCTTGCGTCCCACAACTGCAACTCGCGCATTCCCGGCGTATCGATCCATACTCCTGCGCCAGGTACAACGATCAAATGACGCGCGGTGGTAGTGTGACGGCCGCGATCGTCGCTTTCGCGGATCTCGCCGGTGTCCAGCAACTCCGTTCCGAGGATGGCGTTGATGAGCGAGGATTTTCCGACTCCAGAGGAGCCGAGCATCGCCGCGGTTTTGGCAACTTGCACTTTTTCCGAAGCGCTCTCTGTGGAAGCAGTTTTTTTCGGAGCGCCGTGCATCATTTCGCGAATTTCGGAAATGCCATCGCCGCGCAGCGCACTGGAAAGAATTACGCGAACACCGATGGCCGCAGCTTGGGCTTCTATGCGAAGTTCTTCCGGGTTTTCAGCGAGGTCGGATTTGTTCAGTACAATGACCGGCTGCGCTCCGCTTTCCCACGCCAGTGCCACGTAACGTTCGAGGCGCCGCAGATTGAATTCGCTGTTCAGCGAACTGACGATGAAAACGACATCGACATTCGCGGCAACGATTTGTTCTTCGGTTTTTTTGCCGGCGATTTTGCGTGAGAACTTGCTTTTGCGGTTCAGCACGCGATGAATGGTTGCGCGGCTTTCTTCCTTACGTGTGCTGGCGAGAACCCAATCGCCGACCGCGGGAAAATCCACGCGGCCGATAATTTCGTGGCGGAATTTTCCACTGACTTCTGCCATGAATTCCCCTTGCGGGGAAAGCAGACGAAACATTTCGCGATTCTCTTCGGCCACGCGCGCGGCGCCAATTTCAGAGTTCAGTTCGAGCTCTGCAAGTTGCGAGGAAAAGAAATCAGACCACCCTAAATCATATAATGCGTGCACTGCGAATCTCCTTGTTTGCTCAGGGTTTGCAGGTACAAACCCTGAAACCCGTTCTCGAATCTGCGCGAAGCGAGACTCGAGGCGCGCCCTGCCTGCAGCAGGACGGAAGCAGCCGGTCACATGGGCTGAGCTTGAAATCAAAACTACAGGGGGAATATTAGCTCAGGAGAAGGACACGGAGACGCACTCTTCCCGTGAGGAGTTAACAGTTCGCACAGGCGCCTCCTGACGGAAATTTGGAGATACGGCAATTCAGCATCGACAGATTATCAGAAATCGCGGTTGATAACCGGAAAATAATTCGACAGGCGGACGCTGGTATTCTTACAATCTCCGGCGTGAGCGTGACCCTTCGACAATATGAACCGCACGATTTTGCGGCGATGGTTAAGCTGGATCAAGCGTGTTTTCCGCCGGGAATTGCGTACTCAAAAACGATGCTGCGCTATTTCCTTGCTCAGGCGGGAGCGGAGTGCCTGGTCGCGCTGGACGGCGGGAAAATTGTGGGATTCATGTTGAGCGAAGAAAATCCGCCACTCGCGCACATTATTACTTTGGATGTCGCGGAATCACACCGGCGGCACGGAGTGGGAACAGCATTGGTAGGTGAGAGCGAAGCAAACTTAAGATTTCGTGGCGTGCGCACGCTGCTGCTGGAAACCGCAACGACGAATGAAGCTGGGATTGCGTTCTGGGAGCGGCACGGATACCGTAAAGAAGCAGTGCTGAAAAATTATTATTCTGGCCGGCTGGACGCGTTCGAAATGCGCAAGAAGCTTTCGGCGACACCCGGCGCAGGTTCTTAACGCTGTCGTAAATGATGGTAATGGGACGCCAACTTCCGGAGACGCGATTTGAGCGATTATCTACTGTCCGTGATACTCGGCATCATCGAAGGACTCACCGAATTTTTACCTGTCAGCTCCACGGCGCATTTGCGTATTGGCGAAGCGCTTCTGCACATTGATCTCGCGAGCGGTTACTGGAAGATGTACACCATTGTAATTCAACTGGGCGCGATTCTCTGCTTGCCGGTTTATTTTCGCGAGCGTATCGCCAAACTTTTTTCGACATTTCCGCAAGGTGAGCGCGGAGACCGAACCGTTTTGACGCATCCGTTGGGCCTGACGCTGGTGGCTTTTGTGGTCACCGCGGTTCCTGCATTTCTCTTCACAAAAATAATTGGAAAACATTTGGAGAGCCTGGTCATTATGGGAAGTTCGCTGGTCATCGGGGGGATTGTGATGTGGCTGGTGGACGCGAGAAACGCGAAGTCCGAGGCTGCGGGCGAAGGCGCTCCGCACTCCTTGATTCATACGTGGCGCCTGGAGGCGATGAGCCTGGGACAAGCGATTTGGATTGGAGCTTGCCAGATTCTTTCCGCGGTTTTTCCAGGAACGTCGCGATCGATGTCCACGATTGCCGCGGGCCAGTTGGCGGGAATGTCGCGCGCATCGGCGCTGGAATTTTCGTTTTTTCTCTCGATTCCCACGATGGTGGTGGCAACGTGCTACGACTTATTGAAATCGCTACGGGGAAAAGGTGAGAACGCGATTGGCGTAACGCACATCGATGGACACGGCTGGATTGTTCTGGCGATTGGGTTTGTGGTGTCGTTCATCGTGGCGTATGCGGCGGTGGCATGGCTCCTGGCGTGGGTAAGGAAGCACGGGTTTGCGGCGTTCGCGATCTACCGGATTATTGTAGGCAGTGCGGTGCTGGCATGGGCGCTGGGCTATTTGAAGTAGGAACAGCGCTTCGTGCGGTTCCGAAGAATATTCTGAAATCGGTGCGCTTAGACGTGGATGATGCGGTCGAGTTGCGGGAAGAGTCGGGGCGGACCGCCATCGAACCGCTGCAGCGCAAAGAGTTTGCGCTTGCCGAATTAGTCGATGGAATAACGCGCAAAAACGTCCATCATGAAACCGATGTTGGAAGACCCCTTGGCAACGAGGCCTGGTAATAGCGCGTCAATACGTTCCAGAAGCCGGGGACGTAGTGTGGATCAGACCAGCCGTAGCGTTGACTCCGGCATTGTACAAGGCAAAAACCGGCTTGATGATCTGCTGTCGGATGATCACGCAAAACAAAGGCTATCTTTTCGAGGTTCTATTAACAAACCAGTTCGGCAGCACAGGCCTGGCAGATCACGTAAAGAATCTGGACTGGCGAGCGCGGAAGGCGAAGCGAAAAGGAAAAATCTCGGACGTGGAACTGGCGGAAGTGCTCGGCGAACTTCGGGCTTTGCTCGGATAACGGTAGAGTTTAGAGATAGAACATCGTCGAACTGGCGGCGTGATTTCGCGCAAAGCGTCTGGTATGATGGCTTCGCTTTCGCAGTTTCTCCAGGCAAGCGGCCCGATAGCGCCAAGCCGTTTGTCGCACTCAGCCTTCCCCAAAAAGCTGAGGAGATCTCGTGCGTTTTCTTACACCTACCGGCAACAAGCGGCTCAATGAGCTGATTGGATTTTTGTGCCTGACGCTGGCGATTTTGATGGCCGCCGCGTTATTCACGTACTGGCCCGCCGACGCGTCGTTCAGCGTTTCGGCGAGCACCGCGAATGAGGCGCCTCCTCACAATCTAATTGGACCGGTTGGCGCCTACAGCGCCGATTTAATGTTCCAGGCATTGGGATACTCGGCATTTCTGTTACCGCTAGCCGTGTTCTGGCTAGGGCTAAAATGGTTTCGCAGCAAGCAAGTCGAGTCACAAAAAGCCATGCTTTTTGGATATGCGTTATTGCTGCTGTCGCTTCCGCCCCTTTTGGCGCTGGTCCCCTTCCCGGACGTTCGAGGCGCGATACCTGCAGGCGGGATGCTGGGGACGCTACTCGCGAGCGCTCTTCTGGCAGGCTTCAACAAAGCTGGGGCTTATATTGTTTCGCTGGCATTGCTGGTGACCGCGACATTTTTGACGACAAGTTTTTCGTTCGCGAGCACCCATGCGTGGGCCAGTGGTCCGCGTGGTCCCATCGGAGCGGTGGGAAAGCTGGGAATTCTACAGAAGGCGCAAGCAAAGTGGCACGATTGGCAAGCCAGCCGCGAGCAGGAGCGTATGCGGCGAAGAGTAGAAGCCAATCGTCTCGAGGGCAGGAAGCCGGTAGGCAAGGCTGCGACATTCAATGAAGCGCAACAAACAATCCAGTTGCCGGATGAGAGCGATATCTTCAGGGGTAAAACAGACAGCGACGAGGAAGAAGAAAAGGACGCAGCGCACAGAGCGCCGATTCTGTTTCTGAATCAGGACAAGCCGGAAAAGCCCGCGAAGAAATCTTCGGACGCAAAGATCGCCAAGACGAATACGAATTATAAATTGCCGCCGATCAATCTGCTGCGCGAAGGAGAGCGTTCGCAAAAGCTGGATGAAGAGGAGTTGAAGGACCGCGCGCGAGCGATTGAAGTAAAGTGCCTGGAATTCGATGTACAGGGGCGGGTGACACAGATTAATCCCGGCCCGGTGGTGACGACGTTTGAGTTCAAGCCGGAAGCCGGAATCAAGTACAGCCGGATTATCGGACTGACGGAAGACTTGTGCCTGGCGCTGCAGGCGGAATCGATCTTAATTGAGCGAATTCCGGGCAAGTCCACGATCGGAATTGAAGTTCCGAACGTGAACCGGCAAACGATCGCGCTGCGCGAAATCATCGAGGCGCAGGAATTTGTGGGCTCGGCGAGCAAATTAACGCTGGCAATGGGCCGCGATTTGCACGGACGGATCCGCGTGACGGATTTGGCAAGTATGCCCCATTTGCTGATTGCCGGTTCGACGGGAACCGGCAAGAGCGTTTTCATCAACTCGCTGCTGATGTCCATCTTGTATAAAGCGACGCCCGACGACGTGAAAATTGTGCTAGTCGATCCAAAGCGGCTGGAGTTGAATTTGTACGAAGGAATTCCACATCTGATCGCGCCGGTGGTGACCGATCCAAAGATTGCTTCGAACGTGCTGCGTAACGCCACGCGGGAAATGGAAAATCGGCTGAAATTGCTGGCGCAAAAAGGCGTTCGCAACATCGAGCAGTACAACCGGACGTTCCAGAAGGCGCAGTCGTTATCGCTTTTTGAAAACGTGGAAGAGAGTGAACACAAGCCGCTTCCCTACCTGGTGATCATCATCGATGAGTTGGCGGACCTGATGATGGTGGACACGAACAACGTCGAAGAGTCTATCACGCGACTGGCGCAAATGGCGCGCGCGGTGGGTATCCATTTGATTCTGGCGACGCAGCGGCCGAGCGTGGACGTTATCACCGGATTGATCAAAGCCAACTTCCCTGCTCGAATATCGTTCCGGGTCGCGAGCAAAGTGGATTCGCGCACGATTCTGGATTCGAACGGATCGGAATCATTACTGGGACGCGGCGACATGCTGTATCTACCGGCGGGGTCGGCGAGACTGCATCGTATCCACGGACCGCTGGTGAGTGAGGATGAAATCACCGGGGTGTGCGACTTCTGGCGACAGCAGGCACAAGCCAAGTACAACGAACAGTTGCTGGAAGCGCCGAAAGACGAGAACGGCAAGCCTGAGAGTGGCAGCAACGGCGAAGCGGGCGGCGAGGAAGCGGACGACGAACTTTACCAGGATGCGGTGCGGGTGGTGTGCGAAATGGGCCGCGCTTCGACCTCCACGCTACAGCGTCGGCTGCGCATCGGCTACGGCCGCGCAGCGCACTTGATTGACATCATGGAGAAAGACGGGATCGTGGGGCCGCCGGACGGGACACGTCCGCGCGAGGTGTTGAAGGGTAAGAGCTGGATGAAGGAATACGACGAGTCGATGCAGTAGGAGAAAGTGCGCCAGCGATCTAACGCATGAATTAACAACTGGTTATCTATAGCAAGTGCGCATTGTTATAAAACCTGTACCTCGGGACAGGTAGTACCATCCCTATGGGCCACTAGAAGACCTAGCTCACATTCTCTGCTCGCGTTCAGTAGATTCTGGTACGCGGCGACCCGTAGCCTGATTGGGACATGCAATCCTACGGGCCACGGGCTTCATCGCTCTATTTTTGTTTTTTCACGGTTTTCCCAGAGACCAATTCTAATCACCCTGACCTCCGGCGGCGCAAACGCCAATATTTCGCATACATCTGTCTGATATTACTGGCAGCGATTCTTTCTCCACGCGCCACGCAAGGGCAAGGACTGCTGGCGCAGGGTACGCTGTCGTTCAGCCCCTCCCCTGGAAGTTTCGGGTCCGTGACTGTGGGTTCAAGCAAAACAATCACATTGACGGTGAAGAACACCGGTTTGGGGCCGGTGTCCATCTCGGCGGGATCCGTGCGCACACCATTCAGCGTGAGCGGATTAACGGTTCCATACACAATCTCCACCGGAGGGTACCTCACGCTATCGGTGAAATTTGCACCCACCAGCACTGGCCTGTTTTCCAGTTCTGTGCTGTTCACCAGCAACGCCACCAACGGAAGCGCACAATATTCAGTGAGCGGAACGGGAGTGACTGCCGCTGGCGCGGTGACAACCACGCCGGCGAGCGTGAGTTTCGGCACGGTTGCGAATGGCACAACGAATTCGCAGACCGTTCAATTGAAAAACGCCGGCGGGACCAGCGTGACCATTTCCAGCATCGCGGTGAGCGGCACGGGATTCACGCTCAGCAGGATTTCGGTGCCACTGACGCTGGCACCCGCTCAGACCTCAAGTTTCTCCGTAGCATTTGGCCCGACGGCTTCCGGAAGTGTTACTGGAAGCGTGACGATCAAGAGTAACGCGAATGCGACGTACACGATGGCTTTGAGCGGGATCGGAGCAAGCGCAACGCGGACGATTTCACTTGGCACGTCGAGCCTGAATTTTGGAAATGAAATGGTCGGAGGATCGAGCCCGTTGCAGGTTGCGGTGAAGAACACCGGCAACTCCAGCCTGACAATTTCGCAAATCAATGTAACCGGAACGGGATTCAGCGTCACCGCCGGAATTACCGGCACTACGCTCGCGGCCGGACAGACGGCTGAGTTGAATGTGGTGTTCGCGCCAAAAGTGACGGGAAGCGTGAGCGGAACGGTATCGCTGGTCAGCAACGCGACGAATTCGCCAAACTCGCTGGCGGTGACGGGCGCAGGGGTAAGCAGCACCGCACATTCGGTTGCGTTGAATTGGGCGGCGAGCAGCAGTTCGGGCGTGGTGGGATACTACGTTTACCGGTCGACGATATCGGGGAGTTCGTACTCGCGTATCGCTTCATCGCCGGTCAACGCATTGAAGTATACGGACGCGACGGTCAGCTCGGGAAAAACGTACTACTATGTAGTGACGGCCGTGAATAGCGGCGGAGGGGAAAGCGCACACTCCGCACAGGTGGACGCGGTCATCCCGTGACGGAGATCCACGCGAGAGTAGTTTCGCAGACTAACTGGCGCGCCATTGACGGGCCACTTTCTTAGGACCTAACAGCTTAAGAGAGCTAACGGCGCGCTGCGACGGTCATTTGACTGGACGCAACGCGCTCTCTAAAATAGGCGAGTTGAATCTACTGCCGGGGTAGCTCAGTGGTAGAGCGCCGCCCTGAAAAGGCGGGCGTAGCCAGTTCGATTCTGGCCCCCGGCACCACCCGAACGTCCACCCAATAGATTCCAGTCTCCGCTGACCATGTAGCTGTCCCCTTTCGGCGTAAGCGTGATGTCGGTGCAGTGTTTCGCCAGTTCCGATTTTGCGCGAAGCACATCGCCTCCGAGCAGTCCCTGAATATCGCGAAGGCGCTTCATCGCGAATTCTTCGATCTTCTGGAGCTTCATCTCCAAACCATTGTTCGTACTAGCCAGCTTCTCTTCGCTGATTTTGTCGAGCCTTCTCTCTCGCTTCTCAAGCTCCGCGAGCAACGCTGGCGATTGACGACCATCGGCGATCACACTCGCAAGATTGCTAATTTCGGCCTTCAGTTTTTCGCGCTCCTGTCGCGCTGCCCCGAGGTGCGAGCGCATGCCCTCCATTTTCTTTTTGAGCTGCCCTTTGAATTCGGCCAAGGCATAGGCCGCGACGTCTTCGCGCAACACACGCACCTGCAAGCCCTCCAAAACTTCCTGTTCTAAGGTGTCTTAGCGGATGTGCAGTACACTGCCACCCCCGTGACTAACAATCAGCGCCGGGAGCATTGCTGAGTCGAAGCTTCGCTTGCGTACATGCTGCCCGAACTTCAAGATTGAAGGATCACACCGAAGAAGACATCACGAAATCGAGGATTTTTGAGTACCCCGAATTGGGGGTGGATTGGTACCACTTTGCGCTGATCGCTCAAGTAGTTCTAGGAAGCCGCAGTTCGTTAAGGCGAACAATTCCGAGTTTTTTTATACTTTTTTAGAGTTACCTGAAGGACTTCCCAAGGCCTCTCCTCGAGAATACGCCCCAGCGAGGTCCAGATTCACCTCAAAAGAGGCCGTTCAGCAAAGCAACGGCCCTCGCGCAAGGTGAAGGTCGCATCAGCCCGACTTTGAACCTCGTTCAAAAATTGTAGAGATCCCGGGATGTCGCTGCAAGTCGGCATGCCTGAACCACCGTCGACTGTTTCTGTCGTGACTGCACGCGACGGGGCAAGCTGTTGGAATCCCGGATACGACAAGGGGGCTTGGATTTATGGCTACACAAACGGTAGCTTTCCCTGATGATCATCAGGGTTTAGGTGACCTCGATGTGATTCGCCAGAGTTTTAACACACATGACAGCCCGGGCGGACTGCCGCGAGGCAACAAGCTCCGGACAGACAATTCACCGAGTGAATCTGTCCGCAATTGTGTCCATGACTCCGAAAGGAACATGGGCATTCGCGCCGCCATGAAGATAGTTTTGGATTTCATCCGAGCGGCCAAGCTCAGGGATTTGACACCCCAGTTCTGGGAGGGGGCCGAACATCTTGAAAAAAAGGCGGCCCTAGAATCCGCGGTTGAGGAATTAGAGCTCTTAAGGGAACAGCTCGACAAGGAGAACCTGGCTCTACGAGATGAAGTGGATCGGGTCTCCATGTTTGAAGAGATTGTGGGAACGTCGCCGGCGTTGCAGGCTATGCTTTCGCGGGCGATCAAAGTAGCTGCTACAGATTCGACCGTTCTGATCACGGGCGA
>WNFP01005045.1_pt1 | contig 10611 bp, 15 predicted proteins | sample 5400201 | NCBI WGS metagenome assembly WNFP01 (sample SAMN13153355, study PRJNA577476) | soil metagenome | isolation source: 115 cm saprolite under Madrone tree | place: USA:California | collected 2016-06-14
AACATTCCTGGTCACATTGGCTGGCGTTGCAGTGGGCATGTTTGGCGCATTCGCGATGACGCGGTTCTTTCCCATCCAGGGCATCGGCTGGAGCGGATCGGGAGTCTTCCTGTATGGAGTGTCGCGAACTGACGCTCTCACGTACGCGTGTTCTGCCGCGCTCCTCGCGGTTGTTGCGCTCGCCGCGTCGTGGATGCCAACGCAACGAGCGACGCGTGTCGATCCAATGGTTGCTTTGCGCCACGAATGATCCATGGCCAGCAGTAGTTAGGAGAACTGGCATGTTCAGCGAATCTTATCTTCCGCCTCCCTTCTCACCCTTCGATTTCATTGCTCCTGAGATTCAAGTGACTTTGCTTGTTCCTTGAGAAAAATCTCGATTCGATTTGTAGTCCACGCCGCGACGCCAGTACCGAAAAACATCCGCATCCTCGGTCTACACTACACGTGCCAGTCCGAGTGCTGTGGCGAGTATTGGCCAATCACTTCCGTCTCGACCACGCAACCGCTGCCGGGCTTCGCTTTCAAAGACGGCATAAAGTTCCGGAGTAACCGCCTCGATGATGTTTCGCAAGTATTCGAGCGATGCCGAAAAGTCGGCGTGGGGCTTTCCGCGCTTTTTCAAGAGAGGAGGTAAGTATTTTTCGGCGTCATCGAAGGCAACGTCAGGTGCGAAGAAGCGGACACCTTTACCCGCGTAGTTGTCGATGAGCTGCCGAACGCGTCGCCCCAGGACGGCGCGAATAAGAATGTTCGCATCGAGAACGATCGTCTCAGCGGGAAGCACCCTTCCCGCGGCGGCGCAGTTCCTTAAACTTCGCCACTAGTTCTTCCTCATCAACATCCGCAAGTGCACTGGCAAGACGGTCCGCTGCTTCCTGCAGTTCGGAAATAGGCGAGAGTGGCAGAGACTTCGGTTCGCAACCGAAGGGTTTTACAACCACTTGTCAAACGACAACGGAATCCTAGGAAGATCCTGCTCATGATGAGCAGACGGCAGCCATGGCGCGGTTGAGTGGTATGGTTATGAGAGGGCTGAAGCTGTTCTTATGTGCCGAGAGGTATTGGTCAACCGCGTTCGCGATGTCGGTGCGACATGACGCTCTCGCACGGATCTCGGCGGTTTCCGCCAATTCTGCGACGAGTGCCGCTTCCAACTTGTCTAACTCCGGACGAATCGTCCTGGCCAGACTGACCGGTGTGTGATCCGGCGCTTTGCCCAGACGACGCCATTCTGCTAGCAGTGAAAGCTGAACAAGCTTGTTGGCTCCGATCTGGGCTCTGAAGAAGCTCGCTACCCACGCCGGGTCTAAGCCTCTCGACTCGCCCGCCTTAATAGCACTCGCAATGACCCGTGCCTCAAGAGCTGTGTCCTCGACTGGCGTGCCACTGTCCCACTTCGCCAGTGCGACTTGCCCTGCAATGGCAAGCCTCCGAGCAGATGTCTCCACCAATGGCTGAAGCTTGCCTCTTACGTTCTGGGGGTACGCCCTGCCTTGCATACAGATAGTCCAGCCTACGATGAATGCCAGTTTCTTCTTATTGAGTCGCATTGTTGTTTATTCTCGTTTCCTTGATTCGTTTGGTGTTGCAGAGGAACTCCGTCCGATGCGATATAGCCCCCAAATCAACGGAAGCTGCCGCGGACCGCGCACGGGTTCTTTCGACCTCTGAAGGACCTCGCCAGGAGGAAGCGTGAATTCAGGGATATAGCGAAACAATTCTTGGAGAGCGACCGACGCTCACTGGTCATCTCTGAATCTCCTTCGGTTCTTGATCTGCACTCGACACTCGCCAGAATCGCGCCGCGCCTTGCTGCTAGGGTGAAAGGCATTCAGCTGGCTGCTGCGTTCCACCCCAGCAACGCCGCGAATCAACAGGCTCGATTACTGGTCATTCCCTTCGGTTAACTCCGCAGGGATCGATGTCAAATAACCAAACAACCCTCCGGAGCCATGGTTCGTTACCGCAGTGAAGTACACCTGTGTGGCAGGCGCTGACGCGGCATCGCTGTTGCCCGGACTGACATTTCCAGGGCTGAGTGCCCAAATGCCATTGATGGTCAGCGGCTTCCCGGTTGCGTCCTGCAGGAGTCCGTCGAATCTTCCGGTGGCCAGGTCATAGGCGGCGATGTAGCCACTCGACTGAGTATTCCCGCCACCTGCGAACTGCGCGATGAGAAGATCGTGGCTGAAGCGTCCGAAATCGAGCGGAGCAAGAGCCACGCCCCAAGGGGCGTTCAGCCAATCACCGTGCTCTAGACGCCGCAAGAGACGGCCATTGGGACTGTAGATGTCCACGAAGCCCAGTCCCGGACCATCCGTCTCAAACGGCGAACCTTCTTCGTGAAGCACATAGGTAACGACAAGATCCTTGCCAATGGCTTGTACGTTGAAAGGCACATAACCACGCGGCAGCTTTTCGTCAGCAAAGGGGTTTTCACGGGAATGCCCTTCGTTGTTGGAGGAATCCCAGTCGGAGCCTTTACCCGAGACATTTGCACTCTGGAATGTGCTGTCATAAACATCGACGCGGCCTTTGGAGAAATTAGCTGCGTAGAGGTAGGGCTTGCCATCGATGAAAGCGCTGGTCAGGCCCGTATAGACCGATCCGTCCGCGGTTTTGACCACGGTCACCGCATGCGTTGAAGGTGGTGCCGCCCCTGGATCTGCTGCCACACTTGGATTCCATCCGGCAATCGTTCCGTCTATCGTGCAGAAGAGAAATACGGCTGGTTTGCCAGGTGCCAGTAGAAAATCTGTTTGACTGCCGTTGAAGATGGTGCCGGTTGGTGTGCCCGTTGGCGTCTCTTTGTTATTCGGATCGGCTGGAGGGATGGTGACGATCAGGGACTGCTTAACGCCTGCTCCGTTGTACAGCGTGCTGACCCCCGTTGCGTTGTCAGAAACCCACCAGGCGCTGCCGGAACCTCGTGACAAACCCCAAGGGTTGATCAGCTGGGGATCAGTTGCGGGAGCCATGCCTGAACTACTCGAAACGAGATCGGTTTGTTTGTAGTGCTGCGCAAAACAACCGAACGTCATGGTCAAACCCAACGCGGTTCCTGCGATAAAGCGCAATAAAGTTCTCATTTGCAAATCTCCTTTGTTCTACGGTCCTTCTCACAACGCAAGTAGGAAACCACGTCGCAAAGATTGACTTGTGTCTGAATGCCGACTTCTGGATCGACTTTTTCGGAAATTTTGGAGACGAAAGATGTGCTCAAAAGGCGAGAAATACATCACTCGGACTGACGGGAAGCTCGCACGAGTTGCGAGGTCGAACTGGACTCGAGAACGGAAACTTACTTCGCCTTTGCAATAGCTGCGACCCTAGCTTTGACAGCGCGGACGTAATCTTCAGGAGACAGCAAGATCTGTAGTCCCCTCATCCCCGCAGATACGGAGATTACGCCGCAGATTTGGGCAAGCTCGTCGATATAAACCGGATAGTTTTTCTTGCACGCAAGAGCGGTAACTCCGCCGCGAACGTAACCGGTCGCGGCTTGCACTTCTTTCAAGGGAAGCATGTCGACGTGCCGATCTCCCGTCAGGCGTGCAAGCGCCTTGAAGTCAAGCTCTTCGTTCGCGGGAATTACCGCCAAAAAGATTCCATTCCTGCTCCCGCGTACGGCAAGAGTCTTGAAGAGCTGCTCCGGTGGTAAACCGATCTTGGCGGCCACCGTTTCCGCGGACAAATCGTCAGGATCGACCTTGTAATCGCGCAGCTCGTACTTGATCCCCAGGCCATCCAGAACTCGCGCTGCGTTCGTCTTAACCACTTATTGCACTCTCATCGTAGATTCAGTCCCGCCATTCCGCTTGATGTCTGCTTCATCCTAAAGATCTGGATGGTTGGAATTCAAATGATGCTCGTCGTTCACTTGTCAGCAGGGGAAATCCACCCCCCCGATCTGTTGCATCAGTGACAGCAGGTTTCCGACACCCCGATGGTCTGTTATCTTTCCTTTCTGCACACGCATCACAATCAACCGATTCGAAATGAATCTTACGATGGGTCGGAACAATTCCAAGAAACCGGCCATCGTGAGTGCCGTAATAGGTCTTGTAGGTCGTCACGCGATCGCCATCAACAAGCTGCCAGTGGATTTCGGTGCGAAAGTCGGGAAACGCTTGCCGCATGTATGTGTAAAGCTTGCGCACGCCGGCCTTGTCTGGAGTTGTTCCAGGCTGCGTCGTGTGATCGACGAAATCTTCTGCGAAGAGATCCTCGAATACGTCGAACTTCCCTTGGCCTTGCACTTCCTCTGTGTTTCGGCGCACAACTGCCTTCGCTGCATCAGAAATTGACGTCGTGTTCATAAGAGTTCCCTTCCAAGTACATAGGCACCAGTTCGAAGTGGCCTCGTTAACAAAGGCTAACTCGTCCTCATGGTTGAGCGGGAAAGATGCTCAAGGTAGGCACGCAGTACATCGCGCTGGAATATGAGACTGGCGAATTTGCCTTCGCGAACGATTTCGACCAAGCCGGCCGCCTCTAGCTCCTTTGTGTGGTGCGAGAGAGTCGCTGCGCTGATTCGATGGGTTTTCCGGAGCATGGCGCAGGGCGTCGGGTCCTCACGGGCCGCGACCTCCTGGAGGATTCGAATGCGTCGTGGCTCCCCTAGAGCGCGGGACACTCGGGCGAACTGACGATCTGTCAGTCTTCCATTTTGGGATGCCACCATGGTTAGATGCTCATACTTTCAGCAGGGCGCTGGCACAGCGAGAGTTCACGTCATGAGCGGCAGCGAGAGCTCGGGTGTCTGCGTACTCTTCGAATTTGATAATTTTCCCGTCGCGGACACTGAAGGCCATGACCCGGCGGTCGTCGAGCATGCGACCCGTGCTCTTGACTCGTCCTCGGGACCAACCGGGGACGAGGACGGGATCACCCTCCGCGACGTAGTCGCGCGGTTCGAAGCCTTCGATTTCAACTGTACTGCTGAGTTTTTTAAAGAAGTTAGCCACGCTGGTCTGGCCGTGACTAAATCCATCTCATCGGTGCCACCAGCTTCGAGCAACAGCACTTGCGTGCCCGGATCGGCCGCAAGCCTCGACGCCACAATCGGGCCAGATGTCCCTGACCCACAAACTATGAAGTCGTAATGCGGCTTCACGTCAGCTTCTGCTGATTCACGCGAACGCCCCCTGCGAAATCTGCAATTGATTGCTCTTGGTTCTTGGCATTCATCTCAGCGCTCCTTGTTCTACGACGCGATTAGTAAACTGCATAAGAGAAATGGACTTGTGCATGTTTCTGTGGCTATGGTCCGAATCCTTCGAAATTCTTCACGCGAGGTCACGCACACAGCGGATTGGCAGAGATCACAGAAGACCCAGGCGCATTTGAGTGACCCTGTGCGATCGCTGGTGAACTTCAGATATGGACGTATCTCTACCGCGCTAGACCAGAACGGTTCCACCATCGATCACAAGTGTTTGGCCGGTGCCGAATCCTTCCTGCATCAAGAACAGATAGGCTTGGGCTATGTCATGTGGCTCGCCGACTCGGCCCACGGGCAGACTCTTGCGCACGCTCTCGTACAGATGGTCCCGCTCTGCCGCACTCATGTTCTGCCAAAGGTTCGTTCGAGTGACTCCAGGAGAGACTGCGTTAACACGGATCGGCGCCAACTCGATCGCTAGGGAGCGTGTCAAGGCGTCGATGGCTCCGCACACGCTTGCAGCAACCACCCATCCCCTGCGCGGGCGCAGGCCGGCGATTCCGGTTGTGAGTACGATAGAACCGCCCTTGCGAATATTTGGGCATCCGTATTTGACTGCCGCGATCGCTGACCAATAGCGTAATTCAAAGGCGTGTCTGGCCTGCTTGAGATCTGTAATGGCAAGGTCATGCAAATGGAGGCTATCACCCGCGGTATAAACCAGGTGATCGAAATGGCCAACCTTTGCAAAGAAGGCTTCCACGGCCCGCTCGTCGGAAACATCAATCGCGTGCCCCTCTGCTTCTAGTCCGATGGACTCAATGGCCCTCTGAAGTCGTTCCTGGTTGCTTGAGGCGATAAGGACTTTTGCCCCATGTGATGCCGCCAGCTCCGCGACCGCGAGCCCAATTCCCGACGACCCACCCAGGACAACCACCCGCTCGTTCTGTAAACCATTTCCCACTCCCATCAAATCCTCCTTCCTGCGCACGGCTGACTAACACTCACAAAGATGATCAGACGGCGGTATGCGGTTCATGCATAATAGTTATAGTGCCCATGCGTCTAGAGAAACTACGCCAAGTCGATTTGAACCTCCTCATCACATTTGCTGCGATCGCAGAGGAGAAAAGCGTTACGGCGGCGGCATCCCGGCTATTGCTAAGCCAGCCTGCTGTGAGCAGGGCTCTCCAGCGAGCGCGCGCTATGTTTCAGGATCACCTTCTGGTCCGCTCGCCGCGAGGTTTCGAACTCACCTTGCGAGGCCGGAAAATCCTTCAGGAGCTGGAGGGCTTGCTACCGAAGATGGAGCATCTCGTTGCTCCGAATCTGTTTGATCCAGTGCGCGAGAAAAGCCACTTCCGAATTTCCGGCCCTGACAATGTTTGTACGGTTATGCTTCCGCGGTTATGCCGGCAGTATGCAAACGCCCGTTATCAAGTGCAGTTTGAATTTGTTCCATGGCAGAGTGGCATCACGGAGCTGGTGGAACACGGGCAACTCGATCTTGTCCTCCACATTGATGACGGGCTCCTTCCGTCACACTTCCAGTCTGAAAGGCTCTACAGGGAAGATTGGATTTGCGCTGTGGCGCGTGGCAGCCGCTTTGGCGACAGACTGTCGCTTAAGCAATACCTGGCAGCGAGCCACATCGTTGTGGCTACGTATGCCGGCGTTCAGACAATTCCGGACAAGCAGTTAGCGGCTGTCGGTGCAAAACGAAGCTCATGTATTCGCGCGCCTTACTTCGGTGTGGCTCTGCAATGCCTTCCCGGCACGGAACTTGTGCTGACGGTAACCAGTGGCATGCGTTTAGTTGTTGAAGGAAATCGCGAGTTACGCGTTGTGCAAGCACCGCAGGAATTGCGCGCGTTTCACTTTTTGATGGCCTGGCATCCGAGGCTCAACACCGACCCGCCTCATGTGTGGCTCCGGGAGGCAATGCGATCAATAGCATCGGGTCTCAATTGCTAAGACAAAGTCACGTATCATCAGAGCAGATCTCCAAAGCGCCAGCGGCGTCGCGGCTCAGAAATTCTTGCCGATATTGTGTGGGGCTGGCTCCGCACATCTTCCGAAACACTCGCGCAAAGTGCTGTTGTGTTTTGAAGCCGCATGCCACCGCGACATCCAGGACACGCGCGTGGGGATCACCTAGCATCTCCTTGGCGCGCTCCATTCTATGGCGTAAGAGGAATTGGTGCGGCGTCTCACCCGTCGACTTGCGGAACATCTGTGAGAAATAGCCGGTGCTGAACCCCGCTGATTCCGCCATCTCATCTAGACTCAGCTCGCCCTCGATCTTTTCCCGCACAAGTTCGGCAACTCTTCGCACGCTCGCGGGAGTTAGCCCGACTCCTTCGCATCCCTCTTCCACTTTCATGACGACCAGCGTCATGTCGTCCCGTTGTGGCTGGCCACCGGCGTAGCCGGATACTTCGACAAGAATACGGTCCATGAGTTCTTTTGGCTGTGTGCAGCCGCAAGAACTCAGCAGATGTTCAAACCTTTCCTGTCCCCAAAGTTCGCCCTTACTGTCCTGTACCTCGGTGATGCCGTCCGTGTAAGCGATTAGCAGATCACCGATATGGAGTTGAAATGTTGCTGTCTTGAATTGCCCATCGGAAGAGACTCCCACGGGCATGCCTAAGGGGTTCAAGTGGAAAATTTCACATCCTCGATCGTTTGGCCGGAGCACAATCGGCGGGTTGTGCCCAGCATTCACGTATCGCAACATCCGCGTGGCAGGCTGATATTCCGCGTAGAAGAGCGATGCAAAAAATGGGTCGGAGATGCGCTGTAAACTAGCTGATTGACATCCGCAATGAGCGTGGAAAGGTCCGAATGTGGATGCAGCGCCTGCGCGCGGAGAGAACCCTGGAGACTAGCCATGATCAAGGCGGCGCCGATTCCTTTTCCTGACACATCTCCGATAGCAATGGCCCAGCGCTCTCCTTGCAAGGACAAGAAGTCATAATAATCACCGCCGACGTCGTGAACAGGCTGGTAAAAGGTTTCACACGATAGACACGGGATTGAGAGAGTAGGTGGCGGAAAGAACGCGCGTTGTACATCCTTCGCGCCCTCCAAGTCCGTTTGAAGCGCCTTGTAGAATCCGGAATCCAATTTTGATTTTTTTATGTATTCCGAAAACGTCTCAACGTGATTCCGCAAAAGGAGACCGGCTTGTCTTCCTCGTCCTTTCTGAAGGGCGTCGACAATGGGTTGGTGCGACTCAACTACTTCGCGCATGTGCTCTGAAAGGTTTCCGATCATCGAGCGCATGCGCAAGTCAAGCGCCAAGCTGTCCCAGACGCGTAAGAGAATGTCATTCTGCGAGGCTTCTAAGATACTTCGGTGGAAATTAATGTCGTGTTCGACGCATGCATCGACATTACCATCGCGAAGGGCTGCGCGCATGCCGCCTAATTCCCGCAGCAAAGTGGTGACATTACCCCCAAATGTGGCCGCGGCAGCTCGCCCGGAGATCTCTTCCAGCGCCGCCCGCACCTCATAGGCTTCTTGCATTGCTTTAGCGTTCGGCGGATTAACGCTCGCGGAGAAGTTATCAGCGAGGGTGATCATCCCGAGTGCTTGGAATTCGGCAAAAGCTCTCAAGACCGACTCTTTGTCCATACCGTGCTCGACTGCAATTCTGTCTATTTGCAGCGACTGGCCCGGTCGAAAGCGGCCGCTAAACAACTCTCTCGCCAATCGGGTCCGGCCTAACCCCGGTAGATGGCCCTCATCGCCCATGACCACAACAACCTCACGGCCTCCGTCGTTCTGCGACACAATGCCCTCCTCTCAATGGGTTCTGCGCTGGGACTAAGCACCGCCAATCGAAATTGTGCTTCCCCTGGATCTCAGCTGGCAGGCTTCGAACGCAAAATTCTCAAGCGTCCGGGCCCTAAGGTAGAGACCAGAGCAAAAACAGGTGTGAAGTTCCTGTCCGGATTCTGTGGATTCCTCGTCGCGAAGCTATATCGCTGAAAATTAGGGCTTTACGATGCATGGACGCGGAAACATGTACCGATGATGGGACTCAGGCACTCTAAATCTCTGGGGCGGCGTGACCTTCCCGATCAAACGAAACAGGGCAATAAAATGAAATCTTTTCGGTCATTCCGCCTCGACGTCGCAGACCAGTGTCTTTGGCGCGGGCAAGCGAGGGTCCCAATTGCCCCGAAAGCCTTCGACGTACTGCGTTACTTGGTCGAAAATCCAGGGCGGCTAGTCACGCAGGACGAAATTCTAGAAAAATTGTGGCCAGAGACCTATGTAAATCCGGAGGTGTTCAGAAAATACATTCTCGACATCCGAAAGACGCTCGGCGACCGGCCCGATAAACCTGAATTTATCGAAACCGTGACCAAGCGAGGATACCGGTTTATCGCGCCCGTCGTAGATGAGAGTACGCCGAAGCCTCCGGACCTGCTCCTGCAGAAAGAGGTTGCTCCGCAAACCGGGGCTTCAAAACAGGAGTAATCCTCTCGTACCCGCTATTTCCGGAAACTTGCAATCATACCCATCCTCGGCGTAGTCGCCGCAGCTGCGACAGCCGGCCATTTCTGGTTTGCTCGAAGCAGGTCCACTCGTTCTCCCTTGAACGCCAGTTCCATTGCGGTGCTGCCCTTTGCGGACATGAGTCCAGCCAAAGATCAGGAATATTTTTCAGATGGACTGTCCGAACAACTGATTCACGAACTCGCCAAAGTATCGGGCCTCAAGGTAGTTGGCCGATCCTCGGCCTTTCAGTTCAAGGGCAAGAACGAGGACTTACGGGAAGTGGGGAGCAAGCTCGGAGTGGCCAACGTCCTTGAGGGAAGTGTGCGCCGTGACGGTAACCGTGTACGGATCACCGCGGAACTGATCAAGACGGAAGATGGTTTTCAGCTTTGGTCACAGACCTACGACCGGGAAATCAACGACATCTTTGCTGTACAGGATGAAAATCGCGAGAGCGGCGACCGAAGCGTTGCAGCCGAAGTTGCTCGTAGGCAACGGCCGGCTCGTTGCTTCCTTGCGTAGCGCTAATCCCGAGGCATATCAGGCTTTCCTCCAGGCGAATTACTTTTTAGGGCGGGGGCAGAGCAAAGAAGACCTCGGCAAGGCGCTCACCTATACGGACAAGGTTATTGAACTGGATAAGACATATGCGCCGGCTTGGGCTTTGCGGGCGTCTGTGCAGAACAAGATGGCGGAGGTTGGCCTTATCGATGTTACAGGAGGCTTCCGAAGGGCCCGCAACGACGCGGAGAGGGCGATTGCGCTCGATCCTAACTCCGCCTCAGGCTACCTGGCGTTAGCTACTTTCCGTCGCAAAATAGTCGATTCTGAGTGCGCCTATCAATCTTTGGAGACCCCGTACGTCAGCTTGAATGTCAATTTCGATCGCTCGACCCTTCTGCATCTCAGGTGAGGTTGGCCACAGCTTTAGGCTC
>WNFP01005049.1_pt1 | contig 10606 bp, 12 predicted proteins | sample 5400201 | NCBI WGS metagenome assembly WNFP01 (sample SAMN13153355, study PRJNA577476) | soil metagenome | isolation source: 115 cm saprolite under Madrone tree | place: USA:California | collected 2016-06-14
AAGAGCGCGTATCGCGGAGGGCGGCGGTTCGCATATAATTGGAAGTTTGCCGGGGAAGAGCCAGGCGCCGCTGAAGAGGCGTGCGGCGACGGGGAGCGCCAATGATACTGGACGTCGTGGAAATTCAGAAGATTCTGCCGCACCGCTATCCCTTTCTGATGGTGGACGCCATCCTCGAGATGGAGCGCCTGAAGCGCATCGTGGGCGTGAAGAACGTCACCATCAACGAGTCACACTTCCAAGGGCACTTTCCGGGCCAACCGATCATGCCGGGCGTGTTGATTATCGAATCCATGGCGCAAACCGGCGGACTCTTGCTGCTTAAGGAAGTTCCCGACCGTGAAAAAAAACTACTCTACTTCGTGGCGGTGGATGGTGCGCGATTCCGCCGGCCCGTTGTGCCCGGCGATCAGTTGAAAGTCGAGATGAAGGTGCTTTCGTGGCGCGGCGACTTCTGCAAGCTGGAAGGAAAAGCGACGGTCGAGGGGCAACTGGCTGCCGAAGCCACGCTGATGTGCAAGATGGTTGACCGCGCCTCCGTGGCGAAGGCGGATGAACCCGCGAAATGAAGAAGCACGAAATTCATCCGCAAGCCGTTGTGGCGGCGAGCGCAAAATTTGGCGAAGGCGTGAAGATCGGCGCGTACGCGGTGATTGGCGAGGACGTGGAATTGGGCGACGGCTGCGTGTTGCACGCGCACGCCACGGTGGGGGGGCCTTCGAAGTTCGGCATGAACAATACGTTTTATCCGTTCAGCGCGATTGGCGGCGATCCGCAGGACTACACCTTTCGCGGCGAGCGCACCGAACTGGTTGTGGGCGTCGGCAACATTTTCCGCGAATACGTCACCGTGAGCCGCGGCACACAAAAAGGTGGCGGCAAAACCTCCCTGGGTGACGGCAATTTTTTTCTGGCGTATTCGCACGTCGGGCACGATTGCTCGATCGGCAGCCATACTCTGTTTGTGAACGGCGCAACCCTTGCCGGACACGTCACCGTGGAAGATTTCGTGACCATTGGCGCGTTTTCACCGGTACATCAGTTTTGCCGGATCGGCCGCTATGCCTACATCGGCGCATCGACGGTGATTACCCAGGATGTCCCTCCGTTTTCGAAAATCGTCACCGAGCGCGAGACGAAAAGTTTTGGCATCAATACAATTGGCCTGGAGCGCAAAGGATTTTCACCGGAGCGTTTGCAGGCATTGAAGCGGGCTTATCGTTTGCTCTTGCGCTCAAAGTTGAATACCTCGCAGGCGCTTGCCGAAATGCGGAAATCGCTGGGCGATTCCGCCGAAGTGCAGGAATTGATTAAATTTATCGAGAGCGCCGAACGCGGCATCGTGAAGTAACGCCTGACCGCGGATTTCATGCCGGACGCGAACGCCAACACGACAGGCTGGGGCCTCATCGCAGGCAACGGGCGCTTTCCTTTCCTGGTACTGGAAGGCGCGCGCAGCCAGGGAATCGACATGACGGTGATCGCGCTGAAAGAAGAGGCGTCTGCGGAGCTGGAAAAAATCGCAAAACGGCTGCACTGGGTGAGCCTCGGCGAGTTGAGCAAGACCATCGACTTGATGCATCAGGAAGGCGTGAAACAGGCGGTCATGGCCGGGCAGGTGAAACACAACAAAATTTTCAGCGCGATACGGCCCGACTGGAAACTGGCGAAGCTGCTGTTTTCGCTGCCGCGGAAAAATACGGATGCGCTGATCGGCGCCATCGCTCGCGTGCTGGAAGAGGAAGGTATCCGCTTGGTGGATTCTACCCTGTTCCTCAAGCCATTGGTGCCTGATCCCGGCGTGATAACGCGACGCGCGCCGAATGAGCATGAAGCGGAAGATATGGCTTACGGACTCGGCGTGGCCAGGCAAATCGCGAGGATGGACATCGGACAAACCGTGGTCATCGCGGATCGCGCCTGCGTAGCGGTGGAAGCGATGGAAGGCACCGACGAGACCATCGCGCGCGCCGCCCGGATCACGGGCGGCAAGCCGCTGGTTGTCGTAAAGGTTAGCAAGCCGGGCCAGGATATGCGCTTTGATGTACCCGTGGTTGGTTTACCCACCATCGAACAGATGAGGGGTGCGGGCGCGACCGCTCTGGCGGTGGACGCCGGGCGGACGCTTCTTTTTGACCGCGCAAAACTGATCGAATTGGCGGATGGAGCAGGAATCGCGATTCAGGCGTTCCCTCCGCTCGCCGTGCCGGAACCAAATGACGCATCGAGGGGAATAAACAAAGAATGAGCACGGCGGCGGGAGAGTCGAAGAGGATTCGTGTCGCCGTCGTGGGTGCGGGCGAATTCGGACGCAACCACGCGCGAGTGTACAGGGAACTTAAAGGCGCGGAGCTTGTTGGAGTCTTCGACGAGAATCCAGAGCGCGCCGCGGCCGTCGCGGCAGAATTTCAGACACAAGTCCTGAAAAGTCTCGATGAATTGCGCGGACGCGCCGATGCCGCAAGCGTCGCCGTCCCGACTGTCGCGCATGCGGAGGTAGGTTGCCGGCTTCTGGAAATGGGACTCGACGTTCTTGTTGAGAAGCCCATGGCCGTGAATCTCGCGGAGGCCGATGCACTGCTCCATGCAGCGAATAAAAATAGACGGATTCTGCAAGTGGGCCACGTCGAACGCTTCAATCCTGCCGTGGTTGCAGTTGAGCCGATCCTGAACCGTCCTCTGTTTTTCGAAGTGCATCGATTGGGCGTCTTTACCCCGCGCAGCCTCGATGTAGACGTGATCTACGATTTGATGATTCATGATCTGGACATTTTGCTGGCGCTGGTTAACGAACCGGTGGCGGAAGTCAAAGCCGTCGGGATCCCGGTCCTGACGGATAAGGTGGACATCGCGCACGCCCGCCTGGAATTCGCGGGAGGAGCTGTAGCCAATATCACCGCCAGCCGGGTTTCCACCGAACGCGTGCGCAAGATGCGCTTTTTCCAGCAGCACGAATACATTTCGCTGGATTATGCGCGGCGCGATGCTCTGCGCATCGGCGTGAAGCGGCCCGGTCCGCAGCCTGAGTTTGCGTTTGAAAAGCTGAATGCACCCGCGGTCGAGCCGTTGCACGCGGAACTCGAGGCGTTCGTCAATTCCGTGCGCTCGCGCAAAGAGCCGCGCGCAAATGGGGCCGCGGGACGCGCGGCGCTCGAATTGGCCGGCCGCGTCATGGCAAGCATCCAAGAGCACGCCGCGCGCGTCCAACTAGGCTCATTCGCCACACAAGCCAAAACAAGATGATTTCCCGGATTCTAGTTCCGATCGATGCTCGTCCAACCGCGGCGGTGGATGCGCCAACACAGCGCCGGCGTCCCACCACCATGGACGAGCGCACGCTGATCCCCGGCATGCTGCCCATCGTGCAGTTGGACGGCCATTCGACGATTCCCACGAATCTGCCGCTCGAGTCCATTGCCGCGCGCGTGGTCGTGCCCCGCGATGTGCATCGCGAAGCCTACAGCGTCACGGAAGACCATTCGACGCCAGTGCAACCGACCGACATGGACGAGCGCATCGCCGTGCCACTGGGCGCCGCACCGCCGGAAATGAGTGCCTACCCGCTGCATGTGCCGGAAGACCTCGTCGGCCCGGACGTTTTCAGTACCGGGGAAGTTCAACTGATCGTCCCCGAGCAGAGGGAAGAGAAGACCAAGTGGCAACTCGTTACGCGACTCACTTCCGTCGCGTTTCACATTCTCTCGTTCGCCGTGCTGCTGTTCCAATCGAAGCTATTTCCACCGCATGAGCCGACCCAGGCCGAACTGGACCTCGCACAAAAGCAAATGACCGTGCTGCTTCCTCCCGGGGCGCTGGAATCGTTGAAGCCATCCACTCGACCGGTTCAACCTGCACCCAAAGTACATGTTGATCCACGCGTGCTGCGAGAGGTTGCGCCGCCCATCATTCCGACGCCGGCGCCTCAGCCGGAACGCCCGGTACGGGAGCTGCCAAACGCCCCGGTGCCCAAGCCGAACGCTGTTCAACCGGACCCACAGCCCAGCGCGCCGACGCCCAAAACGGATGCACCCAAACCCGCGCTAAGGCTCGAAGCGCCGGATACGCCGCAGCCGCAACATGGACTGATCTTGCCGAAGAATTCGACCAGCCGATCTCTTCAGGACACCATACGCGATGCCGCGAAGAGTCCGTCGGAAGGTGGCCGTTCCGGCGCCGTGATTGGACCGATGCCGCGCTCGGGCGGGTCAGTCGGCAGAGGTGGATCGCAGGGCGGCGGCGGTAGTTACGGCAATGGTTATGAGATTCTTACCCCTACCGAGGGTGTCGATTTCAGTGATTACATGGCGCGGGTTGTCGCGGCCGTGCGGCGGAATTGGTATGCCGTGATGCCGGAATCGGCCATGCTCGGCGACCGCGGCCGTGTGGCTCTGCAATTCCGCATCATGAAGAATGGCAGTGTGCCGGACGGGGAGCCGGTGCGCCTGATCGGATCCGGTAAAGAACCGCTCGACCGCGCGGCGGTCTCTGCCATTCGCTCGTCGAATCCGTTCGAACCGCTGCCGCCGGCCTTCAGTGGACCGTACATCGAACTGCGGTTCTATTTCCTGTACAATCTGCCGATCGAAGCCGCTTACCAGTGAAAGTCCCGCGTCAACAGATTCTGGGCAGTCTTCTCCTCGCACTTTTCGTGCTCATCTTCCTTTTTGTTCGCGCGCGTCATCTCCTCTTCCGATGAGCGAAAATAAAGAGCTCTTGCCTCTCGTTGCCATTATTGGTCCGACGGCATCGGGAAAGTCGGCGCTCGGTGTGAGCCTCGCGGAGCGGCTCGGCGGAGAAGTGGTGGCGTGCGATTCGACGCAACTCTATCGCGGCTTTGATATTGGCACGGCAAAGCCCAGCCTCTCCGAACGCCGTGGCATTCCGCATCATCTGATCGACGTTCTTGGGCCAGGGGACAATGCCACCGCGGGAGGCTACCGCCAGCTCGCCTTGCAGATTCTGGAAGACTTGCGCAAACGCAAACACTTGCCGGTATTTACCGTCGGCACAGGATTGTATTTGCGTGCGCTCCTCGAAGGTCTTGCAGACGTTCCGCAGCGGTCGGAAGAGTTGCGCGAGCGCCTCCGCGCCAGCGTCGAAGAGCATCCGCCCGGCCATCTGCATCGCGTCCTCAAGCGGCTCGACCCGGAAGCGGCCCAGAAAATCGCGCCGGCGGACGAACAGAAACTCATCCGCGCCGTCGAAATTTGCATTTTGGCGCGCAAGCCGATATCGGAAGTCCATCGAACGGGCCGCGCTCCGCTGGAAGGATGGCGCGTTCTAAAAATCGGATTGATGCCGCCACGCGAAAGGCTCAACGAGCGCATCCACGCGAGAACAGACGCCATGCTCGCGCAGGGATGGATGCGCGAAGTGCAAGCTCTGCTTGAGAGTGGCCTGAACGAGGATTCGAAGCCATTTGATTTTATCGGCTACCGTGAATTGCGCGCCGTGCTGCGAGGCGAGATTACCTTGGAGGAAGCGCGGGGAGCGATTCAGCAGGCCACCCGGCATTACGCCAAGCGCCAGCTCACCTGGTTTCGCAGAGAGCCCGGCGTACGCTGGTTTTCAGGTTTTGGCGACGATGCCGGAGTGCAAGCTGGCGTATTCGAATGGCTTCAAGCCGAAGGCGTGAATCTGAAGAAGCATATCGGATAAGTCGGCTTGTCGAGTCCCATCGGCAAACCTGCTTCTACCGCGGCGCTATTTTGGCGTAACTTCTGATTTGGCTTTTTCCTGGATGGAAAGCAGCTCCACCTCAAAGATGAGAGTGGCCCCGGGGCCGATCCCCGAGCGCGGGTCCGCGCCGCGATCGCCATAAGCCAGTTCCGAGGGTATGAAGAGCTGCCACTTCGATCCCACGGGCATGAGTTGGAGAGCTTCCGTCCAGCCTTTGATGACGCCTGTCACCGGGAATGACGCCGGCTGGCCGCGCTTATAGGAGCTGTCAAACTCCGTACCATCAAGAAGCGTGCCGCGGTAGTTGCAAGAGACGGTGTCAGTGGTTGTCGGCTTAGGTCCCATACCTTCCGTCAGAATCTTGTATTGAAGGCCGCTGGGCAGCGTGACAATGCCGTCCTTCGATTTGTTTGCGGCCAGGAATTCGGCACCTTCTTTCTTGTTCAGCTCGCTGGCCGCTTTCATTTTTTCCATCTGTTTGTTGCGCACATCGGTCTGCAGTTGCGTGAGGACGGCCCTCGCTTCGTCATCCGTCAAAAGCATTTTTCCGGCGGCGAGCGCGTCTTTCAAGCCCCGCAACACAATGGCAGTGTCCACTTCCACGGACTGCTTGTGCAGGTTCGTCCCCAGGTTGGCTCCGAGAGCGTAGCTGACTTTGTCTTTCTGCGTTTTGAGGGTAAGGACAGGCGCGGTTCTTGGCTTCGTTGCTGCTCCTGTCTTCGCCGCCGGCGGTTTCTGAGCACCGGCAGAAGGAGCCGGGGCCGCTTTCGTTGCCGGAGCTTGTTGAGTGTTCGCTGCCGGTGTTTGCTGCGCCTGGGCATTCCCAATTGGCATCGTTCCGGCGGTCAAAAGAATTAACGCGGTGAGAGTCAGTTTTCGCATGCATCCATTTTCCCACGGGTCTACCGGCTTCGCAAACCGCCGTTGATCCGCGCACGCTCAACGCGACCGCAAACGGGTCGCGGTGCTGGGAAGAGAGGCGTATAATCATATTCAGGGGTGACCCCTGCCCGAAATGCGCAAGTCCCGCAAGATGTCTCCCGGCCGAACTCAGTGACCAAAACGCAACACCAAGTCTCGACAGCAGAGCGCGCCTTGCTCGTAGGCGTCGGATGGAAGCGCGCGCCCCGCTTTCCCGGCATGCCCGCGGGCGAGCAGGGCCGCGAATCCCTTTCGGAGCTGGTCGAGCTGGCGCGCAGCGCGGGAGCGGAGATCGCTGGAACCGTCTTCCAGATGCGCGATTCCGCGGATCCCGCAACGCTGGTGGGCCGCGGCAAGCTCGATGAGATTCGCAGTGAAGCCACCGCGCACAAAGCGCCGCTGATCATCTTCGACAGCAACCTCTCTCCCGTGCAGCAGCGTAACATTGAAGAAGCGACGGAGCGCCGGGTAATCGATCGCACGCAGTTGATCCTCGATATTTTTGCGCGCCATGCCCGCAGCCGCGAAGGCCAGTTGCAGGTCGAGTTGGCGCAGTTGAATTACATGCTGCCCCGCTTGACCGGCAAGGGAACCGCGATGTCCCGCCTCGGTGGCAAGAGCGGCGGAGGTGGCGCGGGCGGAGCCGGTGGCGGAGCGGGACGTATCGGCGTGCGTGGCCCCGGTGAAAAGAAGCTTGAAACCGACCGCCGCCGGATTCGCGATCGCGTCGGCAAGATCCAGGCCAGCATTGATGAAGTCCGCAAACAGCGGGCGCTACGGCGTGAGGCACGCAATGCCGTCCCTCTCGGGACCATTGCACTGGTGGGCTACACGAACGCGGGCAAATCCACGTTGTTCAATGCGCTCAGCCGCGCCGAGGTGCTGGTTTCCTCGAGGATGTTCGCGACGCTCGATCCTACCATCCGCGCGCTGCGCCTTCCCTCGAACCGCCGCGTCCTCGTTTCCGATACCGTCGGGTTTATCCGCGATCTGCCCAAAGGATTGCTCACCGCGTTTCGCGCGACACTCGAAGAAGTGCAGGAAGCCGCTTTGATCCTGCACGTGAGCGACGTCTCCAATCCGCACCACGATGAACTCGATGAGGAAGTCGAGAAGATTTTGCGGGAACTTGGCGTCGACGGCCGCCCCAGGCTGCGCGTGCTGAATAAGTTGGACCGGCTCGCTCCTGAAGATCGCCAGGCCATCACCAACGGCGCGGTCAGGACCGCGGGCGCCGGCGGCGCGCCAGTCCTCGTGTCTGCCCTGACCGGCGAAGGGATCGAGGAATTGTTGCGGCGCATGGACGCCGCAATGCCCACCGATCCCGTCGTAACACTTTCGATTCGCTTGCCGCTGGCGGAAGGCCGCACGCTGGCTATGATTCATGCGCTGGGACGCGTCCTCCACTCGGAAATTGACGATTCGCACATGCGGCTCGATGCGGAGGTGCCCGCCTCCATCGCCAAACGCCTGCGGCTCAAAGAGTATGCCGTGGAGGGAACTATTCCGCGCGCGCGCTCGTAACATAGAATAGAGGCCGGCGGCACCGCTGTCGCTACTTGCACTGAGCGCTATGCCGCCGCCACAAACGAGGTTGCCATGGCTGCTTTCTTCTTGTGGATCATCCTGTTCATCTTGTGCTGGCCGCTCGCGCTGCTAGCTCTTGTGCTGTATCCATTCGTCTGGCTGCTGACGCTGCCCTTCCGCATTGTGGGTATCGCTGTTCACGGAGTTCTCGGTCTCTTCAGCGCCATCTTTATGCTACCGATACGGCTCCTTCGCGGTCCGCGGGCCATCTGAGTGGCGCGCCTCGCCTTTGACCTAGTAACTACGGAGTAAAACCACGCAAAACCTCTGTTTTTACTCACTTGCAGGTCCCCCGTGGCTCTTTTTCGGTCAGGATTCAGAGCCTATCCCCTGTGGAAAACATTGTGGAAACTGTGGCCTCCTCGCGGCGATTGGCGCTCGCGTTTCACTCGGCTTCTTGGAGAGTTGAAAAGCTACATCCTTGTATTTCATTGAAAATAAGACAGTTATTTTGTTTTCGGGAACATCCATACTCCCCGCCTTGTCTTCCCCGTCACAAAAGTGCACTTCTCACATTTGCACAGATTTGCAGCAGACGCTTTACGAAAGAGTACAGCTTTCCGTGCCTGTACTTTTGGGATAGTGTTAATCTCGGAGTACCTACCCAAGTCCAAAACCTCAATGGATTGAGGCACCCCGGAGCGCACCTGGAACCCCTCTGACGTGTTGACGCATCCTTACGCCAAGTCTATAGTGAAACGGCGGTGTCTTATGCCCCGGGGCTGCACCCCCGCCGTCATGCGCTCATGAATCTTCCTAACTCACTGACGCTATTGCGGATCTTTTTCGTTCCCGTCCTTATTGTGATCCTTCTCACGCGCAGTCCCAACTTCGAGTTTTGGGGCTTTTCCATGCACTTCGAAGTCTGGGGCGTTTTGATTCTCCTCTTGGCGGCAGCCACCGATTGGGCGGATGGATACCTGGCTCGGCGGCGCCTGCAGGTGACCACCCTGGGAATTCTTCTCGACCCCATTGCCGACAAGCTCTTGATCTCCGCGGCGTTCGTTTCGCTGGTGGGCATGCAACTTGTTCCCGCGTGGATGGTGGTGATCATCATCGGCAGGGAATTCACGGTTCTCGGGCTGCGCAATATCGCTTCGGCCGAGGGATTCACGATCGAAGCATCCACCCTTGGAAAAACGAAGATGGTATTGCAGGTGTGCGCCGTGGCCGTGCTCATCGTCGGGGCGCGGCACCCGTCGCTCAAGCCGCTGGCGCGAATCTTGCTTTGGCTCGTTGTCATCAGCGCGCTCGTCTCCGCCGCACAGTACTTCCGGCGCTTCTGGAGCCACGTCGACGACAGCATCAAGCAACGCCGCCGGCTCCGCATGCTCGAAGCCCGCAAGAAGTCCGAGGATGCCGTCCCTCTCTGAAGCGGACCGCCGCGCCGCACTGCAACTAGCCCGGACGGCTGTTGTCGAAGCCGTCGCCCACCGCAAACTTCCTGAGGTCTTCCCTCACGAAGGAATCTTCGCAGTGCGCCGCGCCGTCTTCGTGACCCTTCACGTGCGCAATCGCCTGCAGGGTTGTATCGGTGTCATCGAGGCGAACGAGCCGCTGGGAGAGGCCATTGTGCGCTGTGCTGCGAGCGCCGCTCTGGAAGATCCTCGGTTCGCCCCCATGAGGACGGATCAGCTAGGCCAACTTAGCATCGAAATCTCTTTGCTTTCGCCCATGGAACCAATCGTTCCGGAATCCATCGAAATCGGGCATCATGGGCTGCTCGTCCGTCTCCACGCGCAGCGCGGGCTTCTTCTCCCCCAGGTTGCCATCGAGCATCGGCTGACGCGCGAGCAGTTTCTCGAGGAGACCTGCCGCAAGGCAGGCTTGCTTCGCGAAGCCTGGCGCGATCCCGAGGCTCGCCTCTTCGGATTTACTTGCGAGGTTTTCTCCGAAAGTTCACATCACGAAGGAGCCTGAAAGCTTCTAATAGCCTGGAAGGTCAAAATCGAACGGGGAGACAAGAACAGAAGGCCCGCGCGGAGAAACCGCAGCGGGCCTGAACCCTTCAGCGCAGTGCCGGACTTCTACTCGATTTCGATGTAGTCGCCCGCGTAGACTTCGATGGAATTGAAAGTGATCACCATCGTCGATGAATTGCGGCTCACGTTAAGGACTATTCCCTCCCCGAGCACTTCGCGCGGCAGGTCATTCCATTCATAGCGCGTGGGGGCACTCCCGAATCCGTACATCGAGTACTGATAGCCCTTGTTTTGTGGCACCGTCTCCGCCATCGAACCTTGATACCGGAAGATTCGGAAGTAATCCCCGACCTTCACACCTTGGCTGCTCCCGAGGTTTACGTAGACCGGGCTCAGTTTACCGAAGACCTGGCTGAAGTCTTTTCCAGCCACCACCATGGCCACCGGCTTGCCGCTCACAGGAGCAAAGTGGTCGAACCCGGCAGGATCCTTGAACG
>WNFP01009813.1_pt1 | contig 10606 bp, 9 predicted proteins | sample 5400201 | NCBI WGS metagenome assembly WNFP01 (sample SAMN13153355, study PRJNA577476) | soil metagenome | isolation source: 115 cm saprolite under Madrone tree | place: USA:California | collected 2016-06-14
CGATAGACCTTCTCCGCATCCTCGCCGGAGATGGGCAGGGTCTCGTGCAGCTCCGGCGTGACCTCGAGCGGGAAGCGTGCCCCGTCGCGCTCGACCAAGAGCCGCAGGCGCTCGCCCTTCGAGGCGGCGATGGTCTTGGCGAGCTGCTCCCAGGTGGCGATCGGCGTGTCGCCGATGGCGATGATCCGGTCGCCCGCCTGGAGGCCCGCCCGCTCCGCCAGCATCCCGGCCGTGACACCACCGACGCGCGGCTCGGTCGACGGGTTCTGCACGCCCACCGTGGCGAAGAGAACCACGTAGACGAGGAACGCGAACACGAAGTTCATCGCCGGCCCGGCGAAGACGATGGCCGCGCGCCGCAGGACCGACTGGGTCGAGAAGGCGCGCTCCGGGTTGGCGAGCGCCTCCTCTCCTTCCTCCTCGCCGAGCATCTTCACGTAGCCGCCCAGCGGGATCGCCGACACGGCGTACTCGGTCTCGCCCCGCTTGCGCGCGAGGATCACCGGACCGAAGCCGATCGAGAAGCGCTCCACCAGCACGCCCACCCGCTTGGCCACCGCGAAGTGCCCGAGCTCGTGCACGAAGACGAGCACACCGATCGCCACCGCGAACGACAGCAGCGTCACCAAGAGGGAATGGATGTCCATGGTCACCTTCAGGCCCGTGGCAGGACGGCGTAGTAGTACGTGAACACTACGGGGAAGAGGAGGCTGTCCAGCCGGTCCAGAATGCCACCGTGCCCCGGGATAATCCAGCCGGAGTCCTTGGCCCCGAAGGCGCGCTTCAGGGCCGACTCGCAGAGGTCGCCGAACTGCGCCAGCACGCTGATCACGGCGCCCAGCACGAGCGCCTCGATGCTCCCCAGGCCGGCGAAGAAGACCAGGCGGCAGACCGCCGCGATCACCATCGCGCCGGCGAGCGCGCCGAGCGCGCCCTCGACCGTCTTGCTCGGGCTGATCGCGGGGGCGAGTGGGTGGCGGCCGAAGGCGCGGCCGGCGAAGTAGCCACCCGAGTCCGATCCCATCGCCGCGTAGACGGTGAACAGCACCCAGCGCCAGCCCTGAGCGTGCAGCAGCACGAAGTGGGGTGTGAAGAAGCCAACGTAGAGCACGCCCAGGAGGGAGAGCCCGAGGCGATGCATGGCACCCGGCAGATCATCGGCATGGAGCAGCGGGAACATGAGCCCGCCGATGACCGCCAGCCCGAGACCGGCGCCCCACAGCTTGGGCTCCTGCGCGGCGACGCCGCCGGCGATCACGAGCCCCCACAGCAAGCCCGCCGTGCGCTCCACGGCATTGCCGGGCAGCGCCATGGTGAAGTACTCGAGCAGGCCCATCGCCGCCACCGCCATGATGAAGCCGGCGAACAGGGCGTCCGGGAGCTTCCAGACGATCAGCCAGAGGGAGGGCAGCGCGACGGCCGCGGTGACGAGCCGGGTGCGGAGCATTTGATTAACTCATCCGGGGGCCCGTCCGCTGCTCGGGCGCTGCGCGCCCTGCGCACAAACGCCCGCGCGGCATCCGCCGCGCGCCCCGGACCAACGCCCGCACGGCTCCCGCCGTGCGCGGCTTGACCGCTCTCGCGGTCGGCCTCCCCCTCATCAGGCGTTGCCCGAGCGCGCCCGTGGCCCGCGGCGTCACTCAGTTCGCTGCGCGCAGACGCTCGCGTTCGACCTGGGCGGCGGTGCGGCCGAAGCGGCGCTGGCGCTGCTGGAAGAAGGCGAGCGCCTGGAGGTAGTCGCGCTCGCGGAAGTCGGGCCACAGGGTGTCGGTCACGTACATCTCGGTGTACGCGAGCTGCCAGAGGAAGAAGTTGCTGAGGCGCATCTCGCCGCTGGTGCGGATCAGGAGGTCGGGATCCGGGATGTCGCGGGTACCGAGGTGCCTGGCGAGCGTGCCGGCGGTTATCCGCTCCGGGGAGAGCTCGCCGCGCCGGACGCGCCGCGCGATGGCGCGCGCCGCGCGCGCGATCTCCTCGCGCCCGCCGTAGCTCACGGCGAGGATCACGGTCATGCCGGTGTTGCGTCTGGTTGCCGCGATGGTGGCGCGTAGCGCCCCACGCACCGTTGGCGGCAGGCGGCGGAGGCTCCCGACGGCGAGCAGGCGGATCTGATGCTTCATCATCTTGCCGAGCTCGGTCGCCAGGTAGCGGCGGAGGAGCGCCATGAGCCCGTCGACCTCGCGCGGCGGGCGGCGCCAGTTCTCGGTGGAGAAGGCGTAGAGCGAGAGGTAGCGGATGCCGAGGCGCCGGCTGGCCTCGACCACCGCTCGCACCGATTCCTTGCCGACGCGGTGCCCCTGCAGGCGCGAGAGGCCGCGCTGCTCCGCCCAGCGCCCGTTGCCGTCCATGATGACGGCCACGTGGCGCGGCAAGCGCGTAGGATCGATCTCCACCATCAGACGGCCATGATCTCGTCTTCCTTCCCCTTGAGCGTCTTATCGACGCGCTCGATGAACTCCTTGGTGAGCGCCTCGATCTTCTCGGCCGCGTGCCGCCGGTCGTCCTCCGTGATCTCCTTGTCCTTCTCGAGCTCCTTCAGCATCTCGAGCGAGTCCCGGCGGTGATTGCGGACCGACACGCGGTAGTCCTCGGCCAGCTTGCGCACGTGCTTCACCAGGTCGCGGCGCCGCTCCTCGGTGAGCGCCGGGATGGGGACGCGGATGAGCTTGCCGTCGTTCAGCGGATTGAGCCCGAGGTCGGAGCTCTTGATCGCCTTCTCGATGGCGCCGAGCACGCTCTTGTCGTAGGGCTGCACGACGAGCAGGGTGGCCTCCGGCGCGGACAGCGTGGCGAGCTGGTTGAGCGGCGTCTTGGAGCCGTAGTAGTCGACCGTGATGCCCTCGAGCAGCGCCGTGTGGGCGCGTCCCGTCCGCACGTGCGAGAGCTCCTTGCGGAAGGCCGCGATGGTCTTCTCCATGTCCTGCTTGCTGCTCTCCAGCACCTCGGCGTCGGGCGTCATGTCCGCCCTCCGTGCACCAGCGTGCCGATGCGCGCGCCGGTGACCGCCTTCTTGATGTTCCCGGGCTGCATCATGTTGAAGACCAGGATCGGCAGCCCATTGTCCATGCACAGTGAGATCGCGGTCGCGTCCATCACCTGGAGCTGGCGCGAGAGCACCTCGATGTAGGTGAGCTCCTCGAAGCGTATCGCGCCGGGATGCTTGAGCGGATCGGCGTCGAAGACGCCGTCCACGCGCGTCGCCTTGAAGATGACCTCGGCGCCGATCTCCATGGCGCGGAGACTCGCGGCCGTGTCGGTGGTGAAGAAGGGGTTGCCGGTGCCGGCGGCGAAGATGACCACGCGGCCCTTCTCGAGGTGCCGCGTCGCGCGGCGGCGGATGTAGGGCTCGGCGACCTGCTGCATCTCGATGGCGGAGAGCACGCGCGTCGGCACGCCGAGCTTCTCGAGCGCGTCCTGTAGCGCCAGCGCGTTGATGATGGTGGCGAGCATGCCCATGTAGTCGCCGGTGGCGCGGTCGACGCCGCGCGCGCTCGCCGCCAGGCCGCGGAAGATGTTGCCGCCGCCGATCACCAGGGCGAGCTCGCAGCCGAGCCCGTGCACGTCCTTCAGCTCGGCCGCGAAGGCCGCGAGCACGCCGAGGTCGATGCCATAGCCGGCCGGACCGGCCAGGGCCTCCCCGCTGATCTTGAGGAGGACGCGGCGGTAGCGGGTCGCGCCGGACGTGCCCGGCGCGGGCTCAGGCTCCGGGCGCGCCTCCAGCGGGGCTCTCCTTGGTCGCCGTCTCCCCGAGCCCGAAGCGCGCGAAGCGGCGAACCGTCACATTCACCCCAAACCGCACGATGGCCTCCTGCACGATCTCCTTCACCGTCCGCTCGGGCTGCTTGAGGAAGGGCTGCTCCAGGAGGCACACGTCCTTGTAGAACCGCTCGACCTGCCCCTCGACGATGCGCTCGATCACCTTCTCGGGCTTGCCCGACTGCAGGGCTTGCTTGCGGTAGATCTCGCGTTCCGCCTCGAGCTCGGCCGCTGGCACCTCCTCGCGGCTCACGTAGCGCGGCGAGCTCGCCGCGACCTGCATAGCAAGGTCCTTCACCAGCTGCTGGAACTCCGGCGTCTTGGCGACGAAGTCGGTCTCGCAGTTGACCTCGATCAGCACGCCGATCTTGCCCGGCGGGTGGATGTAGGCGCCGATCGCGCCGTCGGTGGCCGCGCGCGTCGCCTTGCGGGCCGCCTTGGCGAGGCCGCGCTCGCGGAGGATGCGGATCGCCTTCTCGACGTCGCCGGCGGCCTCCCCGAGCGCCTTCTGGCAGTCGACCAGTCCGGCACCGGTCTTCTCGCGCAGCTCCCTGACGTTCTCGAGCGCCATCGTACCTAGCGCGCCTCCGCCTCGACCACGTCGTCGAGGGCCTGCGCGCCGCCGCCCGCGCCGTCGCCGGCGCCCTCGTGCCCGGCGCCGCGCTGCCGCTCCTCGTAGAGGTTGCGGCCCTCGATCACCGCCTCGGCGACCGCGGCGCAGAAGAGGCGGATGGCGCGGATCGCGTCGTCGTTGCCCGGGATCTTGTAGTCGATCCGGTCCGGGTCGCAGTTCGTGTCGACCACCGCCACCACCGGGATGCCGAGCTTGTTGGCCTCCTTGACGGCGATCTCCTCCTTCTTGGGATCGATCACGAAGAGCGCGTCGGGGAGCTTGCGCAGCCCCTTGATGCCGCCCAGCGAGGAGAGGAGCTTCTCGCGCTCGTGGCGCATGCCTCCGATCTCCTTCTTGGTGAGCGCCTGGACCACCTGCGCGTCCTCGAGCATCTCCTCGAGCTTCTTCAAGCGGTCGATCGACTGCTTGATGGTGTGGAAGTTCGTCAGCATGCCGCCGAGCCAGCGCGTGTTGACGTAGAACGCCCCGCAGCGCTCGGCCTCCTCGCGGATGGCGTCCTGCGCCTGCTTCTTGGTGCCGACGAACAGCATCTGCCCGCCCTGCGCGGTGAGATCGCGCACGAAGTTGTAGGCGTCGCGGAAGAGCTTCACGGTCTGCTGCAGGTCGATGATGTAGATGCCGTTGCGGGCGCCGAAGATGTACGGCTTCATCTTCGGGTTCCACCGGCTGGTCTGGTGGCCGAAGTGGACCCCCGCCTCGAGCAGGTTTTTCATGGTGACATCAGTCATGCGGGCTCCTTGATCCATCCCTCCTTTCCGCGCACGTGGCGAAGACCGGGCCCATACCAGAAAGGCCGGTCCGCACGCAATTAGGCGGGGCTGTGCGGGTCACTGGTTCATCGAGTCGAGGAACTCCTGGTTCGACTTCGTGCCCTTGATCCTGTCGTGCAGGAATTCCATCGCCTCGACCGTGTTCAGTTGGGAGAGGAGCTTGCGCAGGATCCAGACGCGGTTGAGCACGTCGCGCGGCAGCAGCAGCTCTTCCTTCCGCGTCCCCGAGCGCGTCGCGTCCATGGCCGGGAACATGCGCTTGTCCATCAGGCGCCGGTCGAGGTGGATCTCCATGTTGCCGGTGCCCTTGAACTCCTCGAAGATGACCTCGTCCATGCGGCTGCCGGTGTCGACCAGCGCCGTGCCGATGATGGTGAGGCTGCCGCCGTCCTCGATGTTGCGCGCCGCGCCGAAGAACTTCTTCGGCCCGCGCAGCGCGTTCGAGTCGACGCCGCCGGAGAGGATCTTGCCGCTCGGCGGGACGACCGAGTTGTAGGCGCGCGCGAGCCGCGTGACCGAGTCGAGCAGGATGACGACGTCCCGCCCGTGCTCGACCAGACGCTTCGCCTTCTCGATCACCATCTCCGCCACCTGCACGTGGCGCGTCGGCGGCTCGTCGAAGGTCGAGCTCACCACCTCGCCCTTCACCGAGCGCTGCATGTCGGTCACCTCCTCGGGCCGCTCGTCGATGAGCAGCACGATGAGGACGACGTCGGAATGGTTGGCGGTGATGCCGTGCGCGATGTTCTGCAGCATCATCGTCTTGCCGGTGCGCGGCGCGGCGACGATGAGCCCGCGCTGCCCCTTGCCGATCGGCGTGAGCAGATCGATGATGCGCGTGGTGTGCTCCTCGGGGTCGAACTCGAGGCGCAGGTGCTCGTCGGGGTAGAGCGGCGTCAGGTTGTCGAAGAGGATCTTGTCGCGCGCCTTCTCCGGCTCCTCGAAGTTGATGGTCTCGACCTTGAGCAGCGCGAAGTAGCGCTCGCCTTCCTTGGGGGGGCGGATCTGTCCGGCGACCACGTCGCCGGTGCGCAGGTTGAAGCGGCGGATCTGGCTCGGCGAGACGTAGATGTCGTCGGGACCGGGGAGGTAGTTGTAGTCGGGCGCGCGCAGGAAGCCGAAGCCGTCGGGCAGGATCTCGAGCACGCCCTCGCCGCTGATGAAGCCGTTCTGCTCGGTCTGCGCCTGCAGGATGGAGAAGATGAGCTCCTGCTTGCGCATGGCGGCCGCGCCCTCGATGTTCATGTCCTTGGCGATGGCCGCGAGGTCGGCGATCTTCTTGTCCTTCAGCGCCTTGAGATTGAGGGTGCCGGGCTCTTCGGGCGGCGTGGCCTCCGCCTTCGTCCGAACCGCGGCGCTCGCCTCCCCTGCTTGCCTCTCCCTGGTGCTCAAGGGCGGTCCCTCCCCGCGACTGCGGATTGCATTGCAGCTAATGTGCGCTTACGCCGGCTCATGGCGAACCGACGCGTGTCCGACGGAAAGAACGTGTGCCTCGCTTTATGGGGGACCGGCGGGGTGGTGAATGTTCAAAGACTAGGGAATCGGTCCCGAACTGTCAAGCGGAATGGCCCGATTTCCCCGTGCCGCCGCTTGCTTGGCGCAACATCGCGAGGAGGTGCTCCAAGTCCGGCGGCAGCGGCGCGCGGACCACGGTGCGGGCGCCGCTCGAGGGGTGGTCGAAGCGGATCTCGGCGGCGTGGAGGGCCTGGCGCGGGAAGGCGAGGCTCGTCCCGGCCCGCCCCGCGCGCCGCGCCCCGTAGACCCGGTCGCCGACGATCGGATGGCCCGCCGCCGCGAGGTGGACGCGCAGCTGATGGGTGCGACCGGTCTCGGGCTCGAGGCGCACCAGGGTCGCGCCCGGAAGGCGTTCGAGCGCCGTCCAGCGCGTGACCGCGGCGCGCCCGCGCCGGCTGTGCACGCTCATGCGCCGGCGCTCGCGCGGATGCCGGCCGACGGCGCGGTCGATCGTCCCGCGCGCGGCGGCGAGGTGGCCGCGGACCACGGCCAGGTAGACCTTCTCGATCGTCCGTGCGCGGAACTGCCGCGCGAGCGCCTCGAGCGCCGCGGGCGTGCGCGCCACGAGCAGCACGCCCGAGGTGTCGCGGTCGAGGCGGTGCACGATGCCGGGCCGATCGGGGCGGCCGACCCCGGCCAGCGCGCCGAGCCGATGGACGAGCGCGTTCACCACCGTGCCGCGTCGCGCGCCGGGCGCGGGGTGCACGACCATGCCGGGCGGCTTGTCGATGGCGAGCAGATCGGCGTCCTCGTAGAGGACGGTCAGGGGGAGCGCCTCGGGCTCGGCCGCGAGCCGCTCGGGCGCGGGCAGCTCGATCTCGAGCCGCGCGCCGGCGCCGAGAAGGTGCGCGCTCTTGCGCGGCGCGCCATCGACCCACACGAGCCCCGTGTCGATCAACCGCTTCGCCTGCGACCGCGTCCCCACCCCGGAGACGGTGGCCAGGAATCGATCGAGGCCACCCGGCCGATCGGCGCCCGAGCGGGAGCGCCGGCACCCCCGCCGGCCCCTCGCCGCGCACTCGCCACCCCCTACCCCCCGCCCAGCACGCGCCGCGCCCGCTCGACGTCGCGCGCGATCGCCACGCGCAGCGCCTCCGGCCCGCTGAACGCCTGCTCGCCGCGCAGGCGTTCGATCACCTTGACCACCAGCCAGCGCCGGTAGAGGTCGCCGTCGAAGTCGAGCAGATGGACTTCGATCGTCCGCCGCTTGCCGGCGAAGGTGGGCCGCACGCCGATGTTGAGGACGCCCTCGTGCGCGCGCCCGTCCACCTCGACGCCGACCGCGTACACCCCGTCCGGGGGCAGCAGGAGGCCGGCGCGAAGGTGCAGGTTCGCGGTGGGGAAGCCGAGCGTCCGCCCCCGGCGATCGCCCACCACCACCCGGCCGCGGAGCGCGTAGGGCCGGCCGAGGAGCGCCCGCGCGCGCGGCATGTCGCCCGCCTGGAGGAGCGCGCGCAGCCGCGTGCTGCTCACCTGCTCGCCGTCGCCCGCCGTCGCCACCGGGCCCACCACCTCGACCCCGAACCCGAGGCGCGCGCCGAGCGCGCGCAGCGTCTCGCTGGTGCCGGCCCGGTCGCGCCCGAAGTTCACGTTGTAGCCCACCACGACGTGCGCGAGCTCGAGATGGCGGAGCAAGAAGTCGCGCACGAAGGCTTCCGGGTCGAGCGCCGCGAAGGCGCGCGTGAAGCGCTGGACGACCGTCACGTCGATGCCCAGCCCGGCCAGGCTCGCCAGGCGGTCGTGCAGCGTCTGGAGCATGAGCGGCGCGCGTGCGGGCGCCAGCACCGCGACCGGATGCGGCTCGAAGGTGAGCGCCACCGCCAGACCTGCCGCCTCCCGCGCCCGCGCCACCGCGCGGCGGACGATCGCCTGATGGCCCAGGTGCGCGCCGTCGAAGTTGCCGAGCGTGAGGACGATGCCGGGGAGTCGCTCGGGCCGGCGCACGAGGTGGCGGATGACGCGCATCGTCACCCCATCATATATATGACGCTTCCCGGCGGTAGAAGGTTGGGCGGAGGCAACGACGGCGGGAACACGCTCCACGTCGGTGCGCAGGCGCGGGGGCGCCGGCGCCGCTTCGATTCGGCGCCGCCGAGGGGCGGATCCCGCGACCGCCCGGCGCGTTCGGCGCCTCATAGGCGCTTCGCCGGCGCCCCCGCGCCTGCTGCGCATGTTGCGGCGGTTCCGCTCCGCCGGCGCCTCCTAGTTCTCCAGCTCGCTCAGCTTCTGGCGGGCGCGCGCTGCCTCCTCCGAGCTCGGGTACTCGCGGATCAGCTTGGAGAACCAGCGCCCCCCTACGTAGCGGCGACGCCCGCCGCTCGAACGCGGGCGACGGCCTCGGCGCGAGCGAGCCGCGATGGTCGTTGCGGAGGCGGGGGCGGTCTCGCGGCGCCTCTGAAGACGCCGCACGCTGCGCCGGCCGAGGCGAGAACGCCGGCCTCAAGCGCCGACCCGCAAAGGCGAGGCGAAGAGGTCGGGCGCGACGGGGGCCTCGGCGACCGGGGGGCTGGGACCGTCGAGACGCGCCGTAGCGGGAGCGGGGGCGCCGTCGCAGCGCCTATGAGGCGTCCGAACGAGACGGAAGACCGGGCCCATTTTGGTCGGCGCCGAATCGAAGCGGAGACGGCGCCCCCGCTCCCGCGGACCGCGGCCGCGCGTGACGCTCCTAGTTCTCCAGCTCGCTCAGCTTCTGCCGCGCGCGCGCTGCCTCTTCCGAGCTCGGGTACTCGCGGATCAGCTTGGAGAAGGCCAGGCGGGCGTCGGGGGAATCGCCCATGTCGACGAACAGGTTCCCCTGCGCCCACAGCGCCGCTGCCGCCTTGTCGCCTTTCGGGTACTTCGTCACCACGTCGTAGAACTTGGTGACCGCCTGGTTCTGGTCGCCACGCAGCGCGTAGCAGCGCGCCGCCCAGTAGAGCGCGTGGTCCGCGAGCCGCGACTCCTTGTGGTTGGCGGCGAAGCCGTTCAGCTGCGGCACCGTCCGCGCGCAGTCCTGGCGGGCGAGGCCATCGAGCAGGGCCAGGTACTCGGCGCGCTCGGGGACGTTGAGGGTGCCGGCGGCCTTCTGCTCGCGCGCGATCTCCTGCCGCCACTCGTCGTCGGGCGTGGCGGCGGGTGGGTGGCTGCCGGCCGGCGGCGCGCTCGCCGTGGCCGACGGGGGCGCTGGGCTGCCGGACGGCGGGGTCGCGGCGGGGGGCGGGCCGCCGCTGCCGGTTCCGCGCTCCAGATCGGCCAGGCGCTGCTCGAGCGCCGTCAGCCGATCATCGCCCGCCCCGCCGCCGCCGGAGCGCCGCGGGTGCCCTTCCTCGATGTCGGCGCGCAGGCGCTCGACCTCCTTCTGCACCTCCTGCAGCTGCTTGCGCTGGTCCTGGAGGATGGTGCGCAGCTGGTGGTCCTGCTGCACCAGCTCGGCGCGGGTCGCACATCCGGCGAGCGCCGCGAGCGCGAGCGCGGCCGCGCGTGTGGGGCGCGCGCTCACTGGCCGAGGATCACCGAGTGGACCCGCCGGTTGCGCGCCCAGCAGGTCTCGTTCTCCTCGTGACAGAGAGGCAGCTCCTTGCCGTAGCTGATGGTCGAGACACGCTCGGAGGGGATGCCCTGTCCCACCAGGTAGTCTTTCACGGCCTTCGCCCGCTTGGCCCCGAGCGCCAGGTTGTACTCGATGGTGCCGCGGCTGTCGCAGTGCCCCTCGAGCTCGATCTTGGCGCGGCTGTTCTGACGCAGCCAGTCGAGGTTGCGGGTGAGCGCGTCACGGGCGGCGCCGTCGAGGTCGTAGCTGTCGTAGGCGAAGTGAAAGTCCTTCAGGATGCCGTCCTCCTCGGGCGGCAGCCCCCGCTTGCTGCGCTCGAGGCTCGAGCCGCTCGCCCCGAAACCCTCCTCGCCCAGACCCGCGCCCGCGCCGGCCTCGCCCGGCTTCGGACCCTTCTTCTTG
>WNFP01006726.1_pt1 | contig 10603 bp, 10 predicted proteins | sample 5400201 | NCBI WGS metagenome assembly WNFP01 (sample SAMN13153355, study PRJNA577476) | soil metagenome | isolation source: 115 cm saprolite under Madrone tree | place: USA:California | collected 2016-06-14
ATCAACATCCTGGACACACCCGGCCACGCCGATTTTGGCGGCGAGGTTGAACGGGTGCTGAAAATGGTCGATGGCGTGATGCTCCTGGTTGACGCTGCCGAAGGCTGCCTGCCACAGACTCGCTTCGTCCTGCGCAAAGCCCTGGAGGCTCGTCTGCCCGCGATCGCCGTTGTCAACAAGATTGATCGTCATGATGCCCGGCCTGAGGAAGTGGTTAACGAAATCTACGAACTCTTTCTGGATCTCGATGCCACTGACAATCAGATCGAGTTTCCGATCCTGTATGCAGTGTCCCGAGAGGGCACCGCCAAGAAACAACTGACGGATGAATCGACTGATCTGCAGCCGTTGTTCGATCAGATCGTAGCCACTATTCCCGCCCCTCGTCAGACACGCCAGGACAGTTTGCAGTTGCTGGTCGCAAATCTTGACTACAGCGATTACGTCGGCCGTCTGGCGATCGGGCGAATTTACTCCGGCGAGATTGCTGTTGGCGATCAAGTCGCAATCGCCAAACGCGACGGCACCTTCCAGAAGACAAAAATTTCTCAGCTTTACATCTTCGAAGGGCTGAAGCGCGAGCCCGCGGAGCGCGCCCAGTTTGGCGAGATTGTCGCGCTCGCCGGCATGGATGAGATCGAGATTGGCGAAACCATCACCGGCGTCGACAACCCGCAGCCTTTGCCGGTCATCGCCGTTGACGAACCAACCATCGCGATGATCTTTGGCGTCAACAACTCTCCTTTTTCGGGAAAGGAAGGAAAGTATGTTACCTCCCGGCAGTTGAAGGAACGTCTCGAGAAGGAAGTTCTGGGTAACGTTGCTATTCGGGTCGAACCAACAGACTCGCCGGATCAATTCAAGGTCTCGGGACGCGGCGAACTACAACTGGCAATTCTGATCGAAATGATGCGCCGCGAAGGTTACGAGATGCAGGTTTCCAAACCCGAAGTAATCACGCGCCGCGCCGATGGAAAACTGCTCGAGCCGATCGAGCAGGTCGTGATCGATTTGCCGGAAGAGTTTATCGGCGTGGTTACGGAAGCCATGGGCCGGCGCAAAGGCCAGATGACCAAGATGGTCAATCACGGAACGGGCCGGGTCAGACTCGAGTTCGAAACTCCCTCCCGGGGCTTGATCGGTTTCCGCAATGAATTCCTGACCGAAACCAAAGGCACGGGCTTGCTCAACACCATGTTCCTGCGCTGGGGCGAATGGCTGGGCGCGATGCGCGGGCGATCAACCGGCTCGCTGATTTGCGATCGTATCGGCGAGACCACGACGTACGCCCTTTACAACATTCAGGAGCGCGGAACTCTCTTTACCCGTCCCGGAACCAAGGTCTATGAAGGAATGGTCATCGGTGAAAATGCGCGCGCAGTCGATCTCGATGTAAATGCGATTAAGGAAAAGAAGCTAACCAACATGCGCGCGGCTTCGGCGGACGAAGCCTTGCGGCTGGTGCCCGTCAAAGACCTTTCACTGGAACAGGCGCTGGAGTTCATCGCGGATGACGAGCTGGTAGAAGTGACTCCCAAGGGCATTCGCCTGCGCAAGCGCGTCTTGCGCGCGAATGAACGTCCGAAGAAAAAAGATGCTTAGACGATCCTTCTGGATTGATTGCCAGCGTCCTTGCCTTCATGACGACATCGCCGTCAATGTCGCCGGCGCCGCTTGTCCAGGCTTCAATTTCTTCCGTTGGCCGGCCGAGCGCCAACGCCAGCTTTTCGTCGCTGGCATCAAATGCGGCGTCGCGCACGGTCTTTAGAATCTCAGCGGCTTCATGTTGATCTGTACCTTGGTCGTCAATCACCGGTAGGTTGCTATCCGTCCCATCGCTTGCAACATCGGTACCGTTGCCTTCAGCAATCTTGCTAATCGAGGATCGTGGGGCATCAGTTGAGTCATCCTTTGTCGATAAACTCTGCCCATTGCCGAGGTGAGAAGCGTCTTCGGCTCCGTCGTTCCTGGTGCTCGCGACGCTGTCTGGCTCAGTTGCACTAATCCGGCGGCTCGACTTGAACCCATACAGCAGACCTGCGCCGATTCCAACTCCGGTCAGCAAAACAACACTCTTCTTCATGATTAAACCCTCCCGGTAGATAGCCAATCTGAATTAGACTTTCGCAGTTCAACCGTCAGCGTTTGTTCGCTTATGATTCACAAAACCGACGGCGATCATGTGCGAGTGCAAGATGGATGCCGGAGTGGCGGAACTACGAAAATCGAGATCTCAAATTCCGCTTCTGCCGCTGCCTTTCATCGAGGTTCCGTACATCCACACTCTAGCCGGCATTCCACTGCCTTCGGCGAAGGAATATCACACGAGTACAGCCATTCTAAGCGCCATCGTTGTGCCCACAGCGGCGGATCTAGCCTATGGCCTGGCCTTCATTAACGACCGGCTTCGTCTTGAACCCACGCGTGAAGATATTGCCAATGCTCGCGCGATGAGTTGGCATGATCCAAACTACCCGAGGAATTGGCAACTGCGAAGGACGGTGTCGTTGAAGGATTTTCGCGACCAACCGATTCTGGAGTTCCACCGGAAGAAGATTGCCTGTCTCACGGACAAGACTGACCCGGTTTGTAATTGCCTTAAGTTTGAAAACGTGCCACGTGATGCCGACGAACGTCAATAATAAGGATCCGGCGCTGGATCATGCAGCGCACGATTAGTTTCTTAGACATGTGTTTCCACATAAATAGCTAACTCTGTCTGCTGCCCTGGAATACGCAGCCGCGATACTCTCACGATCGACTTGAATCCCGAATGAAGTGGGCTTGGTCGCTCTACCAATTTTCAGGTGTGGCATCCAGGAGTCTCTGACGGTTGCGGGTCGGCGTTCCGAAAGTGGATCGGATGCTTCCTATCCATTGGAACCAGTGCGACAGTATTCTTGAAAAGAGGACGAGAGGGAGAAAAAGGACCTCATTTAGTAACATGCCCGGCGCTCGAAAACCGCGGTTGTTTCCAGTCGGAATATACGGCCAACGCGGCCACGATCACGTTAGCCACAATTATCGGGAGTGCATTCATCCAGATGCCGTACCCAACCCACAAAAGAGCGGCCAACGCCTGGACCCGCCGCATGGCTCTGGAAGTCTTACAGAAGTAGGAGGCGGCGAATAGCGCCGTCGCTATCCACCCGAGACCGTCAAGCATTGGCGGTCTCCACTAATGTCAGGGCCGAGTCAGGACCATTCGATATGCCACGGATGGTCAGCCAATCCGTTCGCACCTTGTCCCACTCCTGAATCAAAAAGCCCTGTGATTCGAAGAGCGATCGAATGCGCACCGAGTCCCATCCCACGATGTCTTCCAGAACTGGAACCAGCACGCTCAGCGCGTCGTCGCTGAGAACACTCCGCTTGGCGATCTGAGCGATATGCTTGGCTTCAGAAACGGCAACCGTGAAGCCGTCCTGGCGGTTGACGTGCAACATCACGTGAACGTCAGAGCTGCCGTCGCCGACATAGACGATGCGGTCGTAACTCACCTGCAGGTTCGTATGCAACTCATCAATCACCGCAACCTTTCCGTAACCGGCAGGAACGCGGACGATCGAGTCTATCTCTCCCGTGGATTGGTTGTAGCGGAATTGCGTCCCGAAAATGTGATCCGGCGGAATAAGCCCTTCGAGCGCCGATTGGATCACTTCTTCCGGCGCGGCTGATACTACATAGAAGGAGAAGCGGTAGTCGTCAAAGCCTTCCTCGAGAAACTGCGACAAGCCCTCAATGTTCTGCTTAAGGCGGATCCGTTTCCCCACCTCGATCAAATGCTCTTTGCGGACACAACGATATTCAGGATCGTGCAACAGCAAGTAGGCCAGTTCCCCTCCCTGCTGCACCAGGTTAATGGTCGACAGGCCCGCAACTTTTTCACCAAACCCCGAGTTACCTAAAAGTTCACTGAGAACAATTCCCGAATCGTTAAAGCTCAAAGTCTGATCAAAATCACTGGCTAGTAAATAATGTTTGGTATTTTCTGATCTGTGTTTCATATCCATTGTCTTCTGATTTATTTCTTGCGAGGGGTAAGTAAGGGGTGATTGTGGTGCGTGCTCTAAAGCCCTGGTGTTGGCGCCACTCGTTGTATGCAAAGTCTACGAAGGACGTTGCCATAAATCCAACTCATTGTTTTAATAAGGGTCATTAAAAGGCCTCATGTGTGGATGTTGTAAGGAGAGCCGCTTTGTGCTGACGCCTGCTTCGCAGGCTAAGACAAGAATTTAAGATCACGCGAACTCTGCCGTGATGAGGTTGGCGACTTTTGTGATTAAAACAATCAAGTGGAGGAATGCAGAAATGGAACTCAGAAGAAACGGCTCACAGCCCTCAGGCCGTGGACCGGACGAGTATTTTACCGGCATGGTACGCATCGACCCACTGTTCCAGGCACCCGCTCCGGCGCGCGTCCTGGGTGTCAGTGTCACGTTCGAGCCCGGCGCCCGGACAGCGTGGCACAAGCATCCGCTCGGCCAGACCCTGATCGTCACGTCCGGATGTGGGTGGGTGCAAAGCGAGGGTGGCCCGAAAGAGGAAATTCGGCCGGGCGACGTGGTCTGGTGCCCGGCGGGTGAGAAGCATTGGCACGGCGCCACTTCAACCACGGCGATGACGCACATCGCAGTGCTGGAACACCTTAACGGCAAGACCGTCGACTGGATGGAAAAAGTCAGCGACGAACAATATCTGGCTTCATAAAGGGACGGAATAAAAGGAGGGCAGTCATGAGAAAAATTTGGTTTATCACAGGCGCTGGCCGTGGCATGGGCCTCGATTTCGCCAAGGCCGCCCTGGCAGCCGGGCACGCGGTTGTGGCCTCGGGCCGGGACAATGACCGCGTGACAAAGTCCATGGGCGCCTTGGGACAGTCGAACGACCTGCTCGCCGTCAAGCTCGACGTGACTAGCCGCGCCGATGCCGAGGCGGCGGCGCAGGCCGCTGTAGACCGGTTCGGCCGCATCGACGTGCTGGTCAACAATGCTGCCAGCTTTTACGCTGGCTACTTCGAGGAGCTGACGCCGGACCAGATGGAGCGCCAGGTGGCGACGAGCCTCATTGGTCCAATGAACGTCACCCGCGCTGTCCTGCCGGTGATGCGCAAGCAGCGTTCGGGTCACATTATTTCGATCTCTTCGTCAGCGGGCCTCGTCGGCTTCGAGTTCTGTACCGCCTACTCCGCGTCGAAGTTCGGCCTCGAGGGCTGGATGGAGTCGCTGCATCCCGAGGTCGCGCCGTTCGGCATCACCACCACCCTCGTCAACCCGGGGTTCTTCCGCACGGAGCTCCTCACCGAGCAATCGACGAACTATGCCGAGCCGTCCATCGAGGACTATGACGAGCGCAGAGCGCAGCAGCTCGCGTTTTGGAAAGCCCAGAATGGCGTCCAGTCCGGCGACCCGGCGAAGCTCGCGCGAGCGCTCATCACCATTGCGAGCCAGGAGCCACCGCCGCGCCGTTTTATCGCCGGCGCCGATGCCATTGCCACCGCGGAGCAGAAGGTCGCCGATCTAAAGGCGCAGATCGAGGCCTACCGGGACCTCTCGACATCGCTCGATTTCGACGCGGTCGGCAGCGCCCGGAACAGAGGATAGATCGCATGCGCGCAACTGTGGTCTGGCGCCCCTGGGTTGAGAAGGGTTATTGCTTCTGGCCGGAACTTCTGAGGTGCTTCGTTGTCTGCTCCGTGACGCTGAAGCCCGGAGGTGCGAACTCGGTCGTGTCTGCGGGCTCCAGCGATTGACGGTTTGGTTGTTGCTCCAAACTGTTTGCCGCGCTCTGCGACTCCCGTCTGGCAGCTTCCAGAAGTTTCTTGCTCACGAAGAGACCGTTTATTATCAGTGCTATTCCCACGAACAGCGGTAGCACACCTGCGATCCATAGACGACTGAGGATCTCAGCAGAGTTTGGTGTGACGTTGCCGCTTAGAATGATCCCCTGCATAAAGACGTAGAGAAAGATCGCTATCCCGATGCCGACAGTGCCTGTGATTACGCCGGCTTTGATTTCGTTGTGACGTTTCATCTCCGGCGTGATGCCACGTTGCCGCTCAATCTCCTCTTTACGCCTCTTAAGTTCCTGAGGGGACATGAACATCTCGGCGACCCAGGTCTTGCTCCAATCGAACCCATCGGCTGGCTCTCGAGTATCCACTATCTGACGTACGGCAAATAGATTCGCGCCGCACGATTTACAGAATTTCAGCTCGTCGCTTTGCGCAGAGCCACATTTCGGGCAAAACATAGCGTCCTCCCTGTCAGGAATCTGCTTCAGGATACGACAATTCCGTGCGCTGTGTTCTTTATTTTGTGTCGCCGCACGGGGCACTCTTCGAAACTTTTTTCTATTGCCATCAGCAGAAATGAAAAGAGCACAAACACTTAGTCCTCTGGGGAAGGGCTTCCTTACGGGAAAGATCGACGAGAACACGACGTTCGACAGTGGTGACTTCCGCAACATCGTTCCTCGCTTTACGGCCGAGGCTCGCAAGGCCAACCAGGCGCTGGTTGATCTGCTTCGCCAAATCGCAGACCGCAAGAACGCGACACCTGCTCAAATTGCGCTTGCATGGCTACTGGCCCAGAAGCCCTGGATTGTTCCCATCCCCGGCACGAGGAAGCTGCATCGCCTCGAAGAGAACATCGGCGCAGTTGAATTTGAACTAACCGCCGACGATCTGCGTGAGATCGATCGCGCCGCGTCACAAATCGATGTGCAAGGAGCACGTTATCCTGAAGAGCTGGAGCGAAGGACGGGTTTGTGATCGCACTAACTGAGAGTCAAGACTACGACCAATAACATCGAAGATCGAATTCTGCCGTCCATGATTCCTCGGGTTGAGGAGGGGACAAAACGTTGGGGGAGGCAATCACCTCCCTTAAACTTATAATAGATATAGCTCCCCACACTGGACAATCTTCGCAACTTTTTTCTGTTGCCGCCAACCACGGAACCGCTCGCTGTATTACAAACGGACTTCAGGATCTGGGAAACGGGTAGTGGGGTAACTCTCATCAATACCCCACTACCGGGAAACGAATACTGTTGACTTGCCGAAAAAGTTGACTTAGGATTCGTGGATTATTTCAGCGACCCGACACGCTGCACGTTGAGCCGCGGCTCAAGAACTGTTGCCGCTTGCCGGTCGTAAGTGTCAAATTTCTGACGGCAACTACGAGGCTCAAAATCTCCGCAACTATTTCTCCAAAAACAGACGCGACGGGCCGCCGTCGTTCCGTCGATATCCCATTCATATCTTTCATCTCCGCAGAGTTCAGCGGTACCCCTTACCTGCTCAAGCTTAGGCTCAAGGTTTTTCCGATTTCAAACATAAGAAGGAGAATCCCCGATGAAAAAGTTAACGATCATTTTTGCGCTGGCGCTTATGAGCTTGGCGCTGTTTGCGGCAGATTCAGCCCGGACGAACACAATTATGGCAGCCGCCGTGCAAGGCGAGATCTTCACGATTGCCGATGCCGGCATCCAGTTTCAACTGCCCAGGGGCTGGAAAACAAAGCGTGACGGCGATGCCACGTATGTCTCGACCGGGGACGAAAGCGTGCAGATGGTCTTTTTTATTCCCGATGAGGACACTTTCGATCTGACGCTGAGGGAGCTGGATAAGGAGTTGGGCAAGACCATCAAGAAGATTAAAACCACGGACCGAGGTACGTCAGATACACACAATGGCATGCGGCACTTCAGCACGGGCGGAACCGGCGAGTTCGACGGGAGTGCGGTCGAGTGGGGTGTCGACGTGCTCGAAGCCAAGAAGGTGGTAATCGTCTTGACGTTCGCCGATCCCGGCGCCTTCGATGACCATGTTAAAGACGGCGGACAGTTCATCAGCAGCATCAAGAGAATGCAACCGGCACCACGCCCGCCCGCTCCGGCTCGGGAAGATCGGGTTCTTACCAATCCTGAGGCCGGCCTCCAATTCGAACTGCCGAGGGGCTGGAAAGCAACGGAAAAAGGCGACGATATGCTTATCTCGACTGCGGACGAAACCGTGCAGATAGACTTTTGGATTCCTGATGAGGAGACTTTCGATCTCGCGCTCCGAGGGCTGGATAAGGATTTGGGCAAGATCATTAGGAACGTTAAGATCACAGATAGGGGCACATCAGATACACACAATGGCATGCGGCACTTCAGCACGAGCGGGACCGGCACCGTCAACGGCAGAAGGTGCGAGTGGAGCGTGGACGTGCTCGACGCCAGGAAAGTCGCGTTGATTTTGTCTTTCTGGGCTCCTGGTCTCGCCGACAGGCATGCCAGCGAAGGCGAACAGTTCTTCACAAGTATCAAGAAAATGAAGTAGCGAGGCGTGCTGAGCAGGGTTTGGGCGCGCCGCAGTGACCTGAACCCGCAGCAAGCCATCACGATCACGATTTGATCCGGCTACACAATTCTTAATTCACAGTCCGCGCTAAGTCGTTCTTCGGATAATGCTTCATTCCTGACGGGTGTAGTGCATCCGGTTTGGATCCCACGCAGCAAAATAAACCACGAATAAAGGAGACAGTTGATGTTCCCGACAAAGAAGAAAACGACGCAGCTCGTGCTGCGACGAGCTTTGCTTTTGCTCACTCTGTTCATAGCCCTTCCTTGCATTGCCCATAGTCAAACAGCTTCTCCCTGCACTGGCTCGCAGCTTTCTGTAAAAGATGAGCATAGCGACAACGCCATGGGTGGACAAAGAGGTGAGTATTATAGTTTCAAGAATAATGCACCATCACCCTGCACGCTCAAAGGCTCTCCAGGATTTGTCTTGCTAGGTCGTGCAGGATATAGGATCCCCGGTCAAAAAATCACACACAACGATGGCCCCGGGACGGATGTAACGCTCGTGCCCGGAGGCAAAGCCTTTTTTAGCATTGATTATCGCTCTTGCTCATTCGCGCGTGGAGCAGGCGTCCGAGAGCGATGCATAACCTCTGCAAAGGTCCGGATTGAAGCTCCCGGCACAAAGCGGGCTTTCATTTTGCGCGGCGGTATCGATGCCGAGAAGCTTTCGGTTAATGTTTCGTCGATCACGAGCAAAGACGATACGGCGCCGTGAAGAGCGAACCAACTCTGAACGAGACCCCTCGATCAAATCTCTAGATATCGCTCATTTGAAGCAAATCGATCTGGATAATGAGAGCGCGAATCGCAATTAAGTCAAAAAGAGGACACCTCTTGTCAGGACAAACAAACAAAGGTGGAGAGAGCGTACAACTACCCGAACTCTCAAGACGCTCTGTTTCTCCTTTGAAAAACAGAATCGACCAAGAGCGTCGATCACTTGATTTTGTTTGTTCGCACTCAAGGTGGAAGGATCAAACTGTAACTGCTACGGTCCGTCAGGCGTTTGATTTTGCTTACCATTAAGAATCGGCAAAGAGAAAAGGCCGCTGGAGTTGGCAGCCTTGTTGCATTGGAAATATTGGCTCCCCACACTGGACACTCTTCGCAACCTCTTTTTGAGGCCAACTGCGGAAATGCTCAGTGCATTTCAAACGATGCGCGGCCTCGTCTGAGAAATTCAGTGATTCGACCTTGTTGCTTACTAAGACCAGCGAAGTACTCGCACCAGCTCTAATCCTAAGCAAGAAGCCAATAAAACAATGGGTCCCGCTTGGGAAAGATTCGTTTATGTGCCTTATCAGGGTTTCAGCATAAATCTCAGCGAAGCTGCCGGACGCGATAATCGAACCCGAGAACCTCCCTTGGCCAAGGTACCTCATGCCGTTAAGACTGGTATAATCGCCAACTCGCCCGTAGAGATTTGCCTGAGTAACAGGCCAGTCCATCCAAGCGGTTCCAAGCCCGTTTAGAGGTCTTCAATCATGCACAAGATCCTAGAAAGACTTCAGGAAATCTTCAACGCAGATCGCATCGCAAACGCTGCGGCTCACTTGATACCACGTTTGATCATCGCGCTCGCCGTATTCCTTGTCTTCTATTTGCTGTACCGCGTACTGAACTTCCTCCTTGCTCGCGTGACTCGACGCGCAGGTGTCGAACCGACCGCAGCCACCTTCCTGCTGGTGGCTGTTAGGTACGTCGTGCTAATCGTCGGCGTGGTGATGGCCCTCGAAGAACTCGGCCTCGACGTTACTACGATCCTCGAAGGTCTGGGCATCGTTGGGCTGGCGCTTGGTTTCGCGGCGAAAGACACCCTCTCGAATATCATTGCGGGATTCTTTCTGTTCTGGGACAAGCCGTTTGTGATCGGAGATTTGATTGAAGTCAGCGACGAGTACGGCGAAGTGAGGGCGATCACCATGCGTACCACTCGCATCGTTACCGTTGATGGCAAGCTCGTCAGTATTCCCAACTCCGTGATTGTCAACAGCAAGATCAGAAGTTACACAATGATTCCTCACCTGCGGTTGGACATCGATGTCACTATCGGCGTCAACGAGCGCATCGACGAAGCTCGCGAAGTGATTCTGGACATTGTGCGCCGCGACGAAAGGTTTCTGAAGGAGCCGCCACCCGAGGTCGTCGTAATCACGCTCGGGGACTACTTCGTCAAGATAGCGCTAAAGGTTTGGTTGCGCGACCCGCGCATCCACATTCCAGTCCGTGAGGAGTTGCGCGAAGCGAT
>WNFP01010843.1_pt1 | contig 10598 bp, 12 predicted proteins | sample 5400201 | NCBI WGS metagenome assembly WNFP01 (sample SAMN13153355, study PRJNA577476) | soil metagenome | isolation source: 115 cm saprolite under Madrone tree | place: USA:California | collected 2016-06-14
GGCGAACTCGCTGTCTTCGACGGGGGCACACGATCCGCCGACGTGATCGCAGACCAGCCTACTGTCTGTTACGTTTTGCCTCTCGCCAAGTTAGACGAACTGGCTACGCCTCATCCGGATATTCGCACGAAGTTGCTGAGCAATATCGGACGTGAACTTTCCGCTCGCCTGCGTCGAGCCGACGCCGAGATTCGTTCGCTGGAGGAATAGATCAAGCCCGCGGGGCGCTTCAGATCCCCATATTGTCTTCGGGTTTCCGTTTTACTTTGTCCTTTACCCGGGGTATGCCGCTCCAATCCCCCTGCATCCAGTACTCGGTTAGGCTGCCGAAAATACCGAGAGGAACGCTCAGCGCCAGGATAAAATACCACAAACCCTCGCTGTAGGTACCCATCATAGTCATAAAAATCGCCACAATCTTTGCCATTCCGCCTCCTAGGACGGCACCGATAAAAAGCCGCGTTTCGCGGTGCACGCCGTACTGGGTTGCGTAGACTCCCCATAGCATTCCGACAAAGAAAGCAAAGAAGGGTGCCATCAACACAGCAAAGATCGCCCCGGCTCCTGCACCTCGCTTTGATGCATCCTCAAGCCCTTCCTCCTCTGATATGCTGTCCACATGAAAGTCGCCCTGGATGACTCCAAAAATATAGTGCACTCCGGCGTGAATCCCCAAATCCGGTCGCATCCCGTTAAAATAAATTTCCACCTGAGATTGCAGTTTTCGGCTCGCCTGAGGTTGGGGGAAGAGAGACCGTAGTTCTGATCCGACCTGGACACCGACCTTTTGTTCCTTACGAGCGACGATAAGAAGGACCGACTTCTGCAATTCGCCGTCCGTCAACGGCAGGTTCTTGAAGGCTTTGCGTCCAAAGCTCTCTATGTCCTCATCTTCAAGGCTCCGCACCGTGAGAATTACAATGCCGTAGCCGGTCTGAGATCGGATGCGCCTCAAGCGTTCTGTCAAATCATCGATGCTCGCCGGCGGGATCATCTTGGCGAAATCATTGATGGTGACGGTGAGCGGGGGAATCTCCAGGGCACTTGATGAAGCGTGAAATATCAAGCTGGCAATAAGAACGAGGACTGCAAATACTGCCCATCTAACCGCAGAGAACCGAGTCCGGCGGAGCCGCAACCAAAATAGATTTGAAGAAAAACGGATTTGACCACGAAGCACCCAGCGCGTCTGAGCCGCAACCAAAACTCGGAATATCTCGCGCAAAGGCGCAAAGGCCGCAAAGGAAAAAATGAATCCGAACTTGGCGTTCTTGGCGTCTTGGCGCGAGAATAATCCTAAGCACTCGTAACTAAAGGGCAACCACCGCCTGAAAAGTTTGCGCAAGCTGCGAAAACTTTTAAGCATAGTAGTACGAAGAGCGCGAAGTTTATAATCAAAAATCTCCGAACCCTCCGTGGCCTTCGTGATCTTCGTGGTGAGAGTGTCCTTCGTCAAGTGATGCATCCGCTTCATCCGCCGGTTGCCAACTGTCCGGCGCGTTTCTCGAGCGCCTGCAGCTCTTTTTCACTCATTGGAAAGTCGAATTGCTCGTTGCGCATCCGCAGACGTTGGCTGGAGACTTCACGAATGATTCGGGCGGCGCGCCTGAACGCCGTCTCAGTCTTGACCACCGCAGCCAGCGCGCGGGCGCCGGTATCCTTATGTTCCATCTCGTCGCGTAATATTTCTCTAAACACCCGCGCCACTTTTCCGTCGATGCCGGTTTTCTTGAGCTTGCTGCACACCTTGTAGAGCGCGCCGCCTCCACCCTCCGTCAAGGTGATGGCGGCGCGCTCGAGACTTTCATCCTGGCGGCGAATTTCTTTTCCCTTGATTTTCCCCGAGCCGTGTAACAGGGCTGCATAACTCAGTGAATAGCGCGCGCGAACTTTAGCAAGCTTCTTGTCTTCGGGCAGCCACAGTAAATCTTTGAAGGTGACTCTTTTGCCGCTGATTTCTTCCAACAGGTCCATCACCAACCGGGCGTGCTTGGTTTCGTCGGCGAGTTTTTCGGTCAACTCTTCATAGTCGTGGCGGTCGATGCCGCGATCGATATCCGGATAGAGTTTCGCAAGGGTGGTGAAGATCGGTTTGATCGCCGAGTATTCCTTAAAGGCCTGGGCGCGCAACCAGCGCAGATGATCGGTCTTACGCCGTGGCTTGGCAAAGAAGGCATTGACGATCGCTTCTTCGGCAGTGCGGTATGCTGCCGCGAGTTTGGTGAGCTGCTGGACGTTGCGGTTCATCAGATTCGATTGTTGCCTCCAGAAGGTATGCCATTATTCTTCACAAAATTAATCGCGCCTGGACATGAGAGCGCAAACTGACGCGCCTTCTCATTTCGACCCCTTCGACCAAGCTCAGGGTAAACTCCGGGAGAAATCTTTCTCAATCCCTCGCATTCGCTCGTGATCATGGGCTTCGCCCGTCACTTCGGCGGCGCCGGAACCACCGTGCCGCACGTCTTACAAGTGCGCAGTTTCTCATCACTAGAAAACTTCTGGTAAACCTGCCCCACCGGATCGGCGCGGTAATCGCCGACCTCAACGGCAGTTTCGTAAACCTTCTCGCCGCACTTATTGCAGAACCACCTGAAATGATCGATTTCACCCGCGCGGCGCTTGCGTTCGAAAACAATGAACCAGGAATTTTCCTCGAGTCGCGGTGAGTGGGGCACGCCGGCGGGACAAAGGAGGATTTGGCCGGCTTTTATGTCGGCTGTTTGTTCTTTGCCGTCCGGTGTTCGATAGACCAGATGTTGCACTCCGGTCAACTGCAACGTCACTTCGTCCGCCGGGTCGATGTGAAAATCCCAGCGTTCTTTGCGCCCGCTGCTCAAAAACGCGATAGATTCCGAATCCTGCCACAGCACGCGGCGGCTTTTGCCCTCGGTTTTGACTTCCTCGATGATTCCGTTGAGATCGATAGGAACGAGTTCCTTCATAACTCCTCCGCGAAAGAACTATAGCGCTTTCGAAACCGCCGGGGCAACCTAATATTAGTTTCACTGCCTTGACGCTGGAAGGACCAGGGTGATAAGTTTCTCGCAACGAAATATGCCGGAGGTGCTCAATGGCTGAGCGAGTTTGGGAGCGTTTTTTAACGGAACAGGATAAAGCGACATTGGTCGGCAAGGCGGACCGCCGAGTCGGATTCGGCGAGAGGCCGGCGTTGTTGTTGATCGATCTGTATCGTTGGGTGTTCGGCGACCGCGGGCTGGGACGCGATTCCACATATTCAAAAACTGCTCGCTAAGGCGCGCGAAGTCGGTATTCCCGTGATTCACGTTACCGGATTGGACGGCGTGGCGGTGGAGCCGTGGGCTTTCAGGCGCGATGGCAAGAAGCGCGCGACCATGTCTAAAGAAGATTTGGATCGTTTTCGCCGCAGGTATGACATCGTCGACCAGGTCAAACCGATACCGGGAGAGACGGTATTGAAGAAAACTTCGCCGAGCGCGTTTTGGGGAACACCGTTGGTCGGCCATCTCAATTTTCTCGGCGTCGATACCATTATTACTTGCGGCGAGAGCACCAGCGGTTGCGTGCGCGCGAGCGTGGTCGATGGCACCACGAATCGTATGCGCATGATTGTCGCCGAAGAGTGCGTCTTCGACCGGCACGAGGCTTGTCACGCCATTAATCTTTTCGACATGAACCAAAAGTACGCTGACGTACTGCCCCTGGATGACATTCTGAAGTACCTCGATGCCTGGCGCGCCGAGAAGGCCGGGCGGGTGGGTTACGCCAACGATAGTATCGCCTATCTAAAGGATCTCGCGATCGGGGAAGACTATAAGGGATTACGTTAAAGAGGATATACAGTTCAAAGTTCCGGGTTCAAAGGTGCGCGCCTCGCGCATCCTGAGCTTCGATGGATCTGTCGAGGCGGGGAAGAAAGATCCTTCACTGTGTTCAGGACTGGCTTTGAACTTGGAACGTTGAACTTTGAACCCTATTGAGCTGGTTGCCGTTTTAGACCGAACCAGACGAGAAAAAATACCCCCAGCGAGATGAGCGCCATCGCCTGAAATCCCGGCCCATACCCCATTTTCTCTATAAGTGCTCCGCACACCAGCGGCCCAAGTGTCTGTCCCACTGAGGTCGACGCCCGCGATATCCCAAGACTCAGCTCCTTACTAGTCCGGCTTGCTGACTGAAGCGCAAACGTGGTCGCTCCCACGTTGGTAAAACCAAAACCCATGGTCATCACGGCAAGCGGAATCAAAAGCGTCACGAAACCGGAACCATAGACCTGAAGGAAAAACATCGGAATCCCCAAGGCGACTCCAAGCAAAATCACCCGGCTGGAGTTTATGCGATCGCAGAGCCAGCCGCCGCTGAAGCGCCCAAGCGTATCCGTCAATCGTGAAACTGAAACCATTACCCCTACCGCTTCCAAACTTACCCCGATGTGATTCGTGGCTAAAAAAGGAAACGCGATCCGCGTCACTCCGGTCAAAAACAGAAATGACTGGCAGATGGCGAGACAGGAAGCTAAAAAGGGCGCTTTGCTTAGAAGAATAACGCCCTCGCGCCATAGGGTTGCCGAACTGTGACGGACGGTTTTTCGGTATTGGTAAGCGCCCGCAACAAGAACGAAAAGCAAACCGATGGATTGCGGCACGGAATAAAGAAAAAAAAGTCCGTTGGGCCCGAGCCATTTGCCCACGAAGCCGCCCAAAAGTGGTCCGAGAGTGAAGCCGATGCCCAGGGCCGAAGCCATTTGTCCCTGGACCCGTCCCTGGCGCTCGGGCGCGGATTGATCGAATCCGACTTTCCTGAGCGCAAGGGCAAACATTGCCTCAGTCAAGCCAAAGAGAATCCAGACAGCTACGAATACGGGCATCGTATCGAGAAAAAGATATCCGGCAGCGCTCGTCGCGAGGCCGATGGCGGTGGCGGCGATGAGCAGAGCCCCGGCGCTGAAGTAAGTCGCCATGATCCCGGATAAAAGATCCGAGGAGACACGGCCGATGCCGTTGGCGACCAGGGGGATACCGGCTAACGCGACGGAGTAACCATGTTCCTTCATGAAGAACGGCGCCAGCATTGCTGCTCCCGACGATCCCGCAGTCTGGCAGATGGCAGCCAATACGTAGTATGTGATAGGCGAAAGTTTCATAGCGCGCGTGATTATACCAGGGACGAGTAAAGCGTGATATGGATTTAGACGTTGAAATGCGGTATGGCAGAGCTGATGATTGCTTGAAGACTCAAGGATAACGGATGAAGGATAAAAAGGGAGCATAGTTGGTGAACGACATACAGCAAATCCCAATACACGAAGCCAAGAAAAAACTCGATCAAAAAGCGTGCATCTTTGTCGATATTCGTGATCCGGCGTCATATCGCGCAGCGCATATACCTGGCGCGCTGCATCTGCATGACAGCAATGTTCAAGAATTCATCGAGAATACCGACAAAGAGACACCGGTCGTCGTCTACTGCTACCACGGCAACAGCAGTCTCGGCGCAACGGCATATTTCGTGGAAAACGGCTTTCAAGATGTCGCGAGCATGAGCGGCGGTTTCGAAGCCTGGCGTCAGGTGTATGAGCATGAGACGGAATAGGATAGGCTCTAGTTTGTTTCGGGTTTCAGGTTTCGGTTTAGCGCGAAACTTGAGACTCGAAACTCGGAACTGCGAAAGCGCAAGGAGGTTCGTATGGGTGTAACGGTGGGCAGCGGAGAATTCCGCTACGAAGTCATCGAGGGCTGGGGCAAGTTGCCGGAAGGCTGGACTTTCAAAGAAGTGGCGGCAGTTGCGGTGGATAAAAAGGATCAAGTTTATTGCTTCACCCGCGGGGCGCATCCGATCGTCGTCTTCGACCGTGACGGGAACTTTCTGCGCTCATGGGGGGAGGGCGTATTTAAACGGGCTCACGGCGCCACGATGGGTCCCGACGAAACGATTTTTTTGACCGATGATGGAGACCATACCGTGCGAAAGTGCACCTTGGATGGGAAGGTTATTTTCACCTTAGGTGTGCCGGGCCAACCGGCGACTTATCAGAGCGGCGAGCCGTTCAACCGCTGTACGCATGTGGCTTTTGCGCCGACGGGGGATTTCTATGTTTCCGACGGCTATGGAAACTCCCGCGTGCACAAGTATTCTCCGGACGGAAAGTTGCTCTTCTCCTGGGGAGAACCGGGATGCGATCCCGGACAATTCAACATCGTCCACAACATTTGCACCGACAAAGAGGGCTGGGTCTATGTCGCCGACAGGGAGAACCATCGCGTCCAGGTATTTGACGGCAACGGCAAGTACGAGACGCAGTGGAACAATATGCATCGGCCCTGCGCTCTCTACATGGACACCACTCGACCAGATCCCATCTGTTATATAGGTGAGTTAGGTCCGGGCATGTCGGTGAACAAGGAAAGCCCGAATTTAGGCAACCGACTGGATATCTATGACAAGAAAGGCAAACGATTGGCGCGTCTAGGAGATATTTTTGCCGGAGAAAAGCCTGGCCAATTTATCGCTCCTCATGGCCTGGCGTTGGATTCGCGCCGCGACATTTACATCGGTGAGGTCTCCTGGACCATCATGGGTCAGCGTTTGCAGCCGCCGCGAGAGCTACGCAGCCTGCAAAAGCTCAGAAAGATCGGATAGGAGTCTAACTATGGAAAGCAATATAGTCCAGCAGCGTGTGCCGATAAATAGCGATCCGGGTCACTGGGTTCATGTGAGTGACAGTCCGCGCCACGTTCGGGTCATGTTCGGCGGTGAGACAATCGCGGACAGTAAACGAGCCAAACTCGTGCGCGAGGCAGAGATCTTGCCGTTGTACTATTTTCCCAAGGAAGATGTTCGGACGGACCTTTTTGAGCCGGCCCAATACAAAACCCAGTGCCCGTTTAAAGGTGAAACATCGTACTGGTCTATCCAAGTTGGTAAGCAGCGCGCTGAAAATGCGGCGTGGAGTCACCTTGTTCCGTTGCCGGAGACAGCGAGCCTCAAAGATCATTTTGCCTTCGAATGGAGCAAAATGGACAAATGGATGGAAGAAGACGAGGAAATCTTCAAGCACGCGCGCGATCCCTACAAACGAGTAGACGCGCTGCCGAGCAAGCGCCACGTTCGCGTCGTCATCGACGGACAGACAGTGGCGGATACACATCGACCTCATCTGGTCTTCGAGACCAACCATCCGGTGCGCTACTACATCCCGCAAGAAGACGTGCGTATGAATCTCCTCCTGCCGAGTGAAACAACATCGCGCTGCCCTTACAAAGGCCCGGCTTCTTATTGGTCAGCTAAAATCGGCGATCGGGTTTTCGAAGACATGATCTGGGGATATATGGAACCCATTCCCGAATGCCCGAAGATCAAGGGATTACTCTGTTTCTTTCACGAGCGCGGCGCGGATATTTTCGTTGATGGCGAAAAGACACCTCGGCCAAAAACGAAATGGGCTCGCGAATTGAAAAGCAAGTGAAGTCGCAAAACAATGCAGGCTCTCTATTGGGATGGCCATGAGCTGAGCCTCGATGTATCCTATCCCTTACCGGCCCAAAAATCGAAGATCGTAGGGGCGACTGGCAGTCGCCCCGGATTTAGCGACAGTCAAACCGCTCTCGTCAGGGTTCACCTCGCTGGCATTTGCTCCACCGACCTGCAGATTTTTAAAGGCTACATGGGTTTTCAAGGTGTCCCTGGACACGAACTCGTCGGCTCGGTCATTGACGGACCGCAGGAACTCATCAACAAGCGTGTTGTCAGCGAGATCAACTTCGCCTGCGGGGAGTGCGAGAGTTGTGCCCGCGGTCTTGGCCGCCATTGCCCTGATCGAAAAGTCATGGGCATTCACGGCGCGGACGGCGCTTTCGCTGAATGGATCTCCGTTCCGATCGCCAACCTTCATGTCGTACCTCAAAGCGTCAGCGACGAAGAAGCGGTCTTCACCGAGCCTCTCGCTGCAGCGTTTGAGATTCTGGAACAGGTCCAACTCAACCCGGGCGATGACGTTTTGGTTTTGGGCGACGGCAAGCTTGGGAATCTGTGCGCTCAAGTTCTAAGACTGAGCGGCGCAACTGTGACCGCGCTTGGCAAGCATGAGGACAAGCTCAAACTTATCAAGCGCGCAGGTGTTCGCGCGGTTCCTCTAGGCGACTGGAAGCCGCGCTTGTTTGATGTCGTCGTCGAAGCAACCGGCTCCGCATCGGCGCTCAAGCTGGCCGTGAGCGCCGTCCGTCCTCGCGGAACTCTCGTACTAAAGAGCACGATCGCCGGAGAGCATCATGTCTCTCTTGCGCCGCTGGTCATTAACGAAGTCACCGTGATCGGCTCGCGCTGCGGGGTGTTTCCGCCGGCGCTGGAAGCGCTGGAAGAAAAGAGCGTTTCGGTAACGCCCCTCATCGAGAAAATTTATCCGTTGGCGGATGGGCTCGAGGCGGTCGGGCACGCAGCGAGGACGGGCACACGAAAGATCTTGTTGCGGCCATAACGCCTCGTCATGGCCTATGGCCCAGATTGAACTTCAAGCTCTAAAGCCCGTACAGGGCTGCGGCGTTGTCGTGAATGACCTTCTTCTTCATCTCCGGGGACAGATGGCCTGTGTCCTTCTCGATCGTTTCGTTGGAGAACGGCCAAGTGCTGTCGGGATGCGGGTAGTCGGACCCCCACATAATGTGACCATCGCCGAAGAACTCGATCAGGTGTAATCCCACCAAGTCCGTTTGATAAGTCGCCCAAACTTGGCGCTTGAAGATTTCGCTCGGCATCGCTTTCAGTGGAATTTCCGTGGCCTTCTTGCGCTCGAATTGTCGTTTATAGCGGTAATCCATCTCTTGAACGACGAATGGGATCCAACCGATCGCAGACTCGGCGAGACAGAACTTCAATTTGGGATGGCGCTCCAAGGTTCCGAAGTTGAACAAATTTACAAAAGGATTGAAAAATGAAGTTGCGCCGTTACCGAGCCCCATATCGAAGGTCATTTGGCGCTGATCAGGCTTGAGCGCGTCCATGGTGGCCCTAACCGTTCCCGCCTGAACGCTGCCGCCGACGTGGTAGGAGACGACGATACCCGCCTCTTCGGCAGCGTCCCAGAATACGTCCCAAGGTTTGAGGTACATATCAACCGTTACGTCGTTGACCAAGAAATTCGCTTCGCGGAAGCCCAACTTTGCCACCCGGATGACCTCGTCCTTGGCAGCTTCCGGCTCGACGGGAGAAAGCATCGCAACTGGAAAGAATCGCCCCGGTCCCGCCTGACCAAACTCTACCGCCCAGTCGTTGTAAGCTCGTACGCAAGCATTTCTCAGCACAGGCTCGCCCACTTGCATCGCGATAATCGGTGGAAACATGAGCGACGCTTCAACGCCGTCGCGATCCATATCAGTGAGCCTTTTGTCCGGCGTCGTCGGCCGGTTCGGTTCGCCCACTCCGCCCCGGTCGAGAGCCAGCGGGTTTCGCTTGGGTCTCGAAAACCAGCGCTCGCCGCGATAGTCGCCCCAGGTCTCGCCATCGCAAACCCAGAATTCGCCCTTTTCGCCTCTGTCTTCGACGTGCGGCGCACGATCCTTTAACGAAGTCGGCAAGCGGTCGGTCCATAAATCTTTGGGTAAATATCCCAGGTCAATGTGATCGTCGGCTGAAATCATTTTGTATTCCAATTGCATTCTCCTTTCGACGTCAGTGGCAAAGTTTCATCCGATGCGCTGATTCTTTGTCGATTCTCAGGGTCTTGTCAAGCGCGCTGCCGCGACCACATCTCCATTCCTTGGTCTACGCTCAAAACAGACTTCTCCCATGAGTTCTAACCTGCTTGGACGACCACTAACGGGTTTTCAATATCTGTGCATACAGTTTCACAACTTCGTCGTGATTTTTGTATTCTTCCGGATGCACCACGTAACGCTTATAACCGCGAAAAAGTCTCGCCGGTTTCGGCTCGACATCGCTGCGCGAGGGAATCCGTTGAAAGTCCCATAGTTTTTCCTGCCCCTCCTTCGACAAGGTGAAATCCACCAGCAACTTGCCCGCGTTCGGATGACTGGCGTTGGCCCCGAGCATCACCGTATTCACTGAAATCACCGCAGGCTCCAAAGGCAGCCAATCAATAGGCGCTCCCTTCTCTGTGAGATACTGAATAATATTCGCGTAAGCAATGACCAGGGGGAATTCGCCGGCAGCAGCTAACTGAGCACGCACGGTGCTTCCACGCATGATCACAGGCTCTTGCTCAGCAAGCTTTTTTAAATAGGCGATAGCCTTCTCTCTACCCCACGCGGAGATAAGACCTTGCAGAAAGGTAGTGTAGCTATCATCAATCGAGATCTTACGACCTTTCCATCTTGAGTCCAATAGCCTTTGCCGTCTTTCAAATCATCGGGAATCATTTTTCTTTCGGCCGAGTTGTACGGCGCTAAAAGATTTGCTTCCATCAGCGGCAGGACGATCTCTCCGGTGCCGTGCACGACATCAAACAAGTATTTTCCCCCTTTTCCTTCCGAAAGGACCCGGTTGAGTAATGCTCCTCCACCGGAACGAAAAACGGAGGGTTTCAGGAACGGATATTTCTTGAGAAAGCGATCCATGAACTCTCTGCTTTGATCCAAGCTCATGGTGGTGTACCAAACGATCTC
>WNFP01007935.1_pt1 | contig 10597 bp, 9 predicted proteins | sample 5400201 | NCBI WGS metagenome assembly WNFP01 (sample SAMN13153355, study PRJNA577476) | soil metagenome | isolation source: 115 cm saprolite under Madrone tree | place: USA:California | collected 2016-06-14
GTCTTGTTAAAAGTGCGCACGATTGCTCGGAAGGCGGGCTCGCGGTGGCACTCGCGGAATGCTGTTTCAATCCCGAACGGCTGTTCGGAGCGGAGATTCGATTGAACGCAGGCGACACGCCTGCCACTACAGCGCTCTTTAATGAATCACAGTCTCGGATCGTGATCTCGGTCGCCGCTGAAGATCTCGCCGCCACAGTCTCCATCCTGCGCGAACGCGAAGCCCCATTTCAGCAACTTGGCAAAGTCGGCGGCGACGAGTTGCGAGTCCGAATAGCGAAACAAACATTTCGCTGGCCAGTAGGCGAGCTTTACGATGACTGGTGGAACGCGATCCGTCGCGCAGTGGAAGAAGAAGAAACCATTCCGAGCTTGTGAAGCTGCGAAAGGCGCGATTGAATACGCGCCAACTTGATCGATTATTTGGTGTGACTCGCCCCTCGAAGAGACTGGACGCAGACGAGACGCTGGATTCTGCCGTGCTGCCGCAGCACGAGTGCGGGCTTTTTGGCGTGTTCGGGCACCCGAAGGCAGCGGTCCTCACCTATTACGGATTATTTGCGTTGCAGCACCGCGGACAGGAAAGCGCCGGCATTGTGACCAGCAACGGCCCCGGCACGAGCTTTCTCATGCACAAAGATATGGGTCTGGTGTCTCAGGTCTTTGGCCAGGAAGAACTGGCAAGGCTAAAAGGCACACGCGCGATTGGGCACACGCGTTACTCGACCACCGGCACCAGCACCATTAAAAATGCGCAACCTTTCGTGGTCGATTGCATCCGCGGCCAGATGGCTATTGCGCACAACGGCAATCTCATCAATGCCGACCTGCTGCGCGACGAACTGGAACGCAAGGGCTCGATTTTCCAAACGACGGCCGACAGCGAAATCATTCTGCATCTTCTCGCGCAACCGCTGGATAACGGGAGCAGCGCGCTTGCACCCCTGCGGCGGATCGAGGGCGCATTTTCGCTTCTAATCATGAGCGAACGCGAATTGATCGCCGTGCGCGATCCATTCGGCTGGCGACCGCTTTCGCTTGGAAAACTTGATGGCGCTTATGTAGTAGCCTCAGAGACGTGCGCATTCGATTTGATTCATGCGGAATTCATTCGCGACATCGAACCGGGTGAGGTTTTGATCATCGATGAGAGCGGAATCCGTTCGGAATTCCCGTTCCAGCCGCAACAGCCGGCATTCTGCATGTTTGAGTACGTCTATTTCGCGCGACCGGACAGCAAACTCGGTGGCGTGAACGTCGGCAAAGTCCGCACCGAAATGGGACGCGAACTGGCGCGCAGATTTCCTGTTGAAGCCGATATTGTCGTGCCGGTGCCGGATTCCGGAAATTACGCTGCCCTTGGTTTTGCAGAGGAACTGAACATTCCGTTTGCACATGCGTTCGTCCGGAACCACTACATTGGCCGCACATTTTTGCAGCCGAGCCAGCTCATCCGCGATTTCGACGTGCGCGTGAAATTGAACTTGATCAAGGAAATGGTCGCGGGGAAACGCGTTGTAGTCGTGGACGACTCAATCGTGCGCGGCACCACAGCGCGCGCGCGCGTCGTGAATCTGCGCGAAGCCGGCGCAAGAGAAGTGCACATGCGGGTGAGTTGTCCTCCACATCGTTTCGCCTGCCACTACGGCATCGATTTCCCTGACCCTGAAAAATTGATCGCGAATCAGATGCCGATAGACGAGATCTGCAAATACCTGGGCGTGGACAGTCTCGGCTATCTCGACGTCGAAGGCATGGTGCGCGCGACGGGTAAACCGTTGAACAGTTTTTGTCTGGCGTGTTTCAATGGCGATTATCCCCTGCCCGTCGACCCTGCACTCGATAAGTTCATCATGGAAAGACGCGAGCGGCGCGCCAAAGCCCTCGCCGATCAGGAAGCGCAGCCGACGCTCTTCACCGATTTGAAATGAATTGTCGGGCAGGCGCTTCGCCTGGCAGAACGATCTGGCAAACCGAGCCGTCGCCCTGCAACGTATGACCGTGAACAAAGCGTATGCACGCGCAGGCGTAGATGTCGATCTTGGCAACACGCTAAAGCGACAAATTCAGTCGCTCGTGAAGGAAACTCATGGCACGCAGGTCCTCGGGAAAATCGGCGGGTTCGGTGGATTATTTCGCGCGAAATTCCCCGGGATGCATGAGCCAGTGCTCGTTGCGAGCATCGATGGCGTCGGCACGAAGTTAAAGGTCGCGTTCGCGATGAATAAACACGACACCGTCGGGGCAGATCTGGTGAACCACTGCGTCAATGATATTGCCGTACTCGGCGCGCGTCCGTTGTTCTTCCTCGATTACATCGGTTGCGGGACGCTCGAGGCGCGCGTGTTCCAGCAATTACTTCGCGGTCTTTCCCACGCCTGTCGTGTCGCGGGCTGCGCACTACTGGGCGGCGAGACGGCGCAGATGCCCGGTATGTATCTCAAGGGCGAATACGATCTCGCAGGTTGTATTGTTGGCGTCGTCGATCGAACAAAAATCATCGATGGCAGCACGATTCAACCCGGCGACATCATTCTCGGTCTCGCTTCAAATGGTCTGCACACGAACGGCTATTCGCTGGCGCGGAGAATCTTTTTCGAAAAGATGCAGTTAAAAGCGGCATCCCGTATGCCCGGATCGACAAGCATAGTCGGACAAGAATTGCTGCGCGTACACAAGAACTATCAGCCGCTCCTGGCAAAACTCTCCCCCCGCGTCATTAAAGGTCTCGCCCATATCACTGGCGGTGGTCTCATCGATAATTTACCGCGAATTTTGCCAACAACCTGTGACGCGGTGATTGAAACCAAGAGCTGGCGTGTCCCGCGCGTGTTCCAAATCCTGCAGGAAAATGGAAAGGTAGATCGGGAAGAGATGTATCAGGTGTTTAACATGGGAATCGGCATGGCAGCGGTTGTCGCGGAGCGAAGCGCCAGGCAGGCGATCGCGTCATTGCGGGCGAAACGAATTGGTTATGTCGAAGACGGGACAGGCAAAGTACGTTTGAAGTTTTAGTTTTATCAGCGCACGCGTTGTTTCTGGGGAGCGTAGGCTGCCAGCCTGGTCCCGGCAGCTTGCCGAGACGGGGCGAAACGGCGTCAGCTCGAATTGCTCCGCAAGAATGTTGCCGGCAGGGCTGCCGTCAACTAGAGGCTGGCAGTCTGTGCTCCCCGAAAACATGTGTGCGCTACCCTGGCAACTGCGGCGATGCGGGATCGGTCGCGTTAACCGCAACTTCCAGTTCCTGCTGCGGTGCTGCTGCCGTGACTTTTCCCTTGCCCGAAACCCGCTGTAGGCCCGCTCGGAATGCTGCCAAGTCAACCAGTTCGGCTACTCGCGATTTTAATGCGCGCGCTCGCGTCGCAAGGAAACCCAAAAAAGCTCCGTAAAAAATTATTGGCCAGAGAGCAATGTGAGAAACGTTGAGTTCGTGGTAAATCAGCAAACTGATCGCAATCAGATTAAAAATGATCGTAGTAACAACCATCCGATTGCGAAGCCGCACTCGCGTCAAACATTTCCCGCCGCCGTGATATTCGGTGACGGTTTGCAGCGCGATGCTCCACCAGAAATTGCCGTAGATCTGAATGTCCCAATCATTCCACCCACTGTCGGTAGAATAGCGCCACCCTTCGTCCTCCAATAACTCAAAGAGCGAGCCCAGCAAGTAATGGCGGTCTCTCCCCTGCTCGCTCCAAAATATTCGGCGGCTCAAAATGCCTCCCGCGCGGACGCGCTCGGGCAAATGTTCGTGTCTTCGAATCACATTGACCGGCGTGCGCTTGAAACGCAGCCAGGTGAAATACCGCGAAAACCCCCGCACCAGCGGCTGCACAAACGCCAGGATCATGACTAGCAGGCGCGCGTGCACGGTGTCGAACTTCGGTTCGATCCGCGCCCGCACCATATAGGAAAGCGCAACACAAAAAGTGCCGCCCAGCATCAGGTATGGAACAATGCGCAGCGCCGGCAGAAAAATCCCCAGGCCAAAGAGAAAAATCGTCAGCGCAAACCATTCGATGCTGCTCAGGTACGCAGCGACGTCTGACTGCGGCGTGGGATAGATCGATTGGAAAAATCCCTCACCGAAAATCCCGTGGTAAATCACCGCGCGATTAACAAACCAGCTGAACCGCGTAGCACCGTAGATTTGACCGCGCCATTTCGCTGTGCCAGTCGGTCCGAAGAAGATCAGATGTTTGAAGCGCAGCAAAGATTCGGCTTCGCCGTAACCGTCTTGTTGCTTGAGGAAGGCCCGAAGAGTGAAACGTCTATGATGCCAGACGATCGCGGTTGGGCTGAATGCGATAACCCATCCGGCCTGCTGAATTCTCCAGCAGAAATCGACGTCGTCCCCCGCCTTACGATATTCCGGATCGAACCCGCCGACGCCTTCGAACGCCCAGCGGTAAAACGCCATATTACATCCGGGAATATGCTCGGCGACGGTATCGGTAAGCAGAACATGATTCGGACCGCCCGGCGCCCCCGCAACGCACGCCTGAATCCAATTTCGTGCCGGCGGCGTGATGTTTGGTCCGCCCACTCCGGAGTAGTCGCCGCTCACGAGTGTCCCAATCAGGTGGTAGAGCCAATCGACATCCGCCATGCAGTCCGAATCCGTGTAGGCCAACACATCACCTTTAGCGGCGGCGGCTCCTGTGTTGCGGGCATGACTTAACCCATGATTGCTCTGATGAATGTATCGCACCCAAGGGAACTGTGCCGCGGTGTAAGCCGTGTCATCAGTTGAACCATCATCGACCAGGATGACTTCGTAATGGGGATAATTTAATTTGCCTAACGAATCGAGACAGGCGGCAAGAGTGCCGCCTCCGTTATACGAACAGACAATGACGGATACGAACGGCGTGCGCAGCAAAGGAAGATGCGGCAAAATCGAATCGGTCGGTCCGAGCTTCTCCTGAATTGTGTAGAACGCCTTCTTCGGCTCGCGTTGGCGCGTGACGATGCCGAATGCCCAATCTGTAATCTCCTGGCCCCCGGTGAACCATTCGTCCGTCCACGTGAAAAGAATCGTGCCTGCCAAACCGCATTTTACAACGCTGTCGATATGCCAGCCGAGCATTTCGGCCTGCTCCTCTTGCGAATGGCGGATCGTGTCCATGCCGAATTCACCCAGGATGAGCGGCTGCTCGCCGGTGAGATTTTGCAGCCGTAACAGGTAACCTTCGAAATCACGCTGGTTATGAAGGTAAACATTGAAGCATGAAAAATCGGCATTCTGCGGGAGCAGATATTCTGTCGGCGGATAAGTAGCATACGAAAAGAGCGCATCCGGATCGATGGCCCGCCCGATTTGAATGAGTTCCTCGACAAATTCAATCACTCGCCGCGTGCCGAGCCAGCGCGCCATAGTGCTGGAGATCTCGTTTCCGACCAGATACCCAAAGATTGCCAGATGTCCGGCCTGCGCCTTCACGGCGGCGCGGACATTTTCAACGATCTGTTTCCGCATCGATCGCTCACGCAGAAACTCGATGTGCTTTTCCCATGGAAGGGTCACTAGCACGCGCAGACCCGCTGCAGCGCAACGATCGAGAAACCAGCGCGGCGGCGAATGATAAATCCGGATAACGTTCAAACCGGCCCTACGCATTAGAGCCACATCGGCGTCGATCTGCTGCGGAGGTCCAAGATAATTGCCGTCCGCGTCCGGCTTGAAAGGACCGTACGTGACGCCTTTAACGAAAAATTTCTTTTCGCCTTCGAAAAAGAACTTCGCCCTGGGTCGAATCCGGGAAGTTGTCGTTTCCGTCATGTCGAGTGAAGTCGCCGCCGGGCCGCAGTATTTCCGACTACTTAAAGACATCCCTCGATGTTCGACGGGACTTAATCAAGAGATTCCTGGACTCCGCTAGCAATGACAAAGAAGAAATGTCATAATCCCGCAGAAGTTTTACTGTATAGGTAGCCGTGTCGGCTGCATCACATCTAATATCACAGGCGCCACGCCTGCTCTACAGTTCCGCTAACACATCGCGCACAACAGTGCCCGTGCACTGGATGTCGCCCGGTGTATGCGCTGTGGAAATGAATCCGGTCTCAAATTGCGACGGCGCGAAATAAACGCCGCGTTTCAAGCAACCCCAGAAAAATTTCGTGAACATTTTCAAATCGCTTGTTTGCGCGCCTGCGAGATCATGAATTGGTCCTGCCGCAAAGAACAAACAAAACAACGAACCGAGCCGGTGAAACGTGACGTCGAGCTTGGCGTCTTTGATCGCTGCGCGCGCGAGCTCTTCTAAGTGAAGGCCCAGGTGTTCGAGTAATTTCCAACCGTTAATTCGTTCAAGCTCGCGCAGTTGGGTCACACCGGCGGCGAGCGCCAGCGGATTGCCCGATAACGTTCCGGCCTGATATACCGAGCCATCCGGCGAAAGCTGGTCCATGATTTCGGCGCGCCCGCCAAATGCGCCCACAGGTAGCCCACCACCAATTATCTTTCCAAGTGCAGTGAGATCTGGCATCACGCCGTAAATTTCTTGTGCGCCGCCGCGCGCAACGCGGAATCCAGTAATCACCTCGTCGAAAATTAAAAGTGCACCGTTTCTCGTGCATTCCTCTCGCAAGGCAGACAAAAAGTTGTCTCTTGGAAAATACAGACCGGCATTTGCGGGAATCGCCTCAACGATTACCGCAGCGATTTGATTTTTGTTTTCCTGAAACGCTTTTCTCACTAACTCAGCATTATTAAATGGCAGCGATATTGTGAGATCGGCGAATGCGTGTGGCACACCAGCGCTGCTCGCATGGCCGTGGGTGAGCGCGCCGCTTCCACTTTTCACCAGCAGCGGATCTGCGTGCCCGTGATAACACCCGTCGAACTTGATGATCTTGTCCCGCCCGGTAAATGCGCGTGCGAGGCGGACGCAGGACATTGTTGCTTCCGTACCGCTATTCACCATCCGCACCTTCTCGATTGACGGCATCCAACGGCAGATCAATTCCGCCATCTCCACTTCCAGCGGATTCGGAATTCCGAAACTTAATCCGCGGGTTGCAGCATCACGTACCGCGTCAACGATTACTTTCGGCGCGTGACCGAGAATCGCTGGTCCCCAGCTTCCGACGTAATCGACGTATTCATTTCCATCTACATCCCAAATCCGCGCACCTTCTCCGCGCGCAACGAACCACGGCTCACCGCCCACATTGCGAAATGCGCGCACGGGTGAATTAACGCCGCCGGGAATGCATCTCTGCGCCCGCGCGAAAAATTCGGAAGACTTCGTCACGAGGTGAGGATAATCGGATTCGTTGAAGCATTAAAGTGTTGAACAGTTGATGCGGAAAGGTGTAGAGGCGCTTCTGCGAAGCGCCTAATCATTGCTCAGCGCTTGATACAAGCGCCGCTACAACGATATTAGTCGCTCGCGCAAATGGCGGGGTAGCCAAGTGGTAAGGTCGCGGTCTGCAAAACCGCTATTCGCGGGTTCGATTCCCGCCCCCGCCTGTCTTTGTATGCCCGTGTCGAACGTCGCAATTCGCGGATCGCTGTGCGCCGAATACCAATGAGATGACGGAGGTGAGATCACTCGTGTTACGCAGGCGAGCTGGCCTGCGTTTTTGCGGGTGATACGGTGTCTTAATCTGTACCAGGCGCGCTTTTAGACGAATGCCCGATCCAGTGATCTCCAATGGTCATCGCTCCGCCATTGAATGGCGGCGATGATTTTGCTGGGAAAAGCGGCCGTAAGACGGCGAATGCTTGCGAAACGAAGGCAATGGAAACAAGTACAATCACTGGTGCACATTTCATGTCGTGCGGTCTTATCAAAATGGACACGCGTAGCAAGCAAATTTTTTCGTGATCGCGGTAATTAGGGCAAGCGCATGCTTGCCCGGGTGATTGGTTGAAGCGTTGAAGGGTTAAAGCGCCTCAAAGGCACAGCACGGAACAATTGTGTCGCGTGACTTCACGGTACCGCCGCGGGATCCTTCGACTTCGATGCGCTTGGCTCAGGGATGACCGCGCTTCAATGCTTCAACTCTGCAACTCTTCAACGTTGCGAAGCGAGATTCAACTTTGCGATTCGCGCTTTGCGACTATTTTCCCGGCCGATGCCACAGTTTACCTATCGTGCGCGCAACGCGCAGGGCGGTTTGGTGGAAGGGGTGCTCGACTGCCCTGATCGCGCCGTTGCCATACGGCAGATTGAATCGCAACACTGCATTCCGATTCGGATCGATGTCGTAGATACGGCAAAGCCGAAAGGAACAAAAACGGATTCACCGGCGCCGGTGCATAGAAAATTGCGGCTGCTTGCCTCACCCGAGATTGCTACGCCCGCGCAAAACCTGAAAATTCCGCACAATCAGTTGCTCATTTTCACAGAGCAGCTCGCGAATCTGCTGCAAGCCGGCATGACGCTCGACGAGGGTCTGTCGGTTTTGAAGAAACGGTTGAAACACCCGCGTGTTCACCAAATGACGCACAGGCTGCACCATGAACCTCGTCGCTGCAGGCGAGGCGAGCGGCGCGTTGCCCCAAATTCTGCTGCGGCTGGTGAAACATTTGATGCAGGCGAAAGACCTGCGCGACCGCGTCCAGCAGGCGCTGATTTATCCGGCGTTTCTCGCGCTGGCCGGCGCCATTCTTGTGACGATTTTCATCACGTTCATGGTGCCGCAGTTGAGCGGCTTCATGGCGCAAACCGGCGGCGCACTTCCGTTGCCGACACGGATTTTATTGCAAATTCATCATGCGATCACCGGCTACTGGTGGGTTGGCGTGCTGATGGCGGTTGGCGCGATTGTTGGTTTCCGTGCCGTTGTTCGCACTCAGGAAGGCCGCCTGGGATGGGACCGGTTCCGGTTACTGATCCCCGGATACGGAGGAGTGATTCGCCATAGGTATTACGCGCAGTTTGCGCGAACCTTGGGAACACTGATGGAAAATGGCGTGCCTTTGCTGCGCTCACTCGATCTAGTAACGGAAATCGCCGCGAACCGCTTCCTGGAAAGGAAACTTGGTGAGGTGCGCACGGCGGTGATTGATGGCGCGACGCTCTCGGCTGCCTTGCAACAGCAGAAGCTCTTTCCGGATTTGTTCACGGACATGATGGCCGTGGGCGAACAAACCGGACATTTCGCCGAAACAATGCAAGCGATCGCCGACGTGTATGAGCGCGAGCTTGATAAATCGGTCGGCGTAATTTCGCAATTGATTCCGCCTGTAATCATCGTGGTGATCGCCGTTCTGGTGGGCTTGGTTGTGTTCAGCATTCTGTCGGCGGTGTTTGAAATGACGCACAGCTTGCAAATTAGACCCCATTAAAAGTGAGAGCTTGCAAAGCGGGTTCGGTGTGAATACTCTCGCGCAGTCAATGTTGGCCCGGGCTGCGTTTGCGATCTTTTTTGGTGTAGTCTGCCGCGTTTCCGCGCAGGAAGCGCTGACCGATGCTCTGCCAGCTACGGCTGATGCGATTGCGCAGCCAGTCCCGTCCAGCGCCTGGTTGGATCTTCGGCAAACAATGTCACGCAATTCGAAAACGCAAGACGCGCCGGCATGGGTCGAGGCGCTAACGCTTCTGCCGGGCGAACTGACCGAGGGCGGTATGGCATCTAAAAGCGTGTTTCGCATTCGTGTGACGCAACCCGGCCCTGATTATCAAATCCTTTTCTTCCGCTTATTCTTTGACGATAAACCCAATCAGCAGCCGGAATTGATCGCATGGGATGAGTCCGGCAGTCATATTTTGCGCTCGGGCACGCTGGGCGCGGGAATGAATCTGCCCAGCTCAGATTCAGTCATAATTCCGATGACCGGCGCCTCGGCAATCGATATTGAATTCGCGCGGCGTATCTTGATTGGATGACAGCCAGTGAAGTCGTGCATCCGGTAAATGCCGAACATCGCGACATCATTCCCGAGCCGTTCTCATCTGTGCCGGCGCTGCATCCGCCGCCCGAAGACGTCGAAAACTTCGGAACGGTGACCGCTACTCTCGCCGCGGAGGCAATTCGAATTGACGCACAGAGTCAGCAAAACGCCGTGTTCCAATTTCCTATTGAAGCGGAACCTCTGACCGCGCTTTTGACTTTTGAAGTTGCAAGTCCACGCATCGACGCGCCGCCGGAAATTTTTCTCAACGGCCAAAACATCGGGCCGGTTGCACTCACTCTGCCGGACCTTGCTGACCCTGGTTACCGTGGCGAATCTGAGCCGCTTACGACCGAGATGCACTTCAACTACACCGGATGGGTACGCGCTCAGAAACTTGTGCCAGCCACCGTCCTAAAGGTCGGTGCTAACGACCTTGTTATCACCAACAGCGCAGGTACCGGGCCTTCCGCAATCCGGGCGACCCAGATCCAGTTGAAGTATATTTGGGACAAGTCGGATTATCTTCTGCAGGCCGGCCATTGATTGACGTTGTCGTTGAGCCAAGCGCTGCAACGAAATGCGAAGCATCAGGCCAGGCTTTCAAACATCTCTGGTTTCGAAGCATCGGTCTTGAAATAGTCAGAGATTCTTCGCTCCACTCAGAAATGACGCCCACAAGGTGCCACTAGCAATTATTCAAGATAAAGCTACTGTAGTCAGGGCACGCAGACTGAGGATTCTTTTTATT
>WNFP01005057.1_pt1 | contig 10596 bp, 11 predicted proteins | sample 5400201 | NCBI WGS metagenome assembly WNFP01 (sample SAMN13153355, study PRJNA577476) | soil metagenome | isolation source: 115 cm saprolite under Madrone tree | place: USA:California | collected 2016-06-14
GCTGTCGACTACCCGAGAGTAATCGGTCGGCAAGCCCGGGGGCTGGCAGTCACCGGATCAAGCCCCATTAACGCCGTATCAATCCTAGATGTGATTTGCAAGGCTGGGTTTTCAATGAAAGTTTTGCCGCCAATCGGTTCGATTGCGCTTTTTTCTGCTGACGAGTCCTGCGTTCAACCTTTTTGCCGGCACCGGGTATTTCTGCTTCTCGGGCGTCACGAATTTTGGCGATTGGGGGGCCGTCATTGTTGGCTTGCGCGCGCACTGGTTGTGGCGGCCGCTCCTCGTCGTCGGCGGGATAGCTTCGTACTACGGCGCCGTATTGGTGGTGGGCACCGGGCTGGTTCGGTACGTGGGAGTTCCGAGGAACGATCTACGGCGGCCACGGAAACTCACTTGGATTCCTTACTTCTCGGCGGTGGTGCTTTTGAGTGTGGCTGGACTCTTGAATCCGATCGGAATTCAGCTGATGTGGAAATCCGCTCTGCCAGCAGCGGCGGGCGCGCACTCCGGGCTTTTGTGGTTGATGTACTACATTCCGAGAGGAACCGTTCCCGAGCGAGGAGCAGAGGGCATTGGCAGGAGCTACTCGTGGATCATCGTGGTGGTGGGCTTGTCACTCGCTCTCATTTTCGTGTTGGGGCGTGGGATTACGCAGCATTTGTAGACTCGCCCCGCCTGATTGTTGAAGCCGATTTGGGATCCTGGAACCTGGTGATTATTGATGTCGGGTTGGTGTATGGTTCCTAGATCCGGCCGGGATCCTTCGCTACGCTCGATGACAAATTGGGGCTAGAGGGTTTTGGAGAAGAGGGGTTTGACGTTGAGGTGTTGTTTTTCGAGGTAGGGGTCGAAGATCATGGCGAGGTTGCGGATGAAGATACGGCCCAGCTGGGTGGTGCGGATTTCGTTGGGATCGAGGATGACTAGGCCGTCTTCTCGGAAGGGTTCTAGGCGGGCGAGTTCGTCGGCGAAATAGGTGTCGAAGGCGATCGCGAATTCCTCAGAGATTTCATTTTTTAGGATGATGGTGTGGCAGAGGAGGCGGCTGATTACTGCGCGGCGGAGGCGATCGTCATTGGAGAGGTGATAGCCGCGCATGGTGGCGATGCCGCGTGCGGCGACGGCTTTTTCCCAGGTGGGGATGTCGCGTTGATTTTGGGCGTAGGCATTTTGGATGGCGCTGATGGCAGTGATGCCCATGCCGTAGAGATCGGCGCCGGCTTTGGTGGTGTAGCCCTGGAAATTACGATGGAGCGTGCGATTTTGTTGGGAGACGGCGAGTTCGTCGCCGGGTTTGGCGAAGTGGTCCATGCCGATGTAGACATAGCCGGCTTCGAGGAATTTCAGGAGGCCGGTGCGGAAGATTTCGAATTTTTGCATGCCTTCGGGGAGGTGGCCTTCGAAAGAGCCTTGCTGCTTTTTGAGCCAGGGGACGTGGGCGTAGCTGAAGAGGGCGACGCGGTCGGGCGTGAGTTCGAGGATTTGGTCTACGGTGTGAGCGAAGGTTTCGGCGGTTTGGTAGGGGAGGCCGTAGATTAGATCGACGTTGACGCTGTCGAAGCCTAGGTCGCGGGCGGATTGGATCAGGGCGGCGGTGAGTTCGAACGGTTGGATGCGATTGATCGTTTTTTGGACTAGGGGATGAAAATCCTGAATGCCCATGCTGAGGCGATTGAAGCCGAGATTGCGAAGAGTTTCGAGGTGCTCGCGGCTCGTGACACGGGGGTCGACTTCGATGCCAATTTCGGCGTCGCGCGCGAAATTGAAATGATCACGCGTGAAACCGAAGAGGTCTTCGATTTGTGGGGGAGTCAGATAGGTGGGAGTGCCGCCTCCCCAATGGAATTGCACGACCGGGCGATCCCCGGAAACGCTGCGGCTTACGTGCTCGATTTCCCGCTTTAGTATGTCCAAGTATGGGGGCGAGACGCGCTTGTCTTTTTGGATGACGACGTTGCAGGCGCAGAAGAGGCACAGGCTCTCACAAAAGGGAATGTGCATGTAGAGTGAGACGGGGGATTTGGCCCGCTCGGCTTGTTCGTGAACTTTTTCGAGGTCGGCTGGGCCGAAGGAGTCGTTCCAGACGGGGGCGGTGGGGTAGCTGGTGTAGCGCGGACCGGGGCGGTTGTAGCGGGCGAGAAACTCTTCGCTGACGCGAAGCTCTTCGCGCATGTTTTGCAGGCCTGGATTTGCGAGCGTCACGACAAATGTCCCCTAACGCCAATTTGCTGCAGGTTTGGCTTCCTGCAGCAGGGATTGTTGGCCGGTTTCTATAAAGAGCTGGGCGTTTTCGACGGGGGTGTGTTGGAAGATGCCGTGGCCGAGATTGAGGATGTGAGCAACGCCCCCGAGTGCTGACATGGCTTCCTGGGTTACCCGGCGAATTTCCTTTGGAGGACCGAAGAGGACAGCGGGGTCAACGTTTCCTTGGAGCGCGATGCGAGGGCCGAGCTTCTCGCGAAGGGCGCGCATATCGACGCGCCAGTCGACGCTTAGTACGTTCGCGTCGGAGCGGGCTACGGCTGGCAGCAGGTGATGAGAGGCTTTGGTGTAATAGATGACGGGAGTAGAACCGCCTAGACCGGAAATGATTTCTTGCGTGGCGGGGAGAGCGAATTCTTCGTAATCGTGGAGGGAGAGCTCACCGCACCAGGTGTCAAAGAGTTGGACGGCGGCGGCTCCCGCGGCGATTTGAGCTCTTAGATAGGGGATGGTCGCTTGGGCGATGCGATGCAAGAGGTCGCGAAAAGTGGCAGGCTCGTGGAGCAGAAAGCTTTTTACAGTGGCAAAGCCCTCGCGTGTGCGGCCTTCGACCATGTAGCAGGCCAGAGTCCAAGGAGCGGCGGCGAAACCCAAGACCGGGACTTCTGGGCCAACTTCGCGGACGATACGGCGAATGGCTTCGGGGAGAAAGGCAGTTTCGACTTCGGGATCGAAGAGCTTTAGTTTCTCCACGCCGCGCTTTGAGCGAACTGGTTCGAGGAGATGGGGGCCGGCGTCGCCGAGTTCGAGTTTTAAGCCCATGGCTTCGGCGGGGATGAGAATGTCCGAGAAAACGATGACAGCGTCGACGCCGAGCAGGCGAAAGGGTTGAAGAGAGACCTCGACGGCGAGATCGGGGGTCTTGCAAACCTCCAGGAACGCGTGGTTTGCGCGGATTGCGCGATATTCGGGGAGATAACGCCCGGCCTGCCGCATCATCCATACGGGAAGGCGCGGAAGGGTTTCCCCTCGGCAAGCGCGGAGGAATAAGTCTTTTCGATTGAGAGGAGCGGAGGTCGTGGTCATCTTGCGCCTGACGAAGAGGATAGCAAATCCAGGTGATGATTGCAGAACGAGGCAAGGCTTGTGCGGGGCGGCTATCGGGTGGGCTATACTCTGAGTCATGTTGAGGTTATTGGGTTCTGTGGTGGAGCGGCCGTGGTGGCCGTGCGCGCAGGGACGGGAAAAGTAGGCTTATGGAGTTCATGAAAGACGCGTTCCTCATACTGACGATTGTCGCGTACTCGGGAAGTCTGGCCCTATACCTCCGTTTTCTGAATACGGGCAAGGAGATTACGGGGCGTCTCGGTACGATCTTTCTCGGACTTGGGCTTGTCGCACACTACTTTGCGCTTTTGGAACGGTCGCGCGGGTTGCATACCGTTCCTTATCACGATCTTTACGGATCGATGTCGCTATTTGGATGGCTTTTGGCGCTGACTTATTTGGGGCTGGAGTTTTTTCACCGCCAGCGCTCCGTGGGAGCGTTTGTCCTGCCCTTTATAATTGTGTTTTTTGTCGCGGCACATCTTGCGCCCGCGGATCGATTGTCGCCTGCCCCTGCCAGGGGAGTGATTTTTGCCTTTCACGTTACTTTGAGCATCCTTGCCTATGCGGCATTTGCGCTTTCGTTTGTTTTCAGCTTGATTTTTCTGGGCGAGGAACGCCTTTTGAAGAGGCACAGACTCGGCAATGTCGTGTGGAGGCTACCGCCGCTCGAACTTCTCGAGCGCATGAGCCGGTCGAGTGTTCTCGTCGGGCTTGTGTCCATCGCGATTGGAACGGTGCTGGGATTTGTGTGGGTTGACCGGCTTCACGGGCAGATCTGGTACTACGACCCGAAGTACGTGATCACGCTGCTGGTGCTGCTTCTTTACGCCGTTTATTTCCAGCTGGCAAGGACGGCGTCGTGGCGCGGAGCTCGGGCGTCAAAGTTGTGCATCTTCAATTTTTTTGTGGTGGTGATGAGCTTTACGGTTGTGAATCTGTACCTGTCGCAGAGTCACCGCTATTTTTAGGAGCGCGGGAGAAACATGGAGATTGTTCTCGTCGGACTGAACCACCGCACCGCGCCGGTCGAGGTGCGCGAGCGGGTGTCGTTTACGACGGAGCAATCGCGGAAGGCTGCGGAAGAGTTGCGCTCGAGGGGAATTCTGCAAGAGACACTGGTGCTGTCGACCTGCAATCGCAGCGAAATTTATGGTGTGCCGCCGGAGAGTTCGCATGAGAGCGCGCCGGGATTGTCCTCTTTTCTAAGCGAGTTTCATTCGGTGCGGCCGGATGTGCTTGGCGTATCGCTCTATCATCACTACGACAGCGAGGCAGTGAAGCATCTCTTTCGTGTTGCGGCAGGCCTGGATTCGATGCTTCTCGGTGAAGCGGAAATTCTGGGACAGGTGCGCGAGGCGTATCGCTATGCGCACGAGTATGGGGCCACTGGACCGGTGCTGAACCGTTTGTTTCAAGGAGCGCTCGAGGTCGGAAAGCGGGTGCGGTCCGAGACGGAGCTGGGAACGCGGCCGATGTCCGTGGCGTCTGCCGGAGTAAAGCTCGCGGAGCGGATCTTCGGAAAAATGAATGAGCGGAGCGCGCTTGTGCTCGGCGCGGGAACGATCAGCGAGCAGGTGGTTAATCAATTGAGAGACCGGGGCATCGCTCGGCTATTCATCATGAATCGCTCTCGCGAGCGGGCGGATGAAGTGGCGCTTCGTTTTGGCGGAAAGGTCGTCGGCTGGGGCGAATGGGAAACAGCGTTGAAGTTGGCGGATGTGGTGGTCTCCTCGGTCGCCTCGGAAGAACCGGTTTTGCGACGGGAGATCCTTCAAGCCGCCATGTCGGCGCGCGGCAACCGCGCACTTTTCCTGATGGACCTTGGCCTGCCGCGTAACATCGAAGCTTCGGCCGCGCAGCTTTATAACATTTACGTGTATAACATCGACGACCTCACGGAGATCGTAGAGCAAAACCGGAATGCGCGCGAAAGCGAGATACCTCGCGCGGAAACGATCGTGGACGAGCATGTGGGCAAGTTTCTTTCCTGGCAGGCAAGCGTGGAGCTCGTTGGGTTGGTGGACGCGCTGCGCGCGCGATTGCGAGAGGAACGAGCGGCGTTCATTCGTGCCCGCATGGACTCCATGAATCACTTGAGCACGGCGGAGCGCGAGCGCATGGAATTGATGATGGACGAATTGCTGGAGAAACTGTTGCTGGCGCCGGCAGAGCGGTTGCGTGGAGAAAAGGAACTTCGCCGCAAGATCCAAAACGTGGAAGCATTGCGCGATCTTTTTCTTTCGAACCGGGAGAAGCCGTGAGACACCTGCGCATCGGCACACGGGGTAGCTTGCTTGCGAAGTGGCAGGCGGAGTATGTGCGCAAACACCTTTTCGCTCGAGCGGGCATCGAAGCCGAGATCGTCATTATCAAAACATCCGGCGATAAGTTGCAGGCCTCTCCGCTGTCACAAATCGGAGGGAAGGGAATCTTCATCAAGGAACTGGAGGAAGCTCTGCTAGAGGAAACGATAGACCTGGCGGTGCACAGTGTTAAAGACATTCCGACGGAGATACCTTCGCGGCTGATGTATCCGGCCGTGTGCCGGCGCGAAGACGTGCGAGATTGCTTGGTCGCGGCGAAGGGGGCGACGCTTGGGAGTTTGCGCCAAGGCGCGCGTGTCGGTACAGGGAGTCTTCGACGGCAGGCGCAGTTGCGGCATATCCGGCCCGATTTGGATGTGCGCGATCTGCGTGGGAATGTAGATACTCGTCTGCGCAAAGTGGAGAGCGGGGAGTATGGGGCGGTGATGCTCGCGAAAGCGGGACTTGATCGGTTAGGGTGGAGCGGTCGTATCACGGAGACGCTATCTCCCGAAGTCTTTCTGCCGGCCGTGGGCCAGGGGGCCATCGCCGTGGAATGCCGCTTGAGGGATACAGAAGCGGCGGAAATGGTAGGGGGACTTGACGACGCTGAGTCGCGAACTGCCATTATCGCGGAGCGCGCCCTGCTCAGTGCGCTCCATGGAGGATGCCAAGTGCCACTTGGGGCTTGGGCGCGGATCGAGCGCGGCGAACTGGTGATGGAAGCATGCGTTTGTTCCGTGGACGGGGTGCAATATATAAAACAGCGTGCCACTTCGGCGCCGGAGCAAGCTGCGGAGCTCGGCGGCCACATGGCCAACTTACTGATGGAAGCTGGCGCAGGAAGCATCCTTGAAGAAGTGAGCCGGCAGCGTGGCTGATATGATCGGCTCTCCGATTGTTGGAAAGACGGTGCTCGTTACGCGTGCTGCCGCGCAGAGTAACCAGCTATGTGAGGAACTGAACGCCCGAGGCGCCATAGTCAAACTTCTGCCGCTGATTTCGTTCGCGCCACCGGAAAATTACGACGCGCTGGATGAGGTGTTGGCCGGTATCGCGTCGTTTGATTGGATTCTGTTTACGAGTGTAAATGCGGTTCAGGCGGTGGAGAGGCGAAGGGAGCAAATTGCCCAGGGGACAAAAACGGCTATGAAGCTGCCGCGCACCGCCGCGGTCGGGCCTGTCACCGCGGATGCGGCAGAGGCTGCCGGATTTCCTGTGGAATATGTGGCGGCGGACCATAGCGGAGCAGGGCTCGCCCGGGAACTTGGAGAAGAGCTGCGGGCCCGAAAGGTTTTTCTGCCGCGAAGCGACCGTGCTATCCCGGATCTGCCGGCCGCACTTCGTCGATGTGGGGCGCTGGTGACGGAGGTGGTCGCTTACAGAAATTTGCCTCCAAGCAATACGGATCGAGAGAAATTAAACGAAAGTCTTAGGGACGGAGTTGATGGTGTTTTGTTCTACAGTCCAAGCGCGGTGCAGAACTTTTTGGAGCTGGTTGGACGGGAGCGGTTGGAGGGCTTGCAGGGGAGAGTGTTGATGGTCGCCATCGGGCCTACGACCGCGAATGCGTTGATTGCGGCTGGTATCCAAAGAATCGCACGGGCTGCGGATAGCACGACGAAAGCAGTAGTCGAGGCTTTAGAGGGGCATCTCGCTCGCACCAAGAGACGGTCCGTTGCCGGGGTGAAAGAGGGGTGAGCTTTCCAACCCACCGTCCGCGACGCTTGCGGCGAAACGAATCCCTGCGCGGATTGGTGCGCGAGACGCGGCTCACGACCGCAGGATTGATTTATCCAATGTTCGTATGTCCGGGCACGAAGGTTCGCAAGGAAGTCAGCTCCATGCCTGGAGTGCATCAACAATCCGTGGACCAGATTGTTGAGGAGTGCAGGGAAGTGGAAGCGCTGGGACTTCCCGGCGTGATTCTATTTGGTTTGCCGGAGTCCAAGGATGCGCGAGGGACGATATCGACATCGGCGCAGGGTGTAGTCCAGAAGGCAATTGAAGCCATTCGAAAAGCGAATCTGAAACTGCTGGTGATTACCGACGTGTGCTTGTGCGAATACACGGATCATGGGCATTGCGGCGTGATCGAGAATGGCGAAGTTGCGAATGACGCGACCCTGCCCATTCTTGCGGCGCAGGCATTGTCACATGCGCGCGCGGGAGCGGACATCGTGGCGCCTTCCGACATGATGGATGGCCGGGTGGCAGCGATTCGGGAATCGCTCGACGAACACAAATTTGGCGACATCGCCATCCTTGCCTATGCCGCGAAATATTGTTCGGGTTTCTACGGACCGTTTCGCGAGGCAGCGGATTCGGCGCCACAGTTCGGTGATCGCCGCAGTTATCAGATGGACCCGGCTAATGCGCGCGAGGCGCTGAAAGAAGTCGCACTCGATCTTGAAGAGGGCGCGGACCTCGTCATGGTGAAGCCGGCATTGGCGTATCTTGACGTGATTCGGCGTGTGCGTGATGCGTTTGACGTTCCCGCCGGAGCCTACAACGTAAGCGGAGAGTACGCGATGGTCAAAGCGGCAGCACAGAAAGGCTGGCTGGACGAGAAGCGCGTGGTACTGGAAATCTTGACGGGAATTCAGCGCGCGGGCGCAGATATCATTTTGACGTATCACGCCAAAGACGCCGCTCGGTGGCTGAAGGCGTGATGGCTCTCGTGGAGAACGTATGACCGCTACGCCCACAAAATCGAAAGTAGAGCGGAGGCGTTCCCGGGAGATATTTGAACGGGCGGAAAAGATTCTCGTCGGAGGCGTGAATAGCCCGGTGCGGGCGTTTCGTTCCGTGGGGGGAGAGCCGCTCATCATCGAGCGCGGGAGTGGGCAATATCTTTACGACGCCGACGGCAACCAATTGCTCGATTACGTCTGTTCCTGGGGAGCCATGCTGCTGGGGCACGCCCATCCTGCGGCGACGCAGGCGATTGCGGAGCAGGCACAACGCGGCACGAGTTATGGGGCGACAACGGAGCTCGAAGTCGAGCTAGCCACACTGATCACGCAGGCGATTCCGTCGATCGAGAAGATTCGATTCGTTTCCAGCGGCACGGAAGCCACGATGAGCGCTGTACGGCTGGCCCGTGGAGTGACCAGACGAGATTTCATCTTAAAGTTTGAAGGTTGCTACCATGGCCACGCGGACAGCTTTCTTTCGCAAGCGGGTTCGGGGCTCGCCACACTTGGGATAGCGGAGTGCCCGGGTGTTCCGCGAGCGCTTGCCGAGTTGACATTGAACGCGCCCTACAATGACTTGGGCGCAGTCGAGCGGCTCTTCTCACAACATAAGGATAGAATCGCGGCAGTTATCATCGAGCCCATAGCCGCGAATATGGGCGTCGTTGAGCCGGAACCGGGATTTCTGAACGGCTTGCGGGAAATTACAAAGCGCAACGGTGCACTGCTCATCGTGGACGAAGTGATCACCGGATTTCGGATGCACTTTGGGGCCGCTCAGCAGCTCGCGGGAGTGCAGGCCGATCTGACAACTCTCGGAAAAATTATTGGCGGAGGCTTGCCGGTTGCCGCGTATGGTGGGAGCGCAGAAATCATGAATCATGTGGCGCCGCTGGGGCCCGTCTACCAGGCGGGAACGCTAGCGGGAAATCCACTGGCCATGCGCGCAGGGATCGCCACGCTCAAACAACTGACGCGTCCCGGACTGTACGATGGCATCCATGAGCAAGCGAGGCGGTTCGTAACAGGCCTCCGGCAAGCGCTAGTCGAAACCGGGATTTCCGGGCAAGTTAACACAGCGGCGTCGCTGGCGACTCTTTTTTTCACAGAGCGGCCGGTGCGCAACTATAGCGACGCAAAGCGGTCCGACACTAAGCGCTATGCGCGGTTTTTCCGCGAGATGCTGGATCGCGGTGTCTTTCTTGCGCCGTCGCAGTTTGAAGCTGCGTTTGTTTCTGCGGCGCACACATCGGAGGACGTCACACGCACGATTGCGGCAGCTCGAGATTCCTTGAAGGCCATTGCGGCCGAACCAACTGCCCAATTCTTAAAGGAGAATAAGAATCATGCCTGAGGGTATAGAGCTGCCAGAAGGGCATCACGATCACGGAGACAATCCCTTCCTAGTTCCGGTTTCAGTCACGATTTCCATTCTTGCTGTGCTGGTGGCGGCAGTCACACTGCTTGGGCATCGCGCGCACACGGAAGAGTTGCTCTTGCAGTCGCAGGCGACCGATCAATGGGCGTACTACCAGGCGAAAAATATCCGACTGCACGAAATACAGGGCATCGCCGACATGCTGGGCGCGCTGGCGCCGCAGGACAAGGAGAAAACCGCCGCTGTGCGCGAGAAGTATTTGAAGGAAATGGAGCGCTACGAAGGAAACAAGGAAGACATCAGCGAGAAAGCGAAAGATTTGGAAAAGGAGCGCGATCTGATCAGCCGGCGAGCGGATCGCTTTGACGGCGGCGAAGCGCTGCTGGAAGTGGGATTGGTGATTTGCTCGATTACGCTGCTGACCAGGCGGCGGGGATTTTGGTTCACCGGGATGTTTATCGGGGTGATTGGCGTGGTGCTGGGGCTGACGGGATTATTTCTGCACTGAAGTGACAGAATGCGCTCGGCACAGGGACGGACTAAAGTCCGCCCCTACAAGACCTCGTCGGCGGCGACTGCTTGCAGAGAATCTCGGGCGGCGGAGATGGTGCGGTCGATGTCTTCGGCGGTGTGGGCGGCGGAGACGAAGGCGGCCTCGAATTGCGAGGGAGCGAGGAAGATTCCGCGGTCGAGCATTTCGCGGAAGAAGCGCGCGTAGCGTTTGGTATCGGAGCGCTTCGCTCCGGCGTAGTTGCGAACCGGCTGGTCGGTAAAAAATATTGTGGCGAGTGAGTGGCTGGAATTCACTTGCGCCGCGACTTGGCCTTCGGTGATTGCTTTGCGCAGACCGGCGACGAGCCGCTCGGCGTTTTGATTGATGCGCTCGTACAAACCAGGAGCGGCC
>WNFP01010556.1_pt1 | contig 10596 bp, 8 predicted proteins | sample 5400201 | NCBI WGS metagenome assembly WNFP01 (sample SAMN13153355, study PRJNA577476) | soil metagenome | isolation source: 115 cm saprolite under Madrone tree | place: USA:California | collected 2016-06-14
CGAACCGCGAGGTGTTCGCCGTCCCCGGCAATGTCACCAACAAGAATTCGTGGGGCCCGAACACGCTGATCAAACAAGGCGCCAAGCTGACTGCAACCTGGGAGGACGTTTGGGAAGAACTCCCTACAGCAGTACGACTTGCGCTGACCCCCGCCACCCGCGATGAATCGCAGACGTGCAAGACTGCATCTCTATTCGGGGAAAGCGAGCTGCCCCCACACGGAAGAAAGATCCTGAAACTCCTGAAGGCCGACGAAAGCTACTCATATCGATGAGATTGTGGAGCTGCTGGGACTGGACATGTCATCGTCCGATGCCGGGAAGAAGAGAATCTTGTAAAACGCTTTTAGCTGTTAGATCTTGGCTTTTAGCTTGAAACACCGATCGGGCGCCGTGAGGAGACGAGATGAGGAACTACAAGGATCTGCAGGTATGGGAGAAGGCCCACAAATTGCCCCTCGCGATTTACCAGGGTACGTACGACTTCCCAAGAGAAGAGCGATTCGGCCTGACCAGCCAGATCCGGCGTTCGTCTGCCTCGATCGCAGCAAACTTGGCGGAAGGCTGTGGCAGAAGATCAGACGGCGAGATGCCCGTTCCAGATTTCAATGGGTTTGGGGATGGGAGCTTTCCTATCACCTGCTACTCGCTCGAGACTTCGATCTCTTGAAGAATACGGAATATTTCAGGTTGAACTCCGATCTGGAGGAAGTCATGAGAATGCTATCTTCACTATCCCAAAAGATTAGAAATCCGTTGGCGGCCCAGAGGTTTCAAGCCAAGAGCTAAAAGCTAAGAGCTAACAGCTTTTCCACAAAACTTGTTGCCACCACCGCATTCATGCTAGCTTCAAAACCAGTAACCACCATCAGAGGACACATTGTCTAAAGGTTTAGTCATCGTCGAGTCGCCGGCCAAGGCCAAGACCATCCAGAAATATCTGGGTAAAGGCTTTACCGTCGAAGCCTCTCTTGGGCACGTCAAGGACCTACCTAAGAGCACGCTGGGCGTCGATATCGACAACGAATTCGAGACGGAGTACATCGTCATTCCCGGCAAGGAAAAAGTTCTTGCCAAGCTTAAGAAGCTGGCATTGTCGGCGGACAACATTTATCTGGCGCCTGATCCTGACCGCGAAGGCGAAGCCATCGCATGGCACCTTGCGGAAGAACTGGGCGAGGAGAACAAAGGTAAGAAGAAAAAGAAGAAGAAGGATGGCGACGCGCCCGATCGCATCCGCCGCGTGACTTTTAACGAGATCACGAAGCGCGCAGTGCAGGAAGCGTTCGAGCATCCGCGCGACATTGACCAGAACCTGGTGGACGCGCAGCAAGCCCGACGTGTGCTCGACCGGTTGGTGGGCTACCAGGTTTCACCACTCCTCTGGGATAAAGTCCGGCGCGGCTTGTCCGCCGGCCGAGTGCAGACTGTTGCTCTCCGGCTCATCGTCGAGCGCGAGCGGGAAATCAAGGCCTTCCAGAAGGTTGAATACTGGACTATTGATGCTCACCTGGCGGGACCGAAGCCGCCGGCGTTCGATGCCCGCTTCGTGGGCAGAGGTGAAGAGAAGGTCGAAGTCAACAGCGGCGAGGATGCGGAGAAAATACGCGCTGCGCTGGAGAAAGCCGACTGGCTGGTTCGCACCGTCGATCGCAAAGAGCGGCGGCGGAACGCCACTCCACCCTTCACCACCAGCAAGCTGCAGCAGGACTCCTCGCGCAAGCTGCGCTTCAGCGTCAAGCGCACCATGATGATCGCACAGCGTCTCTATGAAGGTGTGGAGTTGGGCGAGGAGGGCTCGGTAGGTCTCATCACCTACATGCGTACCGATTCCACGCGCGTTTCCAACGAAGCGCTGGCCGAGGTGCGCGAGTACATTACCTTGCAATACGGCAAGGACTACCTGCCGGAGTCGGCGAACGTCTACAAAGAGAAGAAGGCGGCGCAGGCGGCGCACGAAGCTATTCGTCCCACCTCGGCAATGCGCCATCCCGACCTGATCAAGCAGTACCTGAAAGAAGATGAGTTCAAGGTTTACAAGCTCATCTGGCAGCGCTTCGTGGCCTCGCAGATCACGCCGGCGGTCTTCGATCAGACTACCGTAGATATCGATGCCAAGTCGGGCGCCGACACTTTCTGGTTCCGCGTGACCGGATCGGTCCTCAAATTCGACGGCTTCCTAAAAGTCTACGAGGAATCGAAAGACGTCAAGGACGAGGAGGAAGAAGAGCTCAAGCACAAGCTGCCGCCCCTCGAGCCCGGACAGAAGCTCACACTCAGAGAACTGAAGCCGGAGCAGCACTTCACCGAGCCACCGCCTCGCTACAACGAAGCTTCCCTGGTCAAAGAGCTGGAAGAACGCGGCATTGGCCGGCCTTCCACCTACTCGGCGATTCTCAGCACCATTCAGGAACGGCAGTACGTGCAGAAGCTGGGAGGCAAGTTCTCGCCAACTGAAATCGGACTGGTGGTGACCGATCTGCTGGTGGAAAATTTCCGCGACATCTTCGACGTCGAATACACCGCGCGCCTGGAAGAAGAGTTGGACGAAATCGAAGAAGGGAAGGAAACCTGGACTGACGCCCTGGCAGGCTTCTACAAGAGATTCGCCAAAGACCTCCGCTATGCCGAAAAGCATATGGAGAATATCAAGCGGATGGAGAAGCCCACGGACGAGAAGTGCGAGCGCTGCGGCTCTCCGCTGGTGATCAAGTGGGGCAAGCACGGATCGTTCTACGCCTGCAGCTCGTACGACAAGGAGAATCCCGAGAGCTGCACCTTCACCAAGGAAAATCCGATCAACCTGCCCGACCTGGATTCGGCGGACATTCAGGAAACCACCCAGGAAGAGTATTGCGAGAACTGCGGGCGGGTGATGGTCCTGAAGCGCGGACGTTTCGGCCAATTCATGGCTTGCACCGGCTATCCCGACTGCAAGACAACGCGCCGATTGGATCAAGGCAAGAAAGTTCCCGACATCCCGATTGACGAGCTCTGCCCCAAGTGCGGGCGCAATATGATGATCCGTCACGGACGCTTCGGCGAATTCACCGCCTGCAGCGGATATCCGGAATGCAAGTATGTGAAGCAGAACTTCATCGGGGTAAAGTGCCCGCTCTGCAAAGATGGCGAAATCGTGGAGAAGAAGGCGCGCAAAGGGAACACCTTCTACGGCTGCGGAAATTACCCCAAGTGCAAGTTCACGTCGGCCGGGAAACCACTTGCGGAAAAGTGTCCGAGTTGCGGCAGCGAATATCTGGTAGAGAAAATGCTGAAGGCCGGCCCGGTGATCGCGTGCCCTAACAAGGAGTGCGACTATGAGCGTGAGGTACCGGTGGAAGCGGCATCAGCATCATCCACAACTTGAGCTTAACGTTCAACCGGGCCAGATGCTGCCCGGGCACACTTGCGAGGATTGAATGGCCAAACCGACTGCTGCCGATGCGGAACTGATTCTTAAACTGTACGATCTCCGCCGCGAACCTGAGCTGCGCAAAGCGCGTCATTGGTGGGTAGTGACCTTCTCGCCCCAGACTGCGGACGACTTCATGAAAGTCTCAGGTGCCTTTGGGACGCCGGAGAACAATTGGCTGCGGCAGGTGCTGGGGTACTGGGGTATTGCTTCGTCGCTAGTGCACCACGGCGCCTTGAACCGGGAAATGTTCCTCGAACCCAGCTTTTGCGGAGAGATGGTCCTCATTTACGCCAAGATAAAGCCGTTTCTGAAGGAAATTCGGGAGAAGATGAAGAACCAGCAATTTCTCGCCGGCATCGAATCTCTGATCATGAGCACGAAGAAAAGCCGCGAGTTTCTAAAACGCATGGAAACTAATATGGCCGCCCGGCGCAAGTCCACGTTAGAAGACGCCAAAGCCAGCTAGCCTGCTCGACGTTCACCTCATTTCGGTTTCTTGTCGCAATGTGGGCGCGAGCGTCACGCTCGTGCTGAATCGTTCGGGACGCTGCCGCACGAGCGGAGGCTCGCGCCCACACATGCCGGAGCTGGTGGCGAAAGCCAGCAGCCAGCAGCGTTCTTATGCGATGTACTCGCGGATGTACTCGTCCCGGGTGCGTGCCAGTTCATCCAGATCGCCATCAAAAATAACTTTGCCGTCGCGCAGGATGAGAAAAGCCATTGGCACTTCGCAATGAACGCCCTTGGGGAGCGCCAGCATCTTGTTAGCCGTGCGATCGAAATAGTGCGTAGCCATAATGAACGCGTCCTGCAGGCGATGGGTAACCATCAGCGAGCTGGTCTTGTACACGTCGCGTTGCTTCACGATGAGTTCGACGATGGTCGTGGACGTCACCGGGTCCAGCCCGCCGGTGGGCGAGTCATAAAGCAGGATCTCGGGCTGCGTGACGATGGCGCGCGCAATGGCCACCCGGCGCCGCATTCCGCCCGAAAGCTCCGAGGGAAACATGTCGACGGTCCGTTCCAGTTCGACGAAACTCAAGGCCTCACGTACCCGGCGCTCGATCTCATCGTCGGAAACGGTGCCTTCCTCCATCAGGCGGAAGGCGACATTTTCCCGTACGGTCCGCGAATCAAAGAGGGCGCTCTCCTGAAACACCATGCCGATTTGGCGCCGCAAGTCGAATAGCTCGTTTTCCGACATCTGGGTCACGTCTTGCCCGAGAACATAGATGCGTCCGGAGTCCGGTTTCATCAGCCCCAGCGCCAGCTTGAGAATGGTGCTCTTGCCTGAGCCTGCGACCCCGAAAACGGCCTTGGTTTCTCCATGCGGGAGTCCGAAAGAAATGTTGTCCAGGACCACCTTGTCGTCAAATGCGAGCGTGACATTTTCGAACCGGATAGCCTCGCGGCCACGTTCCTTCACGGCGATCGCCGGTGTTTGAAGCGGCAGGGTGGGAGCAGACATGAGTTATCGGTATCCCAGCAGAGCAATGAGAAGCTTGGTGACAAAGAAATCGACAACCAGAATCAGTACCGACGCGACGACGACAGCCTGCGTGGTGGAGCGTCCTACGCCCTGCGTGCCACCGCGCGTCGACATACCGAAGTAGCAGCCGACGGTGGAGATAACAAATCCGAAAAGAACAGGTTTGATGAGCCCAGTGGTCACGTCGCGCCAGACCAGCGATTGCCAGGCCGAGGTCCAGTACTGCCGCGAGTCCAGGCCCAGAAGCAGGCTCGAGACCATGTTTCCGCCCACCAGTCCTAGCAGGTCAGAGATGATGGTCAGAAAAAAAAGCATGACCACCGTCGCCACCACTCGCGGCGTCACCAGTTTTTTCGTGGGATCTGTACCGAGCGCGCGCATGGCATCGATCTGCTCGGTCACGGTCATGGAGCCCAGTTCGCTGGCCATGCCGGAAGAGTTACGGCCGGCGACCATGAGTCCGGTGATGACCGGCCCGAGTTCAGTCACCATGCCGACCGAAACCAGTTGGGCGATAAGAGTGAGAGACCCAAACCGCGACAGCGTGCTGGCGCTGTTCAGGGCAAGCACCGCGCCGGTGAAGCCACCGGTCAGAATGACAATCGGCAGCGAACCGACGCCAATCAGGTCAGCCTGCTGAATCATGTCGGTGACATACAAGGGCCGTCGGAAAAGATTGGCCAGAGACTGGCCGACGAGCAGGGCATAGTCCTGGAGCGCCTTGACTTTCTCTTTGGCGAATTCAGCGGGCGATCTGAGCGGGATCTGTATGTCCCCAGCTGCCATGCAGTTTGGCCTCTATCTGGAGGAACTATAGCAGACGGCGGACGTCGGACGTCAGACCTCGGACCTTGGGCGTCAGCCCTCGGACGCCAAACGTCGGAGCAGTCGGCTACTTTTATAGCTTAATGTCACGCAGGGCTTTCACCGTGTCTGTCATGTCAGCCTTCCGAGCAGCAGAGAGCCCCATTCGCTCCCTAACAATCCACCAAAGGTGCTCTGCGATCCGTTCCTCGGAAAGCCCCGGTTATCAACAGCTCATAAACGCCACCTAAGTAGCTATCGTACTCGTCCTGTACCGATGGGATCCCAAACACTCATCCGCACATGTCTGATGTCGACTCTGATGCGACGGGATTCGTGCTTGTCGATCACTCCATTTTTCCACCGGCACGTTAAGGGGATGAAGCCGAGAGCTGAGGTCCGAGGTCTGACGCCCGAGGTCCGCTTTCTACTCCCGAACCTTCTTCTTGATCTCGATATTCAGGCGCTTGATTTTCTGATTGAGGGTGGAAAGCGGCACGTGGAAGCGTTCGGCGGCCTCGGTCTGGTTCCAATTACATTTCTCCAGCATGACGAGGATGATGTGGCGCTCGCAGTCTTAAACGAAATCGAACAGGGAAGCGTCGCCGCGATGTTCCATCATTGGAACGGGAGTGCCGCGGCCCACGATGACGTCGGGCAGGAGGTCGGCACCAACGTCCTGGCTGGAGGAAAGGACGACTGCCCTCTCAATTACATTTTCCAGCTCGCGCACGTTTCCCGGCCACGAATAGGAGAGCAGCGGGCGCAGCCCTTCCGGCGTCATTCTGCGGCGCGGACGCTCGTTCTCTTCCGAATACCTCGTCAGGAAGAAATCCACCAGCAGGGGAATGTCTTCTCTTCTTTGTCGCAACGGCGGAAGATCAACCGTGATGACGTTCAGGCGATAGAAGAGGTCGTCGCGAAACCTGCCTTCGCGGACCAGTTGTTTCAGGTCCACGTTCGTGGCCGCGATGATGCGCACGTCGGCTTGAATTTCGTGGACGCCGCCCAGGTGCATGAATTTTCTGTCTTGCAGCACGCGCAGGATTTTGCTCTGCGTATCCATGCTCATGGTGCCGATTTCGTCGAGGAATAGCGTTCCCCGGTCGGCAATTTCGAACAAGCCCTTCTTCGAGGCGATAGCGCTGGTGAAGGCGCCTTTGACATGTCCGAACAGCGTGGATTCCAACAGGTCCGGCGGCATTGAGCCCGTATTTACCGGGACAAAGGCCCGGTCGCGGCGCGGCGAATTCAAATGGATGGCTTTGGCGATCAGCTCTTTGCCAGTTCCGCTCTCGCCCTGCAAGAGTATGGTGGAGCGGCTGGGGGCCACCTGCGCCACCAGATCAAAAATCTTCAACATGGGCTCGCTCTTGCCCACGATGTTTTCAAAGTTGTAGCGCTGTTTGAGGGCGCGCTTGAGTTGAACGTTCTCAGCTTCCGTCCGGTGACGGGCCACGGCGGTGCGAATGTCCGCCAGCAGTTTTTCGTTGTCCCACGGCTTCTGGACGAAATTCGTCGCGCCGGCCCGCATGGCCTTCACCGCATTTTCAACTGTGCCATAAGCGGTGATCATGATGACGGCCAGCTGTGGATCGTGAACGTGAAGCTCGGCGAGCAGGTCAATGCCATTGCGGTCCGGCAGCGCCAGGTCGAGCAGGACGAGGTCGTACGGCCGGGTACGGAACCCGCGGACGCACTCTCGCCCACGCTGTGTCGCGGCATCGTGGCCAGTTCAGACATTGACAGCCTTCCTCGTCAGCGGGAAATCCAGGTAGAAGGTTGTGCCCTGACCGGGCGGGCTTTCCACACGAATCTTTCCGGCATGCTCCTGAATAATTCCGTACGTTACCGACAAGCCCAGGCCGGTACCTTTGCCCTGGCCTTCGCGCGGTGAAGACTTGGTGGTGAAGAACGGATCGTAAATGCGCTGGATGTGCTCCTGTGCAATGCCGGTTCCGGTGTCAGACACAACCACACTCACGCCGTCACCGTTCGACGTAGCCACCCGGAGGGTTCCGCCTTCAGGCATGGCATCTCGCGCATTTAGGAACAGATTCAGGAAGACTTGCTGCAGACGGCCAGAATTACCGCTGATCAGCGGCAGATGGTCCGCCAGTTCGTCCTCTACCCTGATCTTGGTGATCTTGAACTGGTGCTCCAGCAGCGCCATGGTATCGCCAATAATCTTGTTGATGTTCACCTCGGTGAATTCTGTACCGCTGGTGCGCGAGAAATTCAGCAGGTTGTTCACGATCTCCGAGGCCCGGAAAGTCTGCCGCGTAATCTTTTCCAGCAATCCACCTTTTTGCGGATCATCCTGCAGTTGCTTCGACAGCATCTGCGCATAGGAGGAGATGACGGCCAGCGGGGTGTTGACTTCGTGCGCTACGCCGGCTGCGAGCAGACCAATCGAGGAGAGCTTGTCAGCCTGTGAAAGCTGCGATTCCAGATCAATGCGTTCCGTAATGTCGTCGACAATGATCAGCCGGCCGATCACATTGAACTTCCGCGTGACCAGTGGCGCGATGGCAACGTTCACCATGCGGCTCTCTCCCGTAGGCGTCGCCAGGCGGAACTTGTACAGGTTGTTGATCCCGGGATTCTGTCGCACCCGGTAGAACTCTTCCACAAATTCCGAGGGAAATACCTCGCTCAAAGGCCTCGTCAGCGCCTGCCAGCGGGGCAGCGCGTACATGACTTCCATCTGCGAGTTCCAGGACTCGATCCGGTCCGCCAGGTCGACGGCCATCACGCCTACGTTGATCGACTCGACGATATTTTCGTTGAAGTCCTTGAGGCGTTCGTACTCGGCGACTTTCTGTTCGAGCGACGCGTACAGGCGCGCATTCTGGATGGCGATCCCGATGTAGCCGGCCAGGGTTTCCAGCAACTCGATGTCTTCGCTGGTCAGGAAATCGCCTTCTACTGTCTTACCCAGGCCCAGGAATGCAATCGTCCGTTGCTGGGCCCGACAGGGAATGTAGTAATTCAAGTCCAGCTTGGCGATGGTCTGCTGGGCGCTGGCGGTCTCGCGTGGGACTTGGTGGACGTTCTCAAGGAAAAGATGTCCAGCTTCAGTCTCTGGCCGGGCGGCGCTCAGGAAGTTCAAGTCCAGTCCGCTGGTCTGGGTCATGCCAAAAGACGTCGCCAGCAAGAACTGGGGCGGCTCGCCCGCCGACAGGAAAATGGCCATGCGATCCACCAGCAAGGTGCGCGACAGGCGATCGACCACTGAACTCAGCATTCGGTCCAGATCGGTTTCCGAGCTGAGCTCGCGCCCAAATTCGATCAGCGTCTTGCGGTAGTCGTAACGGGTGCGATAGAAGAACTGGTCAATCCGCTCCTGGATCCATTTGCGCACCGGGTCGAACAACAGTGCAGTCACCACCATCGCCAGGACGAGCCCAAACGGTCCCGAGCTCGGCACCTGGGTGTGGACCAGTTCGGCCACTCCGGCCACCACCGCGAAGTAGACTCCAACAATCGCGGCCGCCGCCAGCGTGTACACCATGCCGCGTTTGAAAATCAGATCAACATCCATCAACCGGTAGCGGAAGATGGCATATCCAAACGTCAGTGGCAGCAGGCCCAGTGACAGAACGGAAACCTTCATGGCCGAACTCGGCATGGCGCCGGTCAGGTAAGGAATCACGTAGAACAGCGTGAAGGGCGCGATTGCCAGAATGGTGCCGCGCGTCACCCATTTGAGCTGTTGCCGCAGAATCGGCGTGCTGGCCCGGCGGTAGCTGTCCCACAACACCGCCGCCGCAATCACGAAGAACAGGGCCAGGTAGCCCATCTGCACCCGGTCGAGGTTCCAGCGCACCCGTTCACTCGCCTTCAAGACCCGGAGCGCGAATAAGTGCATTCCCAACAGCAGCATTCCCGGGACATAAATTGCAGAAACAATCCGGGGATGTTTGCGGACAAAGCCGCGTTTCTCCGGAAAGGTCAGGACAAAATGCAGGAACAACGCCGGCTGCAGCAACCAGGCCGTAACGTTGCCCCAGTAGATGATCCAGTCAAACTGGTTCAGCTTCCCGGTGAACTTGAAGGCGTAAAAGATGAAAGAGACCAGGCAGAAGATGTAGAAGTGCGTTGAACTCGGCGCGGTCCAGCGCCGCAGCAGGACATAAAGACCGATGCCCAGATAGATCAGGGCGATAAACCGAAGCCAGAAATTCAGCGAGCGTTCGGCGGGAATCAGGATGACGGTTGTATCCAGCGGGACAGACTGCCGTACCAGGGAATAAGTCGCCTTCGACCACGCGCCTACCCGGTAAACCTGCCGGATCCGGGCGGTGGTGTCCTTTACGTCATGCTGGTTGATCGCAGTCAGCCGGTCGCCTGCCCGAATGCCGGCCTTGTCGCCCGGGCCGTTTGGCTCCACGCGGTTGGCGACCAGGCCGCCGTCGTTTCCGGCCTGTTCCATCCACCAAACACCATCAGATGGAATCTGGAACTCAGCTTCTTTTTGGAAATTGATCCAGGCCAAAACTACTCCAGCCGTGGTCAAAAGAATCAGCAGGCCGGCTGTAAAACGGATTTGGAAGTCCCGGTTCATCGACCGCAACGGCTCCTGGTTGAGGGCGGGGGAAAGACCCGAAAAATGGTTAAGCACGTCGGGGGCCACGGTGGGGCGCAGGGGAGAACCTCTAACTTACTTCAATGAAAAGACTTTACTGATTATAGAAGCCCTGTGGAAGTAAAGCTATGTTTTTTGGAAGGTTTCTGTGGAGTTTTGTAACTCCATGCGTGACAGAACTTTAAGGCACTACGCTGGCCGCCGTCAGAGAAGCTCCGGAGGGCGGATTTCTTTGCGACCTTTGCGGCTATGTTTGCGACCTTTGCGGTTAAAAGCTCTTGATCGCAAAGGGCGCAAGGG
>WNFP01017774.1_pt1 | contig 10587 bp, 6 predicted proteins | sample 5400201 | NCBI WGS metagenome assembly WNFP01 (sample SAMN13153355, study PRJNA577476) | soil metagenome | isolation source: 115 cm saprolite under Madrone tree | place: USA:California | collected 2016-06-14
CTTGTACTCTGCCACTGGTGCGCGGTGAGCGGCGGCTCGGCATCTTTGAGGTTGGTAGCACGCAGGCGAACGCGTATTGCAGCCAAGAGGTCGCTTTCCTCTCGCTTGCGGCCGACCAGGTGGCGCTGTCGATCGATGCTGCCGTGAACTTTGCCGTCTCCCAGCGCGCGCAAGAGCGGCTGAAATTGCTTCTGGAGCTAACCAATCAGGTTGTTTCCAACCTCGAACTGCGCGAGTTGCTGCGTACTGTCTCCGCCAGCGTCCGGCGGGTGATGAACTGCGACGTAGTGGGCGTCATGTTGCCTCACTCCGATGGCCAACAATTGCAGGTTTACGCGCTCGATTTTCCCGACGGTAGAGGTTTTTTTCGGGAGGAGACTCTCATTCCCATCGAGGGTTCCCATCCTGGCGAGGCGTTTCGAACCGGAAAACCTTTGCTGAAGAGCCGGCACGATCTGGCCGATGAGCGATCCTCCGAGCACGACCAGCGGGTGACCGGCGAGGGCGTGCAATCGGGCTGTCTGTTGCCGCTCATCAGTCGGGGACGCAGCCTGGGCGTCTTGGCGCTGGGCCGACGGCAGGAGAACGCCTTCGAAGAAAATGAAGTTGAGTTCCTGGGTCAGGTCGCAAGCCAGGTCGCCATCGCGGTGGAAAACGCTTTGGCCTACGGCGAAATCGCCGATCTCAGAGACAAACTGGCCCAGGAGAAGCTGTATCTCGAGGACGAAATTCGCGGCGAGGTGGATTTTGAGGGGATTGTGGGACAGAGCTCCGCGCTCCGCCAGGTCTTGCAGTTGGTGGACACCGTTGCTCCGAGCGGTTCCACGGTCCTGTTGCTGGGAGAAACGGGGACCGGCAAGGAACTGATTGCGCGTGCGATTCATGACCGCAGCCGGCGTAAAGACCGGACCTTTGTGAAACTCAATTGTGCCGCCATCCCCACCGGTCTGCTCGAGAGCGAGCTCTTTGGCCACGAGCGTGGGGCGTTTACCGGCGCCATTGCACAGCGAATCGGGCGTCTCGAACTGGCCGACCAGGGAACGCTGTTTCTCGACGAAGTCGGTGACATTCCGCTTGAGCTGCAGCCCAAACTGCTGCGCGCGCTGCAGGAGCGCGAGTTTGAGCGCCTCGGCAGCACGCGAACCAAGAAAGTTGACGTCCGCCTCGTGGCCGCGACTAACCGTAATTTGGAAAAGATGATCGCGGACGATAAGTTCCGCAGTGACCTTTACTACCGGCTCAACGTCTTCCCCATTCAAATTCCGCCGCTGCGCGAACGCCCGGAAGACATTCCGCTCCTGGTGCGTTATTTCGCACAGAAGTACGCCCGCCGCATGGAGAAGCAAATTGAATCGGTGCCAGCCGCAAGCATGAAGAAGCTGACCCGCTGGCATTGGCCGGGGAATATCCGCGAGTTGGAAAACCTCGTCGAACGAGCGGTGATCCTCACCCGCGGTTCCGCACTGGAAGTTCCGGTTGCGGATTTGGGAAACGGTTCGGCCGAAAAAGCCGTTGCCAGAATGCCCGACTCTAACGAGCGTGAGCAGCTTCTGCGGATCCTGAGGGAAACCCGCGGACGCGTCGGCGGGGCTGAGGGCGCTGCCGTCCGCTTGGGTCTTAAACGCACGACTCTGATCTCCCGCATGAAAAAGCTCGGCGTCGACCCACGGGCAGTGTCGTAAAGTTTAGTCAAAGTGTCGAAGGTCGGCTTCGACACTTTCGACACTCCGTCCACACCCGCGGTCTTCGATCTGTCTCGATTCAGCTACTTACAGACTTCCTTGCTTTGGCACCTGTATTGCCATGTCTAGACCAGCGAAAGCAAAACACAGTGCTAAAAATCACAACCATTCAAACCGGGGGCCAGCTCAAGTTGATCCTTGAAGGCAAACTCGTAGAGCCATGGATTACAGAATTCAAGAAGGCATGGCAGGAGGCGAATCAGCCGCCCAATGGCAAAACGCTAGTCATTGACTTGGGCGATGTAACAGTTATCAGCCCACAAGCGGAGAGCGTTCTACTCGAGATCAGGCGCGAAGGCGCGCGGTTGGTTTGCGGGGGAGTTCTAAACAAGCACCTGGTTCGGCAAATCGACCGCAAGTGCAGGCAGTAGTGACACCAGAATCGGACCTTGGCAATGATCGGTGTTTATATTCTCGGGATCATTTGTGGGATCGCGGTTTTGTTCCTGCTGAAGTTCATGCAAGTCGTCAGTAGAGAATTGCGGGGCTTCGGTGCAGCTCAAAAGATGTTCAGCCCTAGACGAGGGGAATATGTTCGACAAGAAAAAAGAAAGTGGCGTTTCAGCCTGCACAAGACCAAGCTACGCGGTTCCGGGGGACTTCTGTCGTATCTTCGCGGAGGACAAGAACGCGTTGTATCTGTTGTCACTCCTATTGACCGCCGATTCGGAGAAGGCGGAGCAGTGCTTCGTGGCCGGACTGGAAGATTCGATACATGGAAACCCGGTCTTCAAGGAGTGGGCGCGCTCGTGGAGCAATCGCACGATCATCAAGAATGCCATTCGCAAGATCTCGCCAGCGCTGGGACAGATGAGCGGCGCGCAGCCTGTCTCTGATAAGCAGATCTTGGCCTCGGATTTTGACGGTTTGTTGACGGCTGTTCTCCAGCTGGCGCCGCTTGAACGTTTTGTCTATGTTATGTCCATTCTTGAAGGATACTCAATCCAGGAGTGCTCGATTCTCCTAAGCTGCACAAAACAGGAAGTTACCGCTTCCCAGGCGCATGCGGTACAGCAGTTGGCGATTGCTTGCCTCAACCGGCTTGCGCCGCTCGTACCCGGCGCGGAAGGCGCCCGAGCTGCACACTTTTTGGAGCCTGTACAGGTAGCCTGACATCTAATCTCTTTTCACTCGGAGTGGCCGCTGGGCAGGCCGTGGGCGATGGCCGTCCCAGCGTCGTATTCGGTGGCAGGAGTCTCACCTTTTAGCATCGTTGACGACATAAGGGGAACTCATGGCGAAACGGATGATCCTGATGTTGGTCCTGGCGGGAGTGGTCGTCGCGGGCCTTGGTTTTGTGAAGTTCCGGCAGATTCAGACTGCAGTCGCGCAGAACGCTGGCTTCCAGCCACCTCCAGAGGCGGTCACTACGGTTGTGGCCAAACGAGAGACGTGGCCGGCGACTGTGGACGTGATCGGTACGGCCGTGGCGGTGCAGGGTGTGACGGTGAGTGCGGACCTTCCGGGCACTGTCGACCGCATTGCTTTCGAGTCAGGCAAGGCAGTCAAAGTGGGAGACGTGCTGGTGGAGCTCGACACGCGGCAGGAGCGGGCGCAACTGGCCGCCATGGAAGCCCAGCGCGACCTTGCGCAGATTAATTTCGGTCGCATGCAGCAGCTGGTGAAGCAAGGGGTCCTCGCGCAGACGGAGTATGACAACGCGACGGCCCAGCAAAAGGCGACGGCAGCGCAAGTCGGAGAGATTCGCGCCACAATTGCGCGGAAAACCATCCGCGCGCCGTTCTCGGGAATCCTGGGTCTTCGCCAGGTCAACCTGGGACAATACCTGTCGGCCGGCGAGGCCATAGTTTCTTTGCAGTCGCTAAATCCGATCTATGTGAACTTTGGCGTACCCCAGCAGACCGCCGTCCAGGTGCGGGTCGGCCGCACGCTGCGCGTTTCCAGCAACGACGTCGGGGGCATCAAGTTTTCCGGGCGAGTTACCGCCCTTGACTCGGTCGTGAACGAGGGGACCCGGAACGTTCAGGTGCAGGCCACCCTGGCCAATCCTGGAGGCAAACTGCGTCCCGGCATGTTCGTGCAGGTGGAGATAACAACCGGGACTGAGCATCCGGTCATCGCACTGCCGGCGAGTGCGATCAACTACGCCCCGTACGGCGATTCGGTGTACGTCGTCTCCGATCTCAAAGATCCAAAGGGCAACACTTACCGCGGGGTACGTCAGCAGTCGGTCAAGCTTGAGGGTTCGCGCGGCGACCAGGTCGCAGTCGTCTCAGGCATCAACCCCGGTGATGAGGTTGTGAGCTCGGGGGTCTTCAAACTACGCAACGGCGCCGCCGTCCAAGTTAATAATAAGGTCCAGCCAGGAAACAGTCCGGCCCCCAAGCCTGAGGACAGCTAAATGAAGTTCACTGATCTTTTTGTCAAACGCCCGGTCCTCGCCGTGGTCGTCAATCTGGTGATCCTGATTGCCGGCCTGCAAGCCGTTCGCTCGTTGAGCGTGCGGCAGTATCCGCGTAGTGACATCGCGATTGTGCAGGTGACGACAGTTTACGTGGGTGCCAACGCGGATCTGGTCCGCGGCTTCATCACAACTCCGCTGGAGCGTGTCATCGCCAGCGCCGACGGCATCGACTACATGGAGTCATCAAGCGCTCAGGGTCTTAGCACGATCACCGTGCACTTGAAGCTCAATTACGACACCAACGCGGCGCTTACCCAGATTCAGGCAAAGCTGGCCCAGGTCCGCAATGACCTGCCCCCGGAATCCCAGGCGCCGGTCATCGACCTGGAAACTGCGGACACTCAGTTCGCCTCGGTGTATATCGGCTTTTCATCTCCCAGCCTCGATCAAAACCAGATTACCGATTATCTGACGCGGGTCGTGCAGCCCAAGCTGAGTTCAATCAGCGGCGTGCAGCGCGCCGACATCCTCGGCGACCGTACCTTCGCTATGCGAATCTGGCTTAAGCCGGACAAGATGGCGGCGCTCGGCATTTCGGCTTCCACGGTACGAGACGCCTTATCCAAGAACAACCACCTTTCGGCACTCGGTCAGACCAAGGGTTCCATGGTGTCGGTGAACCTGATTGCCAACACCGATCTGCGCACTGCGGATGAATTTCGCCAACTGGTGGTTAAGGAGGACAAAGGAGTTGTCGTCCGGTTGGGCGAGATTGCCGATGTCGTGCTTGGCGCTCAGAACTACGAGCAAGATGTTCGCTTCAATGGAGAGACGGCGACGTTCATGGGGATCTGGGTGCTTCCTACCGCCAACTCCCTTGAGGTGATCAAGAACGTCCGCGCGGCGCTGCCGGAAATTCAGTCACAATTGCCTCCAGGGATGAAGGTCGGTGTTCCTTACGATTCGACGGCTTACATCCAGGACGCAATTAATGAAGTACTCAGCACTCTCAGCGAGACGCTGCTCATTGTCATCGTTGTCATCTTCTTATTTCTCGGTTCGTTCCGCTCCGTGCTGATCCCGGTTGTGGCCATCCCGATTTCGTTGATTGGCGCCGTCTTCCTGATGCTGGTGGCCGGCTTCACCATCAACCTTCTGACTCTACTGGCGATTGTGCTCTCGGTCGGACTGGTAGTGGATGACGCGATCGTCATGGTGGAGAATGTTGAGCGGCACCTTCATATGGGCAAGTCTCCCTTCCAGGCAGCCAAAGATGCGGCGCGTGAGCTAGTGGGGCCAATCATCGCCATGACGATCACGCTGGCCGCGGTGTATGCGCCAGTCGGCATTCAGGGCGGTTTGACCGGTGCGCTGTTCCGGGAGTTTGCATTTACCCTTGCGGGTGCCGTGATCATTTCCGGAATAGTGGCGCTGACGCTGACGCCGATGATGGGGTCCAAGCTGCTGCGCGCGGGAGACACGGAACGCGGTTTTGCGGGCTGGGTCAATCGCCGCTTCGAGAACGTGCGTAACACCTATTCGCGAATATTGTGCGGGACGCTTCAATACCGGCCCGTGGTTTTTGTTCTCTGGGCGATTGTCATCCTGTTGATTGTTCCTTTCCGGTTGAGTTTGTAATTCTTTCGGCCGCAGAGCCGAGGCAGCTCAGCGAGTTCGCCAACCAGCTCGTGAAGAAAGCATTCGCCAGTGGCTTGTTCATTTTCGCCGACACCGACCTGAAGTTTGACCAGCCCCAGGCCGAGGTCATCTTCGACCGCGATAAGGTTCGCGCACAAGGAGTTGATCTGACTCAGGCCGGCCAGGATCTTGCCATCATGCTCGGCGGGGATTATATCAACCGCTTCAGCATTCAAGGCCGAAGCTATAAAGTTATTCCGCAGGTCAAGCGTACGGAGCGATTGACTCCCGATCAATTGGAGCAGATCTACGTCACGGGATCGGACAATAAACTGGTTCCCCTATCGACTTTCGCCACCCTGAAAACTACAACCGAGCCGCGACAGTTGAACAAGTTCCAACAACTCAACGCAGTCACGATCCAGGGCGTGATCCCACCCAGCGTGCCGCTTGACAAGGCGCTGCGTTTCTTAGAGGACGAGGCTAAGACGATCCTGCCTCAGGGCTTCACCGTCGACTATGCTGGCGAGTCGCGCCAGCTACGGGTGGAGGGCAGCAAGTTCCTCGGTACCTTCTTGCTCTCGGCAATCCTGATCTACCTTGTCCTGGCCGCGCAGTTTGAGAGCTTCCGCGATCCGTTCATCATTCTGGTAGGCTCAGTGCCGCTAGCCATTTCCGGTGCGCTGATGTTTTCCTTCCTGGGGTTGACGACGCTCAACATCTACAGCCAGGTAGGATTGATCACGCTGGTCGGTCTGGTGTCGAAGAATGGCATCCTGATTGTAGAGTTTGCCAACCATCTCCAGGAAAGCGGAAAGGACAAGCTCGCCGCGATCATCGAAGCCGCTACCACGCGGCTACGTCCCATCCTCATGACCACCGCCGCCACCGTGGTCGGTCACTTCCCGCTCGTTCTGGCAACGGGACCTGGAGCAGGAGCGCGCAACAGCATCGGTATCATGCTGGTCAGCGGCATGATCATCGGCACGCTGTTTACCCTGTTCGTCGTGCCCTCAATCTACATGCTTGTGGCGCGGACGCATGCGGCAGTCTCGCTAGACACCGATGAAATGGACATTGGGTTGGCTGAGCCGGCTTTGCCGACAACCTAGGGCGTCAGCTGTTTTCAAATCTGTCTCGGTGGATGGCGCCATCAAACCTCGGGCGTCTTCCGCGCAGCGGGAGATGCTGAAACGGGAGAGAGACCTGTTGTGTGGCCATGTCTTCCCGCACGCCATTCCTCATGGACTGCGTTTGCCAAATGAGCTGACCGTGCTTTCACCCCACCAGCCTATCCATCGCGCTAAGTGTCGAGATGATCGCAGTCGAGATGATCGCAAGCGCCACTTCGGGCGTGCTGTGCTATCATGCGCCACACTTCGTTACTTGCGGCATCCATCTGGCTGAGGGGAGGACGACATCGATTATGTCCTGTAGTCGAGTGTCTTTGCTCGGGATTTGGCCCCCTGATTTGTTGCCTATCCTCCTTCCTATTTCAGCTTTGGTTGCATCGCTTGCACTCCTGGTGTGTCCGACCGTAGCGCAGACTCGGAATCCATTCTCGGCAGACCCAAAAGCCGCCCAGGCTGGTGAATTCGAGTTCCGCATAAACTGCGCTTTATGCCATGGGCTTGGCGCTCGTGGCGGTGGCCGTGGTCCCGATCTTACGCGAGCACATAAACGTCACGGAGACTCTGACGGCGACCTCTTCCGAAACATCAGCCAGGGAATTCCAGGCACCGCCATGCCGGCCAACGGGACCAATGGACAAGGCGTCGGGATGACGGACGAGGAGATCTGGCAAATCATCTCTTACCTACGCAGTATTCAAGCGGGCGCGTCCCCAACAAAGCTCGGTAACGCTGCGCATGGGAGACAGCTGTTTTTTGGAGATGCCAATTGTTCGACATGTCACATGGTGGAAGGAAAAGGAGGTCGCGTCGGGCCCGACCTGACGGCGGTGGGAATCTCGCGAACCGTGGAGTCGCTGGTGGAGTCCGTCCGGAACCCGAGCCAAAGGCTCGCATGGGGACTTACGGAGCCTACGAAAGAGTTTGCCCAGCGCTACGAGACCGTGACGGTCGTGACCCCGGACGGCAAAGAGATCAAGGGCGTAACTCTGAACGAAGACAGCTTCAGCTTGCAAGTGATGGACACAGCGGAGCAGATTCATCTGTTTGACAAGGACCAACTACGTTCGATCAAGAAAAGTCGCAAATCGTTGATGCCGGCCTTTGACCCCGGCACGTTGAGTGACCAGGATCTGAACGACATCATCGCCTACCTGCTCGATGTGGCTGAGAAATGAGGGTAGCCGAGATGAAGAAGACGCTACACAAGGTCTGGATTGGCATCTTCTTGTTGTTGAGCTCAGTTTTCTTCGCAGTGAATGCGACGGGAAATGCCTGCGCGCAGGTCACGTTTAAGCGGCTACTCCATTCGTCGGAAGAACCGCAGAATTGGCTCACGTATTCGGGTGACTACGCCGGCCGTCGTTTCAGCGCGCTGGATGAGGTCAAGACTGCGAATGTGCGCTCGCTGGTGGTGAAGTGGGTCTTTCAAACCGGCGCCACGGGCAAACTTGAAACCACGCCGCTGGTAGTGGATGGGGTCCTGTACGCGACCGGCCAGGACGACCGTGCTCTTGCTCTCGATGCTCGCACCGGACGACCTCTATGGCTATACCAGCGTCAATTGCCGGCTGACATTCGACCCTGTTGCGGTCGCGTGAATCGCGGGCTTGCCATTCTGGGTGACAAGGTCTTCCTGGGCCTGCTCGACGCCCACGTTATTGCCCTCGATGCGAAAACCGGAAACGTCGTTTGGGATGTCGCCGCCGTCGAGTACGCCAAAGGATACAGCTTTACGCTGGCACCGCTGGTACTGAAGAACCTGGTAATTCTCGGCGTCTCTGGTGGTGAATATGGCATCCGCGGCTTTATTGACGCCTACGACGCGGATACGGGCCAGCGGAAGTGGCGGTTTTACACCGTGCCCGGCCCGGGCGAGCCGGGTCATGAGACCTGGGAAGGCAACTCCTGGAAGACCGGCGGCGCGCCGGCGTGGATGACGGGTGTCTATGATCCAGCAACCAACCAACTCTTCTGGCCGACAGGGAATCCTGCACCATCCAACCGCGGCGAGGGTCGCGCTGGCGACAATCTCTACAGCAACAGCCTGCTGGCGCTGGACCCGGACAGCGGGAAGCTGAACTGGTATTTCCAGTTCACCAAACACGACGAGCATGACTGGGATGCCACGCAGGTGCCGATCATGATTGATTCCGGTGGCAAGCACCTGATCGCCCAAGCCAACCGCAACGGCTTCTTCTATGTTCTAGATCGCTCAACCGGCAAGCTCCTCTCCTCCAACGCCTACGGAAAAATTACCTGGAGCAACAGCAAGGACAACGAGGGCCGCCCCGTCCCAACCAAAGAAAGCTCGCCGACCCCGACAGGGCGGACGGTGTGCCCAGGCGCGTTGGGTACCACGAACTGGATGTCACCAAGCTTCGACGCGCAGACTGGGCTCTTCTATGTGAGCGCGCGCGAGCAATGTGACATCTTCAGCACCGCACCGCAGCCCTATGAAGCGGGGCACGCCTACTACGGCAGCGCGTATTTTCCCTCTGACGAAGCGGAGCCGTATTGGGGCGCCGTGCGCGCGATCGATCCGGAAAACGGACTGGTGAAGTGGGAGTTCCGCCATCCTTCGCCGACATGGTCGGGTGTCTTGTCGACGGCTGGGGGACTAGTGTTTACCGGCGATGCGGAAGGGAATTTTATCGCGCTGGATGCGGCCACCGGCAAGCCTCTATGGCACTTTCAAATGGGTGGAGCAGTGTATGCTTCGCCCATGGCGTTCGCCGTGGATGGAAGAGAATATATCGCCATCGCCGCGGGTAGTTCGTTGTATGCGTTCGGTCTCCCGTAGATCCGTAGGTTCAGCTCGTGGGGACGTCCAGTGGATCCGACGATTCCGGAGGTTGTCAGGCGGACCCTGCCGGGGAGCGCTGGGTCCGAGTAGGCGGTCACTCCGGAACCGTTGATTGGACATTTTTGACTTGAAAAGCTATTTTTTTGTTTACTCTATGCACCACTAGGCGGCGGCTCTATGTCGGCAAGTTCAACCAGAGGCGGAGAACGCCATCTCGGCGGGACGAGGCGGCGGGATGCGTGATGGCTTGAGTTATTGCCCGTTATTGCTCTGCTCGGCGCATTCGGAATTTATGCGACGCTGCGGGCCTTCGAAGGGACGTATTATGAGTGGGGGCCGTATCTTTCTCCCTTTTATTCTCCTCTGATTGACCCTCATCATCGCTGGTGGCCGTTCTCTCCGGCACTCCTGATTCTGATTTGGCCTTTGGGTTTTCGGGTCACGTGCTACTACTATCGAAAGGCTTACTACCGGGCTTTTTTCCTCGATCCCCCCGCTTGTGCGGTTAGCGAAGGTGGCAAACACCGCTACCGGGGAGAGACTGCGTTTCCGTTTATTCTGCAAAACCTGCATCGCTACTTCCTGTATGTGGGATTCATCTTCCTCATCTTTCTATGGCGTGACGCGCTCCACGCTTTCTTTTTTGACGGACGCGTGGGAGTAGGAGTTGGCACCCTGGTTCTGCTCTTCAACGTGATCCTGCTTACGGTCTATGCCTTGTCTTGTCACTCCCTTCGCCACCTTTTAGGAGGGAAGCTCGACTGCTTTTCTTGCGTAGCTTTCGCCGGGCCGCGCCACACCGCCTGGCGGTGGTTGAGCATTTTGAACGAGCGTCACATGCTGTATGCCTGGATCAGCCTGATTACGGTGGGTCTCACTGACCTTTATGTTCGGCTGGTAGCCAGC
>WNFP01005067.1_pt1 | contig 10586 bp, 7 predicted proteins | sample 5400201 | NCBI WGS metagenome assembly WNFP01 (sample SAMN13153355, study PRJNA577476) | soil metagenome | isolation source: 115 cm saprolite under Madrone tree | place: USA:California | collected 2016-06-14
GGCTCGCCCGCCCAGGCCACGCCGTTCCGATCGAGCTCGACCGGTACCGAGCGTACACCCGGCGGCAGGCGCGGCAGGTAAGTCGGGTCGCCGTTCATGCCGACGATCGCGTCCGGCGGAATCGACCGCGCCATCCACGACTCGGCGGCGTAGCGCGAGTCGCGGACCATACCGACGTCCATCGAGGCGCCGAGCGTGAACGCGTAGGCGACGCTGGCGAGCACCGCGGCGCGCGCCCACGTCGCGCGCGTCTCCCAGAGCCACGCGCCCGCGACCCCGGCGAACACGGCGAGGACGAAGACCGCCGGGAGTACGAAGCGCGGGAACACGTACAGAATCGGCACCACGAACGACGCGAAGTAGAAGAGCGGCGACAGCATCAATGACCCCGCGCCGCGGAGTCGCTGCCGGAGCGCCAGGCCGCAGCCGATGACGCCGAGCGCCGCCGTCGGCCATGTCGCAGAGTCGACCGTCAACTTCGCCGTGCGGCTCGTGAGCGCGACGTAGCCGGCGAGCGTGCGCGGAAACATCTGGAACGGCGCCGATCCTTCATGGGTGATGTAGCGGAGATGCGCCACCCATCCGCGCCAGTCGAGAACGACGTTCGCCGCGACCGCGTAGGTGACCACGGCGGCGGCGAGGCCGGCAAGCAGCCGCCGATCGCGGAGGGCGTCCCACCCGGTCTCGCGAACGCGAGCCGCGAGAAGCGGGAGCGGCAGCAGAATGAAAAGCCCGTACGCCTGGTCCTTCGTCGCAACCGCGAGCGCGCTGCAGACGCCGAGCGCGACGTATGCCGCGGTCCCGCCGCCGCGCGTGACGCGGACGAGCGCCGCCAGGCCGAGCGCGCTCCAGAACATGTACGGGATGTCCAGGTTGCCCGTGCCCGAGTAGTAGACGGTGAGCGGCGCCGACGCGAATAGCAACCCCGCGATCAGGCCGGCGCGCCGGCCGTGCAGCTCGCGCGCGATGTACCACGCGGCGGCGGCCGCGCCCGCGCCCATCGTCGCGCTCACGAGTCGCGCGATCAGCATCAGCGTGCCGAGCGACTCCGCAGGCTCGGTGAAGCCGTACGGAAACGTGGGGCCGATGCCGCGCAGGGCTCCTCGTGCGGCGAGCAGCGCCAGATACGGCGCGTCGACGATCGCGAGCACCGTGAAGTGGAACGGCGGATACTTCGCCCACCAGTCGCCGCCGTGGAGCATGCGATAGGCGTACGCGAGCGGTCCGAGCGGCGCGATCGAGTCGATCGCCCAGTCGACGACGTTCGGCAGCCCCCAGCTGATCCCAAAGAGGTCGACGCAGAGCGCGACGGCGACGACGACGGCCAGCGTGGAATCCGCGACGCCGGCGCCGAGCGTCGGCCGCGTCACGGTCGCACCCGGTCGGATCCACATACGTCGCGCGTGCGAGCTCATAGGAGAAAACACCGCGGTCGACTTGGATCGCGCCGTCACGCCCGGCCAAGGAAGCACGTCGTGTGCCGGGGAACGCCGATCCGGCGGCGCCCGGAAGCTCACACACTACATGGCACTCGACAACGGGGGCCCCGTTTTCCGATCGCAACGACGTGGCGACGCGAGCCGTGGCGGTACGGGCGCTCGCCGCGGTGTGGCGCGCCGGAGCTGCACGCGTGCGACACCACGCATACGTGCACGGAACGCCGACCGGAGCGAAAACCGTTGTCGCCGTCGTATGGCGAGCGATGGACTTCAGCGGCGCGCCGGCGCGACGACGAACGCGATGGGCGTGCCCCGCCTCAGCGCGGTCACGAGCCGCCCCGCGACGCGGCGCGCAGCAGCCGCTCGACGGTGGCGACCAGCGTCTCGGCCTCGATCGGCTTGGTCAGGCAGTCCTGGTAGCCGGCGGCGAGAATGCGCGCGTTGCTCTCGTTCCCGGCGTAGGCGGTGAACGCGACCGCCGGGATCGCCGCGGCGCCGGGGAGCTCGCGCAGGCGGCGCACGAAGGCGAATCCGTCCTGCTCGGGCATCGCGATGTCGCTGACGATCACGTCGGGCGGCGCCGTGCGGACGATCGCGAGCGCCGCGGGCACCGATGCCGCCGCCTCGACGACGGCGCCGTTGCTCTCGAGCACCACCGCGATCGAGTCGCGCGCGTCCGCCTCGTCGTCGAGCACGAGGATGCGCGCGCCGCTGAGCGAGTCGCCCACGGGCGCCGGCCGGGCGAGCGCGGGGCGCACGCCCTCGATCCGCGATTGCAGCGCCGGCAGCGGCAGCATCACGACGAAGGTCGAGCCCTTCCCGAGTCCCGCGCTCGAAGCCTCCACCGTTCCGCCGTGCATCTCGACGATGTGGCGGACGATGGCGAGGCCGAGTCCGAGCCCGCTCTCGGTGCGCGTGCTCGAGGAGTCCGCTTGATGAAAGCGCTCGAAGATGTGCGGCAGGACCGCGGGATCGATCCCCTTGCCGCTGTCGGATACCCGAATCTCGGCGGCGGAGCGCGCGCGCCGGACGGTCACCGTGACCTGGCCGCTCTTCGGGGTGAACTTCACGGCGTTCGACAGCAAGTTCCACACGACCTGCTGCAACCGCGCCGCGTCGCCCGAGATCCGACCGATATCGGGCTCCACCGTCGCGTCGACGCGGATGTCCTTTGCATCCGCGGCCGGACGGATGTTCTCGATCGCCGCCTCGACGATCGACGCCAGCTCGACGAGGCTCACCTCGATCCGCAGCTTCCCAGAGATGATCCGTGAGACGTCGAGCAGATCCTCGATGAGCTTCACCTGCAAACGGGCGTTGCGCTCGATCGCCTCGAGCGCGCGCGTCTGCTTCGTCTCGTTCAGCCGTCCGGAGCGGAGCAAGGTCACCCAGGTGAGAATCGCGCCGAGCGGCGAGCGGAGCTCGTGTGACAACGTCGCGAGGAACTCGTCCTTGGTGCGGTTCGCCGCCTCGGCGGCGGCGCGGATCGTCTGCTCCCGCGCCAGCACGTCGCGCAGCGCATCCTCCGCCTGCCGTGCGCGCAGGAGCGCCTTCACCGTCGCGACGAGGACCGGCGGCTCGATCGGCTCGGTGAGACACGCGTCGGCGCCGCCCTCGAGCGCGCGCACGGTGTCCGCCTCCGAGACGTAGGTCGCGGAGACCTGCAGCACGAGCACCGACGCGGTCTCGGGCGCCTCCTTGATGCGCCGTCAGATCTCCCACCCGTTCACGTCCGGAAGGTCGACGTCGAGCAGCACGAGCCGCGGCGCCTGCTCGAGCACGGCGCGCAGCGCCTCGGTGCCGCTCGCGGCCTCACGCACGTCGTATCCGGATTCGCGGAGGATCCGCGCTTTCGTGTAGCGCGCGGTCTCGTTGTCGTCGACGACGAGGATCTCCGGAGCCGACGCGGGGCCGATCGCGTTCGGCTTTCGCTGTGCCAGTGAGGTCGTCATGTCAGCTCCCGTGCGACACCGCCGCGCTGGCGCATCGCCTCGGCGGCGGCTGCGCGCGTGTGCTCTTGCGAGGCAGCCTCTTTCCAAAGGATAGTCGTTGCTACGGAGGGCGGCGCGCGATCTGCTCGCGTGCGCGTCACCGAGACTGCGATCGGTAGCGGGTGGCCATGCGACGCGCAATGCTCGCCGTCCGGGATCCGGACGGTGATCGGCGTCCCTCGAGTCAGTCGATAGGGTCGGGAAGACCCAGGTCGAGAACCGCCCAGCGAGGTAGAATCAGCCGGCCGCGGTCGTGTGCCGCACGGATCGTCGTCCCGGGAAGAGGCTGCCCGCGCCCGATGATCACGATCGCGTCACGGATGCGGCAGCGCATCGTGAGATCGGTGGCCGAGAGCACCTCGACATCTTCGAATACGATGGGTGTATCAGGCATGAGGGAAAGTACGAGTCGAAGTCTACCACTTACCCGCAAGCCGCCTCCGAGGTCAACAGAGATGAGGCTCGATTGCACGCGAACGCACGCGTGAGTCCTGTGACGCGTTCCAGCGGCGCGCTGTCGGCGCTCGCGGCGGCGGCGCTCTTCGGCGCCGGTGCGCCGGTCGCGAAGCTGCTCGTGCCGTCCGTCGGCACCGTGACGCTGGCGAGTCTCCTCTACCTCGGCGCCGGACTGGCGCTGGTGGCGACACGAGTCGGGTCGGGGGCGGCCGCGCGTCGAGTCGCATCGCCAGCGACGGCGGCTGAGGCGCCGCTCACCGCTCGCGACGCGCCGCTCGTCCTCGTGATCGTCATCGCGGGAGGCATGGTCGCGCCATGGCTCCTGCTCGTCGGCTTACGACGGCTGCCGGGCACGACGGCATCGCTGCTCCTGAACCTCGAGGCACCGCTCACGATCGCGATCGCAACGACGCTGTTCGCGGAGCACCTCGGCGCCCGTGCTGTGGCGGGCGCGGCGGCGATCGTCGGCGGCGCCGTGCTCGTGAGCACGCGCGGCGGGATCGTGCCGGGCGAGTGGGTCGGCTGCGCCGCGATCGCAGGCGCATGCGCCGCGTGGGCGCTCGACACCAACGTCAGCCAGCGGCTCTCGATCCGCGATCCCGTCGCGGTCGTCCGTCTGAAGGGGCTCGTCGCCGGCGCGGCGATGCTCGTGATCGCCCGCCTCGGCGGCGAGCCCGTGCCGCCGGCCGGCATCGCGGCGGCGGCGCTGCTCGTGGGCGCGGTCGCGTACGGCGTCAGCCTCGTCCTCACGATGCACGCGCTGCGCCTGCTCGGCAGCGCTCGCCAAGCGGCGTACTTCGCGACCGCGCCGTTCATCGGCGCCGCGCTCTCGGTTCCCATCCTCGGCGAGCGCCTCGATGCCGCGACGGTGCTCGCCGCGGTGACGATGGCGGCGGGCCTCGCGCTGCTCCTCGGCGAGCGCCACGGCCACCTGCACGCGCATGCGGCGCTCGAGCACGAGCACGCGCACCTCCACGACGAGCACCACCGCCACACGCACGATGGCCCGTGGGAGGAGCCGCATTCGCACGTGCACCGCCACTTGCCGCTCGTCCACGATCACCCTCACCTCTCCGATGTCCACCACCGTCACCGCCACCGCCGACCCTGATTCCTTGCCGCTGCGGCGGCCTTCGTCGTAGTACTGGTCGAATGGCCCTGCCGCCCCGCATAGCGCGGGAGCGACGGCGCAACGTACGCGCCTGTCCGGAGGAGACCCGATGCCGCACGACGGTCACAATTCGCCGCGCATTCTGATCGTCGGCGCGGGGTTCGGCGGGCTCTGCATGGCGATGCAGCTGAAGCGCGCCGGCATCGAATCGTTCACGATCGTCGAGAAGGCAGACCGCATCGGCGGCACGTGGCGCGACAACATCTACCCCGGGGCGGCGTGCGACTCGCCCTCGTTCGTCTACTGCTTCTCGTTCGAGCAGAAGACCGACTGGTCGCGGAAGTGGGCGCCGCAACCCGAGATCCTCGACTACATCGAGCACTGCGCCCGCAAGTACGACCTCCACCCGCACATCCGCTTCGGCACCGAAGTCGCGAGCGCGCGCTTCGACGCCGACGCCGGAACGTGGCGCGTCCGCACGACGGGCGGCGACGAGCTCGAGGCCGAGATCCTCGTGAACGGCACCGGACAGCTGAACCGCCCCGCGTTTCCGATGCTCGCCGGCCTCGACGACTTCGCGGGCGTGACGTTCCATTCCGCGCGCTGGCGGCGCGACGTCGATCTGCGCGGGAAGCGCGTGGCCGTCATCGGCAACGCCGCAAGCGCGATCCAGTTCGTGCCGCAGATCGCGCCGGCCGTCGAACGCTTGTACGTGTTCCAGCGCAGCGCCAACTGGATGCTGGCGAAGAACGACCGCGAGTACGGCGCGCGCGAGCGCTGGATCTTCGCCCACGTACCGCTCGCCGCGCGGCTCTATCGCTGGTGGCTGTGGTTCGGCTTCGAGAGCCGGTTCCCCGTCTTCCGCCGTAACCGATTCTTCAGCCGAGTCGTCACGCAATACGCCGACCGCGCGATGCGCGAGCACGTCAGCGATCCGGAGCTGCAACGCGCGCTCGTCCCCGACTACCCGATCGGCGGCAAGCGTATCCTCATCTCCGACGAGTACTACCAGACGCTGACGCGCGACAACGTGCAGGTGGTCACGGCGTCCATCGATCGCATCCGCGACGACGGCATCGTGACCCGCGACGGCGCGTCGTACCCGGTCGACGTCATCATTCTCGCGACCGGCTTCGAGTCGACGTCATTTCTCGCGCCCATGCACGTCGAAGGTCTGGGCGGACGCTCGTTGACGGATGCGTGGGAGGCGGGTGCCGAGGCGTATCTCGGCCTGACCGTCGCCGGTTTTCCGAACTTCTTCATGCTGTACGGCCCGAACACGAATCTCGGCCACAACTCGATCCTGTTCATGATCGAGTGCCAGGTCCGCTACGTCATGGAGTGCGTCCAGGCGCTGGCGAGCCGTCGACTCAAGTCCCTCGACGTGCGGCCGCAGGCGATGCGGGCCTACAACGAGTGGCTGAACGGCATCCTCGAGGCGACCGTGTGGGCGCGCACCGGCAAGAGCTGGTACAAGCGCGCCGACGGCCGCATCACGAACAACTGGTCGGGCACGACGGTCGAGTACTGGTGGCGCACCCGGCATGTCGACTGGAGGGCATATCGCGAGGAGCCGCGCGCCGCAGAGTCGGCGTCGCCGATCGCGAAAGTCGCCTGAGTAACGGCGCTCCGCCGCGCGCCGCGCCGCTTGCGCGAGCTCGCTAGCCGTTCCGCAGCGCGTCGATCGACGACAGGTCTCCTTCGACGGACTCTTCTGCGACCTTGTCGAGGAAGCGGTGGAACGCGTCGAGCCCGGCGCGATCGGCCTCGGCGCGCGGGATCGCGGGAAAGTCGTAGTCGGCGGATGGCAGCGGCGGGTGGTCGCTCGCGGGCTTCCGCGCCATCACCGTCTCGATGACCGGCTGCAGGCGACGCGCCTTCTCGCGCTCGACGCGCGCGTCGCGCTCCTGGAACTCGGGGAGGATCTCGTGGCCGAAGAGCTCGAGGCTCTCCATGATGTGGTCGTGGCGGTTCTTTCCGGCCTGGCTGATGAAGATCACCTGGTCGACGCCCGCCTCCTCGTAGCGGCGGAGGAACTGCCGGATCTGCTCCGGCGTGCCGACCGCGCCGCGTAGACCGCCGATGCCGCCGGCGACCGCCTTCGCGCCGAGCCGCTCCGCGTTGGCGGCGGCGGCGCGTACCGCCTCGGGGTCGTAGCCGTGCTCGCCGCACCGGCGTTGATACTCCGCCCAGACGTCGGTCACACCGGGACGGTGCCGTCCGAAGATGTAGTAATGCGCCAGCGAGTAGCCGAAGAAGTTCGCGCCCTCGAGGCCGCGCTGCAACGCCTCGTCCTCGTCGCGGTGGCACATGAACGTCGTCACGGCGGCGACGTTCGCGTTCACGGCGTCGCCGATCGGCACGCCTTTCGCGGCGAGCGTCACGTAGTAGTCACGCACCCAATGACGCGCGTCTTCCGGATCGATGAACGCGAACGTGAGCGCGCCGATCGCTTTCTCGGCGGCGAGATGGATCGTGTCGCGCCGGCTGCACGCGACCCACACCGGAGGATGGGGCTTCTGCCGCGGTTTCGGGATCACGTTCCGCGGCGGCATGGTCACGTACTTGCCGGCGTGACCGGTGAACGGCGTCTCGGTGAGGCAGCGCAGCGCCACGCGCAGCCCCTCCTCCCACATCGGCCGCTTCTCGAACGGATCGATCAGAAAGCCGCCGAGCTCCGCCTCCGACGACGACTCGCCGGTGCCGAAATCGACGCGCCCGCCGGACACCAGGTCGAGGGTGGCGATGCGCTCGGCGACCCGCGCCGGGTGATTGAACGCGGGCGGCGTCTGCACGATGCCGTGTCCGAGCCGCATGCGCTTCGTGCGCTGCGAGACCGCCGCGAGAAAAATCTCCGGCGCGCTCGAGTGGCTGTACTCCTCGAGGAAGTGGTGCTCGACCTCCCACACGTACTCGATGCCGAGCGAATCGGCGAATTCGCATTGCTCGAGCGCTTGCTGCAGCAGCGTGTGCTCGGCCTCGTCGTCCCACGGTCGCGGGAGCTGATGCTCGTAGAAGACGCCGAACTTCATCGCGGATTCCTTCTGTGCCCGCCGCGCGCCGGCACGCATGTCTCGCAGAGACGCGCCGCGAGACGCATCTAATGCGGACGCGCCGGCGGCGCGGTCGCGATCGCGATCTTCTCGGCGCCCGCGGCTTTCGCCGCCGTCATGATCTGCACCGCCTGCTCGAGCACGAGCGCGCGATCGCCGCGCAAGATGACGTTCCGCGACGACCCGTGCTGGAACGCCGCGGTGAGCGCGGCGGCGAGCTCGTCGATTTTCAACGAGCGGCCGTCGACCTCGAGGCGGCCATCGGCGGTTGCGGTGACGACGACGCCGGTCGCCTCGCCGGCGCCCGCGTCGGCACGCGGCAGGTCGACCTTGCTGCCCTGATTCGTGAGCGCCGTGCTGGTCACCATGAAGATGATGAGCAGCACGAGGAAGATGTCGGTGAGCGGCGTGACGTTGATCTCGGCGACGATTGCGCCGTCGCCGCCGTCGACGTCAGTGCGGCCGAGCGCCATGCGCAGCCTCCTCGCCGCGATCGCCGGCGCCGGCCGCGCGCTCAGTACGAGCGCGCGACACGAACGGGCTCCTCGCCGGCCTTGATCTCGACGAGCGCCGCCAGGAGCTCGTCCGTCCACTCGCGCCACTGCGCCGCGACGTTGCCGATGCGAACCATGAACGCGTTGTAGGCGAAAATGGAGAGGACGCCGACGATGAGCCCGCCCGCGGTCGCAACCAACGCCTCCGAGATTCCCGCGGCAACGACGGCGAAGCCGCCGGAGCCGGTCGCCGCCATGCTGTCGAATGCGCGGATGATCCCGACGACGGTGCCGAAGAGGCCGATGAACGGCGCCAAGCTTCCGATCGTGCCGAGAAGCCAGACGTAGCGGCGCAGATCGCGGACGCCTGCGGCGTCGCGGCGCTCCGCGAGCCGGGCGCGGCTCTCGGCGTCCGCCTGGGTGAGGACGCCCTCGTAGACGGACGTGTACGGCGAGCCGCTCATGCGGACGACCGCGAGCGCCTCGCCGATATTGCCGTGGGTGACCGCGCGCAGCACGAGTGGGTGCACGTGGGCGCGAACACGCGCGGCGCGGACGATCGCCCAACCGCGCTCGAACGCGACTGCCATGCTCACGACCGAGCACAGGAGAAGCGGATAGAGCGTCACCCCGCCGTTCTCGATCAGCCGCGCGAGCGCAGAACCCGCCATCAATCGCCTCCCGGCCGCGGTCGTCGGACGCGCGGCTCGTCGAGACATAGCAGGCTCCGTCGAGCGCGCAATGCCGGTGGATCACGCTCGCACAGCGCAGCGCCGCCGCGAAGGCCAGCGGAAAAACCGCGCCAAGCGCGATTGCCGCTGCTCGGTCGCATCCGGAACGACGGGAACTCGCGCACCGTCACGCGTTGCCGAATACGTCCGGAGCGGCGCACGGATCGCGGGCGAATCGCCGTGCCAGATGCGAATGTGGACGCCAAACTCGACGGCAACTCCTTTCAGGTAGCGAAGCGCGAAATCCAGACTCACGCGATTGCGCCGCAGATCAGCACGCACGTCGTCGTCAACGACAAATTGAACTTCGGTGAGCCGCCAGGCGGCACCGAGAATCGGACGCCAGTGATCGGGAAACATGTAGCACGGATGCAAATAATGGAGTTCGGTGAAGAACGTACGATGCGTGTAGATGAATGCCTCGTTCGTCCACGCGTACGGGGTCCAGATCTCGAGATACGCGCCGTCGACGGCAACCCGACTGATCTCATGAAACACGAGCGCGTGCTCGGCGAGGTGCTCGAAGCAGTGCGCCGAGAAGATGCGGTCCACGCTGCGATCGGCGAACGGCAGCGCCTCGCGCTCGACGTCGACCACGTGATCAATGCCGTCGCCCGCCTCTTTGTCGACGCCGATGTAACCGGGACGCTTCGCCTGACCGCAGCCGATATCGATCGCGAGACGCTCCATGCCGTTCCCCTACGCGATGCCGCCGCGCCCGTGCAAACGACGCGCGCATGCGCCTGCGCCAAGAGACCGACGCGGCAGAGCAGGCCGATCACCCTGGTTGACACCGGATAGCGCGACCGGCTACCGCCGCTCCTATGGGCCGCGCCCTCGCCTGCTTCACGTTCGACAACATGGGCGAGGCCGCCGAGGTCGGCGCGGGGTCGCGCGACGGTCCACGGCGCGACCGCGGCGACCCGTCGCTCGCGCGCGGCTTCCCGCGGCTTTACGAGCTGCTCGCGGCCGCCGGCGTCCGCGCGACGTTCTTCGTCGAAGGTTGGAACGGCGTGCACCATCCGGAGGCCGTCGCCGAGATCGTCGCGCGCGGCCACGAGCTCGGGATGCACGGGTGGGCGCACGAGCCGTGGCACCAGCTCGGACCCGCGGAAGAGGACGCGCTCGCCGCGCGCGCGACTGATGCCTTGACCCGTGCCGCGGGCGTTCGCCCGCTCGGCTTTCGTGCGCCCGGCGGCGCGCGCACGACGCAGACCGCCGCGGTGCTGCACCGTCTCGGCTATCGCTACGACGCCAGTCTAGGCGACCGTATGCGCATTGCAGCCCTGGCGCCCGGGTTGGCGCAGATCA
>WNFP01006213.1_pt1 | contig 10586 bp, 9 predicted proteins | sample 5400201 | NCBI WGS metagenome assembly WNFP01 (sample SAMN13153355, study PRJNA577476) | soil metagenome | isolation source: 115 cm saprolite under Madrone tree | place: USA:California | collected 2016-06-14
TGACACGTTACAACCTACAAAGGGCTGTCGCAAGCGTGGTACACACCGAGGTACACAATAGCGATGTCTAAGACTGTCTTACAATGACTTAGGATGCCGTCCGTGCTCTTGTAAGTCGTTGCAAGTACTTATGAATCGCTCACTGTCACTGAAGTGGCCTCGATTTGAGATTTCCCAGAATGCGACCAGAGCTAGCTTCCGAATTGTGGGCGGCAGGAAAAAAAGCTAGACTGCAGACACTTCTATGAGACCAGAGCCCCGCGTAACTCCGTTCCGCTGGATTTTTCCCCTTGCTCAACTCTTCTTGTGCGCCGTTATCCTCTGGCCGATGCGCTCGATGTTGGTCGGTCAAATACGAGCCTCGTTGCGAGAGTATGGCATCTCACACGATACGGCCGCGAGAAATCCCGTCACTCCTAGATTACGTCCGTTCAACCTCGACCTGTCAGATCCTGATGTACAACGGAGGATAAAAATTGTGGAAGCGAGGGAGTGGGCCGTTGCAGCACTGAATATGCCGGGCGGCTTGCCCGACATGACCTACGCAATTCTTAGCCCAGCCCACAGCGAATGGATTCCGAGGGGCATGTTCATGTGGGTGTGGCGCGACCTAAGCTGGCCGATCGTCGGCATATTCTTCTGGTGGCTGGCTGGTCGTAGCATTGAGGCTTTGCTCTTCTCAAGACACAAGATTCTGCTGCCGAAGATCAGATGGTGGGAGGTCGTGGTTTCCCTTCCCGTGTTGGCCTTCGGCGCAATCTTGGCAGTCGGTCTATGCATCAGTCAAAGTGCGCGCATAGAGTTCCCCTTCTGGATGCTTCTGGCTGTATTTGGGAGCCTGTGGTTGGTACTCGGCGCATCCACCTCGCTGGCATATTTCGTCCAGTGGCGATTGCGAAGGCGACTCGCATCTAGCACCGTTGAGCAAGCCCGAATGCTGACATCTACCAGCTAAAGAGCGTCGTTCTTATCATCAGCTCTCGGCTAACGCGGTTACCGGTAAAGTGGATACCGGGATCAAAACTCTGAGACGAGAGCCACTGCGTCGGGATTCCCTATCTTCGCGGCATTGTGCCTTTGCGGAAAGGCTCGGCTACGAGTTGCCATTCGTCTTCGTAGATCACGTAGCCTGGTCTGTCTGTTCTGATTTTCTTCACGTAGATACCGTTGCGTTCGAGGATGTTGAACCAGCAGATGCCGAGGCGAAGCTTGTCACGTCCGAATGAGGTTGGCCTTTCCAGATTCTTGCTGAACCACGCTCGCAGTTCATTCAGTTCGTCGGCGTCGGAGCCCGTGATGCTTTGCCACTCTAAAGCCTGGGCTGCTGCCTGGAAAACTCCTTGCTCGACTTGACTGTCCTCGTCTTTGCGGCCGATGACGAAGCGGACGAATTCGCGTTTCTCTAGTGGATCGTGACGCTCAAGGATGAAGCGTTCGTCCTCTGTCTCAACGAAGGCGAGGCGGCCCGGAATGCAGGAGAGGACCGTGCCCATGCCGCGCCCGACGATCTGCTTGAGAGCCTCGACGAGCGGGAGTTCTTTCTGGTCGAGGGTTGGGTCTTCGGAGATGGCAAAGACGATTCTGGGACAGTGCCGTTTCTGCAATTCTTGGGCGATGTTGTCGACGAAGAGCTTGTTGCTGGGAATGGACAAGCGGAACTTGGGATCGAAGTCTGCGAAGTGCGCGAGTTGGTTGGTGAACTTGTGGCGCAGGCGTGGGTTCGAGAGTATCTCCCGGTAACGGTCGCGTGTGCTGCGCTTCACGAACGCCGCGATGAGTGATTGCTCGTTGTGCACTGGGGGAGTGTAACGCAGAACCCCGAACGGTCGGCAAATCAGAGACAATCCTGAACGAAACAAATCAAGACGGTCAGGTCCTAGTAAACGCGGCAATCGGTAAGGTGGGTACTGGCAACAGAAGGTGTGTGACGAGTAGAGTGTGGAAGGGGGAAGAACGTATGGATGCTTCTCAGCCTGCCGGTATGTACCTGTTCGCAATGTTATTCTACGCCCTTCCTTCTTCTTTTTTGTGGGCAGCTTGGAGACGTGAAATCAGAGCTGCTTACGAACGTCCAGGTTGGCGCTCGTCAAGCTCAAGGGTGCCGTTTTTCGCCGCAACCTGCGGCACGGTTCTAAGTTTCATTTTTCTTCTGTCCTATCTATACAACGGAGGCGGAATCCATGGCTCAAGCCCGTCTCCAGGTCTTTGGAGAACATTAGGTCCGCTCTCTGCGGGAGTTTCTGTTCTGAGCTTCCTGTTGGCCATTGTTTCGCGGTGCCGCGGCATTGCGCTCTTGGTTGGATGGCTTTTGGGAATTTTTGGAGCTAACTACGCAATCTTTCAACTCGCTATCGACTGACAGAGCAAGCTCCTGGTAAACGCCGTAACCGCCGAAGTTGATTTGGCCGCAGGGAACTTTACCGCTTTCGAACTAACCAGATGAGCTGGAGAAATCTTTGCGGTGAGTTCGCTCTTGAGATTACTATTGCGTTTGCTAGTAAACGTCGAGCACGCGGCAGAGAAGGACGATTTGTGGCTCTCCGCAAATACTCCAAGCACTTACCGTGGGCATTGCCAGCGATGGTATTCCTCTTTGACTTTGTCGATATGCAATGGATGTTCAGCCACGAACCAGGCCTGTCATATGAAGTAGTGAGACGATTTCAGTTGCTGCTTCTCCCCGGAACGCTGTTTTTCACTCCCCTACCAGCAATCCTGTTGAATTGTGGCCTCGCGGCTCTTGTCGGTACTTTTCTATTCTTGATCATCAAACCTAAGTCCTGATACGCCGAAACCGGAGAAGTACTGGGCCGACGTTCAACTCTCCGCGCATCGGAGAAGGTCCATCGCCTGTATAAGGGTACGCCGGTAAGCCGTTGCATCGAACGTGAAAGGGCCAACTGTGCCGTAGGCATCGAGCAAAATCTTGTCTTCGTAGGTGTTCTCGTAGCCGAACGCTTTCCACGTAATTGTTTCGGCTTGTCTCTCTATCACTGCGGTTATCGCTCCGCACCCCAAGTCGCCGCACTCAGAACACACGAAAAAGGAACGCCTATCGTTTGGCAGGTCAGCCTTCTGATCCAAAAGCAGGCGGCCAAGAGCTTTCGCGGTTTCGTTCGCAGAGTACTCAGCGCAGAGTATTGATACCATGTCGTGACGTTTCCCCAGTGCCTCCCAAAGGGATTTTCCGTCAACGACAAAATCGAGAAAGTGCCGCTTCGATTTGGAAGTGCCGTTGGTGTTCTGCACTCCTTCGCGAATGAGAGGCATGAGTTTCAGAATTGAACCCATATCAAATGCCCTGAGGCGCTCTGAGTATAAGCCCTAACTCGCCAAGTCCTGGTAAACAGCGTTCCCGTCTACATGGAATCCGCCGCGAAAGGGAGCTCGTCAAGTGGACGAGAGCCCCACAAATCAGGCACTACTTCCGAGTTGTCCGTCATCGGACCGGAATCCACCGAAATAAGCAGGGGTCGTATTTTCAGGGCGTGCACATGCCAATTGTTCGAGTCTTTGTAGGATGGCAGCGATGTGTCCTGATTGTATGACTCCGCCAAGATGACCGTCGCAAAGACAATTTCCGAGGCCAATCTAGATTACAGGCCAAAAACGTACAGCACGCGATCGGCGGCGATTGAAATACGTTGGTGTCCATCAATCATAAATGAGCTGGGATTTGCGCCAATCGCGCCACCTGTCTGGAAATCCCAAAGCGGTTTACCGGTCCGCCCATCGAGCGCATAAAAATTCCCTTCGTCCGATCCGCTGAAGACCAATCCTCCCGCGGTGGAGAGAACTCCCGCCCAGGGGGGAGAGAACAGTTTGAATTCCCAGCGCAGTTCGCCCGTTCCTGCTTGCAGGGCCCGAATCGCGCCCCATGTATCATCGGGCGGCAATTCGTCTTCGCCTCCGCCTGGGAAAAAAGTGCCTACCCGGTAAGGGGTGACGCGCTTGAAATAGCGAGCGCCAATTTCACGCACCGAAATATATACGAAGTCTGTTTGGGGACTGTAGGAAGGACTGAACCATACCGTCCCGCCATTCAAGTTTGGCCAGATCAGGGCGCCCTGCTCCGTAGGTTCTGCGTTTGTGGTGAGAATCGGCCGACCCTTTACGTCAAGCCCTTTGGCCCAGGTTTGCTTGGCGTATGGTTTACCGGCAATAAATTCTCCGGTGGCGCGATCCAAGACGTAGTAGAAAGCATTGCGATTGGCTACGGCAATCAACTTGCGTTTCTTTCCCTGAACTTCGCCGTCAAAAAGAATCGGAACGTGGGTGGCATCCCAATCGTGCGTATCGTGCGGAGTAAACTGGAAATACCAGCTCAGTTTTCCGGTATCCGCATCAAGGGCAATGAATGAGCAAGTATAAAGATTGTCGCCAGGCCGCATGTCGCCGTTCCAGTCCGGACCCGGATTCCCCACCCCCCAATAGACCAGCTTAAGTTCAGGATCATACGCCCCGGTTACCCAAGTGGCGCCGCCGCCGGTTTTCCAATCGCCGCCGGACCAGGTTTCGTGGCCAGGTTCTCCTGGGCCGGGAATTGTCCAGAAGCGCCATGCCTGCTTGCCCGTTCTTGCATCGTAGGCGTCGAGGAATCCACGAATGCCCGCCTCTCCGCCGCTGACGCCGACAACAATCTTTTCATCGATCGCTAGTGGTGCCATGGTCATGCTGTAACCCAATTTGTAATCGAGAACTTTGGCTGACCAACGCTCCGCGCCACTCTTGAGATCCAGCGCAACGAGAAATCCGTCGAGCGTCGCGACGAACAATTTGTCATCCAGCACAGCAGCTCCTCGATTGGTGTGGCCGAAACCAATACTCTGGTAATCGCCCGGCAGCGGACGTTTCCACTTCCACAAGGACCGTCCAGAGCGGCCATCCAGCGCCGCGGCGGCATTCGGCCCGGTCACGTAGAGAATTCCATCAATCACAATGGGCGAAACCTCGATGTTCGAATCTTTGAACTGGTAGGCCCATTTCACTTTGAGTTGCGAAACGTTCTCCGTGTTGATCTCGCTCAGCGGTGAAAATCTTTTTCCGTTCAGCGTGCGCGAGTACGTCAGCCAGTTCCCCGGCTCCTTATCGGCATTTACAATTCGTTCGAACGGGACCTGCGCCGAGACGAAGGTAGCTGCAAACAAGAATAATGTGAGAAGCCTCATGGTTGGCCTCTTTGCGAGGCCAGGTAAGCCACCAGATCATCGAGTTCAGTCGCCGAGACAAATGATTCGTATGAAGGCATGAGAGTCTCGCCGCGAAGTTTTTTCAGTTCACGCAAGTCGCTTTTTCGTAGGCTGTAAAAGTTTCCCTGCATATCCTTCAGTTGAATCGTAAACGTGTCTTCATTCAGGCGGATACCGCGGATCGTTTGCCCGGATGACGTGACGGCTTCGATCAGCAGAAATTCCTCTGGGATCGTTTTACTTGGGTTTTGTAGTGTTGCACGCAGGCGGGCGGCTCCCCGGCGCGCGCCGACTTCCGTGAGCTCCGGACCAAAGCCGATGCCTTTGCCAGCAAGAATATGGCAAGTGGCGCAACCGCTCCGTGCGTAAATGGCCTCACCGCGTTGGGGGTCGCCAGGCAATTTTTCCGGCGGCACGTTTCCCAGGCTGCGAACAAAAGCTGCCACGTTTACGATGTCTTGCTCTGACAGGTACCAGCCCTCCGGCATTTCTGGAGGAATGCCATTTTGGATCAGTAACTTTAACGTTTTATCGTCTGGCGCCCGGCTGAGTTTCGTGCGATGCAAGCTCGGTCCACGTCCGCCACCTCCGTCTATACCATGGCAGAGAGAGCAGTGTCCTTCAAAGATCACCTTGCCGGCTGCGAGATCGGGTTTCTCCACAGGTGCATCTTGTGCTGAGGCAGTCTGCGCAGAGGGCACAGCAAAGACCGCAGACAGGAACAGAGCTGAAGGAAAAATGAGCAAAGCACGCATGGGGCACGGAATCCTCAGAATATTTACCTAAAGAGTAGGGAAAGCATCCGACAGCGTATTCGCGAATGGAGTTACTGTCAATTCCTGGCTAGAATTGCGTCGTCCCCGACTCAACGTGGCCATGTTTTCAATCTGAATTCAATAAGCTCGAACTCTCACTTGAGGGTAAACCGGATACCGATAGCCAAGTCAACGAAGAGGAACAGATTGCGGGCCAAGGTCTTGGTAAACAGCGTTCTCGTAGACTTGAATTCCGTCGCGGCCCTAGCCGGTCAAATGGACGCGAACGCCACAAATCGGAGTTAGGTGTTCAGGACTGGGGTGACTTAGCCAACCCGACGCATCCCCAGACCAAATTCCACAGAGAGACCACTAGTCCCAGAGGCCACAAAGCTATTGCTAGCAAGGGGACTATCGCAAAGAACCCAATGTCATTGGCTGATCCGTAGTTCGAGGCCACAATAACAAGAACACCCAATATGCCAAATAGATTCATCCAAAGTGCAACTCGCACAGCGCGATGATTCAATAGCCCAGTGCGAGATTGAGCGAGCTTCACTTGAGCCCAGTTCAACACGCCGACAATCACTCCCGGAACAAGAAAGACCAAAAAGCCAGAGAATCTTCCGTCACGTGTGGTGGGAGGATACGGAGAATTTCCGCACCAATAATGAATGAATGCAGAGCCCCAAAAGTGAAGCACAAAAGTCAAGACAACGTAGGCGCCCATGGTTGCGCCCATCACCCATTCATCAGAAATGCGTGGCCTGTCCATCATTGGACCCATCTATTAGACAGGTTAAATCAGTCTATTGTTCCCGCGTTGGTCCGATTCCGCCGCGTGTCTAGATGCTAATAAACCTGATTAACAGAGAACGCGTACATGTGGAATCGGCCCGAAACCACTTGTCCGTGAACGGCACTTCCCAGGACTTGGCCCCGGAATCTGTGCTTTAATCATCAGTTGGGCGTTATGAAATTCAGGTTATTGCCTGTTCTCCTCGTTCTCCCTTCCCTTGGTGCGCAAGTGTCGCCGGACAAATCCAAAATCGTCATTGACGACGTCGATTTGCAGGGAGCGGTTCATCTTCCTGAAAGCGCCAAAAGGCAGCTGGTGGTTGACTTGATGCACAGGGAATACGCGGAAAACTCTGAGTGGGTCGCGGATGTGGAAGATAAAGCCATTCGTGCGGAAACAGAAGGTTGGCGGGACCGGGAAAACCAGGGATACATCGGATTTTCAGTGGGAGCGACTTTCAAGACGCTCTGGCAAGAGCCAGGGTTGCGTCATGTTCTGGTGACGATTCAACTGAACGAAGGCAAGCAAAAAAGGCTGAAGGGAATTGGTTTCCGATTCATTGCAACTCAACCATCTGGCCCTAGTTTTGATACGGCCAGTCTCCGAAAGCTGATTCCCCTGAACGATGGCGAAGTCTACAATCGCGACAGATTCTATAGCGGTCTCGATGCTGTGTTGCATGCGTATCAAGAACGTGGATTCGTCGACTTTACGTCCGATGTTGAAAGCCAAGCTGACGACACGAATCAGACCGTTGAGTTTGTGGTCCAGCTAAACTCAGGCAAGCAATATCGCTGGGGGAACATACAAGTGGTCGGCCTAGACCCGAAGATGGAAATGCAACTGAAAACGCAACTGAAGATAGGAAGCCCGGTGAATCCGAAACTCATAGAAGATTTTTACCGGGATAACAAATCTGCTCTGCCCGTGAGCGCGTCCCCTAAGAATGTCAAATGGCAGTATGACCGAGAGCGTGCAACCGTCGATTTGACCTTTGACTTGCGTGGCCCCAGTTCACTATGAATCCACACGCCGCCTCGGACAAGTCCTGAGAAACAGCGATCGCGGACAAGTGGAACCTGTCGCGAAAGCTGACGGGTCAAATGGACGAGAACCCCACACGGGACTTAGCCGCCACTGCCTGCGGCAGCCCGGATTAGCCCGTGGTCCAGTCCTTCATACTCTGTGTAAAATTCCAAGTTGAACGATTCTTCCGAGGCTACTTCGATGGCAACGGACCCGGTGGCAATTCTGAAGGACATTGGAAAGCAATATGGAAGACGTGTCTCCAGCGCAAATCTATTTGACGCAAATGTCTGCACAAGCCCACATGACGCTGAGCGTCCCTGGGAGATTTTGGCTCTGCCCGGCGACATCTTTCGCCACAAACTCAATATCACCTTTGAAGACCACAAAATTACCTTCTACGCCAACGGCGATTTCATCGCGGTGACAGTTGCGGAGAATCTTGATGTGGGTGTGTGTTCTATCAATCGGCGAGACAAAGTCTTCCAACTGGACTTAAGCCCTTTTCGTGTGCCGGGTTTCCAATCCTTTCCCGTATATTCTCGCCAACCCGAGGCGGACTTACGGCAGTTTTTGAACTCAGCGGCTTTGGCCAAGGCACTGAGCACTCTTCAGCTGACCGAGCACGAGAGTCTGCATATCTATGGCAGTGGCGTCCTTCTTTACCTTCAGCGAGATTCAAAGGACGAAGTGATGTCATCTGTCGAAATCGCTTGCAAGTTGGCGGAACAGTTCCCAGCGGTGGAGGAGCGCCTAGATTTGGCCGCGCTGCCCGCTGAATTCGAGAACCTTTTTGAGTTGATACCAAAATGGGCACTAAGTGACGACGAAAAACGGAGCGAAATGCTTGAGGAGGAGTCACGAGAGTCATTGCGTAAGTTTGTGAAGATTGTGAGCCCTTATATCCCTGCGATAGACAAGTATCTCGATTCCTTTGGAGATGAATCACCCCCCGAAGCAGCGGTCACTTTGGGTACTTTGGCGGAGTGCTGTCTTGAAGCCCAAATTCGGCTTCGTGACGCTAAGGAGGGATGATTTAGGCGTCGAGTTTTGGCTCAAGTCCTGGTATACAGCGTTCCCGTCAATGTGAAGTACCACTTTACTTCTACGATTTCGCCACTATACATCCAATTGAAATAAGTTCGTCGGCGCTGCGGTCTCCTGTCCGCCTTGAAGCCTCGCGAAACCCTCTTAGCTCGGCATCCGGGACACACGGGCTATACTTTGATCACGCAGGAACACGAACCAGGTGCTCAGCATCCAATATGAGGGGCCATTTGAGCCGCTCAGTGGAGCTAGGTCGTATGGAAGAAGTGGTAGAACGTTGCCACGAGGGTCCGCAATCATTAAACGACAGCGAGCGTTGTGCAGATACTCGAAGATAAGCGAATCGTCTGCCATAACCTCCTCTACCATGACGGCACCTTCGGGATCGGGTGCCGGCGTAACCCACTTGCCGGTTCCGTCATTGAAATCAAACGAGGCCACAACCGACCGATCGTTAAGTGAGCCCATAACGAACGCGTTGGAATGTTCGCCGAGAAGCACGGCGTCGGCGTCCGCTGGCGACCCTGGCAGGAGTGGAATTGTGTAGTATTTGCTGCCCTTCTGGGTGAATCGATAAATCCGTCCCTCTGGATGCCCTTTGGCTCCAGGACCATCGCTATAGAGGCTAGGGACCACGACAATAGAGGGAAAGAGCAGTTCGTCATCGTCATTGCCATCTGGAATTGCGCGTTCGCTCGAACCGAAGCGCTGGATCGGCGTATTCCAATTAGGACCAGCATACGAGGCTGAATCCAAGGTGATAAGTGAATACGTTCCGTCTCCCCGAATTTGCATAACTTGAAGAGTCGCGGAGTATCTTAATGTTGAGGTGCTGATGTCCAGAGCATTAGGACGTTTTGGGTCAGGGCCGGGCTCGCAGGGGGAACCGTCAAAGATTAAGGTTTGCACCAAAATGGGAAGGTAAGCAAAGTTGGCAGATGTGACGACGAGTTTCCCATGCTCGGACGCAACGCTAAGGGGTCCAGAAATGCGGCCAGAGACGTTGTTTCCAGCAGAGCATACTGGAATGAAATGACCTTGCACGTCCCTCTTATCCCAGTTCATCCCTCCCTTCATTGAAATTGGCACGGAAATGATGAACCTCGCTTGCCCCGTCTCTGGCTCCAACGCAATCACTTGCGACGGACCTTGTTTCTGGTCCTCCAACAAGTACACCAAGCCAGTGCGATCTATGGCGTAGTCAGACAGGTTGAATTTAGGTGCCAAATGATATGCCCAAGCTTGCTGGCCCTTTGAGTCAAGACAAATAATGATGGTGTTATCGTTCTCATCGATGGCGAGCGCAACGGCACCGCCGCGGTCGTCACCAGCCAGGAGTTGAACAGATCTTGGCCCTTCGGTAAGGGGCCACGCCCACTTCTGCAGCCCATCTTGGTTAAATGCGCGAATCCGGAGACCGTCCCCAACGTAAAGATCGGGCGTTTTGTCATCGACTCTAAGGGACTGCGCTATTTTACTTAGCTCTCCCCTAGCCCCCGGCAATGCGGGCGCTGCCCAACGCATAATGCCATCGGGCCGTGTTCCGCTCGAAAAAACCGTCACTTCAGCGTAGCCAAAGCGTCGACCCGACGTCGCAACAATCTTCGTTTGACCCATTGCCTTTGCCAGGAGCGATGCGGGCTCTCCATCCTCACCAGGCACTATCTCGGCAACGGACGGTTCAACGACGCTCCAGTCTACATCCGTAACAACAACACCCGCGGCATCCAGTAGCTGAAGAGGTTGCCGCTCCCCCGGTAACAGATTCAC
>WNFP01006830.1_pt1 | contig 10585 bp, 17 predicted proteins | sample 5400201 | NCBI WGS metagenome assembly WNFP01 (sample SAMN13153355, study PRJNA577476) | soil metagenome | isolation source: 115 cm saprolite under Madrone tree | place: USA:California | collected 2016-06-14
GCGCCCTGAATTCGCCCTGAGGCGGCCGTTGGAATTCCCCACCGGTTCCTTCGGAGGGGGTTTCCATGTCGGGCGAGAATTCCTACTTCTCGCGCTTCTTCGTGAAGTTCGTCGAGGTCAGCGCCGCCGGCCTCGCTACTGCGATCAGCGCCTATCTGCTAGCGCATTTTGGGGGGCTCCTGTCATCCTCTCCGACGCCAGCTTCCGCGCCGGCACAGACCGCTGTTCAGGTCGGTCCGACCGCCAGCGAGGTCGCCGGGAGCCTGCGCCCCCAACCGACCCCGCCTGCTGCGGCCGCTGCCGTCAACAAGCAGAGCCCTGCGCCGCAGCAGGATACCGATGCGCCTGTCGCGCAGCCCGCGCGTAAGGCCGCGAAAGACGCAAAAGCGTTGCCGCCGCGCAAGCACACAAAGACCGATACGAGCGAGGCCGAGAAGGAGCCTCGCGGCCAGAAATCGTTGGAAGCCCTGGCCCGGGCCGCACTCGCCAATGTCGACGCCAATCGGCCGGCACCAAATGACGCGCTGATCGAGCCGGGCCTCGCCGACACTCGTTCTGTGCCGGACGACACACAGCCGCGTCGGGCCAACGTGCCGCCGCGCCACGCCGATGTCGGGCCGCCGCAGCCAGTCGCCGTTCCTCCCAACGCTGCCGGCATCGAGGCGGCGCCGCATGCTGCCGATGTTCAGCCGCAGCCGGTGGAGATCAGTCCGGCGACCGGTGCCGACCTGCAGCCGCGTTCTCCCGACGTCCGGTCCAGTCCGGTGGCCCCTGTCGACATCCAGCGGCGGCCGATCACCGGCGCCGATCCGCTGCCACCGAGAACCAACCCGCCGCTCGAGATTAGCGCGCCCCAGCAGCCGCCTACGGCCGACCAGGACAAGGGCGTGTTCTCCGCCCTCAAGCGGATCCCCGATCTGATGCGCCCCGATCCGCCGGCGCCTACCGGTGAAACGCCGCGTCCGCCCATGCCGGTCGGGCCGGCGTCGCCTGAAATAAAATAAGGGATTTCTCGGCGCGTGCGCTGGCGCGGTCAGCCCGAAGAATTCCTGTTGACCACCCCAAGCTCGAGAAAATGGCCGACGACGCGCTCGAGATGGCCACAGTGAAGCGCGCGCTGACCGGAAGGTCGTCACCCAGGCGCTCGGCGTTTCGGCCGGGCTCGAAATCATCCTCACGCCGACGCGGTTTTTCTCGCGGGTAGACGGACTTCGCGGAATGGAACGTTGTGGAATGTCGAGCAGCTACCCCTGGTCAGTAGATTTTGGCGCCGGAGAACTTGATCACCTTGGCCCACTTCTCTGTATATGCGCCGATGAATGTGCGGAAGTCTGCGGGCGAGCTTGCAAACACCGTGTAGCCGAAGTCGGCGATACGCGCCTTCATCCGGGGATCGGCGAGGCCCGCATTGATCTCCTTGTTGAGCTTGTCGATGATCTCGGCGGGTGTATTCCTGGGAGCGCCAACCCCCTGCCAGCCGGTCCCCTCGTAGCCCGGCACAAAGTCGCCTACCGTCGGAATGTCTGGCAACACTTCCGAGCGCGTCGCAGAGGTCACCGCCAACGCGCGCAGTTTGCCCGCCTTGATGTGTTCGATCGACGTAGCGAGGGTGTCGAACATGACCGGCACTTGCCCGGCGAGAAGATCGGTGAGCGCCGGCCCCCCGCCCCGATAGGGAACGTGCAGCATGTCTACACCGGTCATCATCTTGAACAGCTCGCCGTAGACGTGCTGCGAGCTGCCGACACCACCCGACGCCATGTTGACCTTACCTGGATTGGATTTGGCATAAGCGATCAATTCGGGAACGGACTTCGCTGGGAATGATGGATGTACCACCAAGACAGCCGGTCCGTGGTAGATGCTTGCAACTGGCGCGATGTCGCGAATGAAATTGAAACTGAGATTGTCGTAGAGTGTCACGTTCCACGCGTTATTTGAGCCAACCATGAGGAGCGTATAGCCGTCGGGAGGTGCCTTCACCACCGCCTCGGCGGCGAGATTGCCGCCCGCGCCGGCCCGGTTCTCGATGATGATTGGTTGACCGAGGCGATCCGACAGCCATTGACCGATCAGGCGGGCAAATACGTCGACCACGCCGCCAGGGGGAAAGCCGGCGATCAAGCGGACCGGGCGCGTCGGGTAGGCTTGTGCGCTTGCAATGCGCGATAGGGCCGGCAGCGCGGCAGCGCCCGCGGCCAGATGCAAAAATTGACGGCGGGGAAGTTTCATGGCGTTCCCCAAGGTGGTCCCGCTGGGGCAGAGTATCATGCCGTTGCATGCACCACGAGCACCCTCTCGTCCACTCGCTCGCGTGCTCGTCCCGCTGGTCCTTCGCCAGAGGTCTGGTGTCGCTCTCATTCACTGCGGAAAAACGATCACGCCCGCTGCGCAGTCCCGCTTCGCGCGCTAGTTAGAGGGCTGACGCGAGGTGGCTACGCCCGCGACACAAGAGGGTCGCCGTTGTCGTAAAAAATTCCGGGAGATCGATTGGTACTTGGAATTCTCTCAGCGTTTCGCACGCTTGTGTTGGCCTTATCAAAGGATGGAGTGATCGACCTAGACGAGTATGTGATGTCGCTTCAACAGACAGCGGCCGAACACCGACGGTTAGGCGATCCCAACAATCTTGCCAATTCAATTCATGCGATTAGCATGCATATTCAGTCCTCGGATCACCCCGGATGACTGAACTTGCGCACCTGCTGTTACTTGTTTCGGGCCTCAAATGCTTGCGTCTCCGAATCTGAGATGCGAGTGAGCAATTTTATACAGACCTGCATCGCCCACGCGCGCATCCTCCCCCAGATTAAGCCGCGGCGAGCGTTAGAGGGGTCTCCGATCGCGTCAACCCAGGCTGCAGGGAGTATTCAGCCATGGACGTGACCGGTGACTATACAGCCCAAAATCTAAGCGCTCGTCAGCGCGATGTGTTTGAGTTGATCGTGCGGGGGCTATCGAACAAAGAGATCGCACGCACCCTCGACCTAGCCGAGGGCACCGTTAAGATTCACGTAGCAGCGCTGCTTCGCAAGCTTGGTGTGCATCGCCGCGCCGCCGTTGCAGCCGCCGGAGGCATGCTGACGGAACGCAGTGATGTGCCGCCATGCTAACGGCAGAGGAATGTCTGCAAAGCGCTGAGGTGTGCCTAGCACTTGCTCACAAGACTAAGAAACTCGACACAAGAGCTGACTTGCTTGAATTTGCATACGAGTTCCGCACCGTGGCAAAGCTTTTGGAGCGTGACGAGCGCAACTTGATGGTCCGCGCCGCTTTACCCATTCATGGCGAACGCGCTTCCCCGTAAGCGCGCGCCGCCCTCGGCCACGCCGTCCGCCGTGCGGGCACAACAACACGGGCGATACGCGATAGGCTCGAACCGATGCTCTGCTACACCGTCACGCTGCCGAGAGATTGATCGCCATGGAGCGCCGTCCCTTCAACACCGAGGAGGACGAGTGTATCAAGACGATGACCATTGCAGGCTTCGGTCCCAAGGAAATCGCGGCAGCGCTCCGCAGGCATCGACAGTCCGTCATACAACGCCAACGCCGTCTAGGTTTGTGGGCAGGGCGCGATTTCGATGGCGAAGGCGCGCGGACAATGAAAGTCAGTCTGCCGAGGCTGAAATTTCTGGAATGAAATCCGGGGCACGCGAGCGCCGCTTGAAGCCGATGCGCGTTTGAGGATGAGATAATCCTTGTCCATTACCTCGCTTGCCGCCGCAACTTTTGTCCCTTTGACCAATCCTCTTCCGCCTCGCGCTTCACAGCCGGCGCATTCGAGTTTTTCATTTTAAGCCAATCGGGCGAGCGGCCGGAACGGTAGGGAGAATCCTTTTTCTTCGAGACAATGCCTTGGCTCCAGCAATGGGACCACAGATCAATGGGTGTTGCGCGATTGTGGTCCCCGGCGGGGTGCGGCTTGTTCGCCGGGGACCCGGACGGTTTCGGGGAAAGGTGTCCGTACGCCGCCCACCGGTACGTCGCTGAGCCTTCAAGTCAGGTTCAACCAAATGGGAGCCGGGAGCCCAGCCAGGCCAGCCAGCCCAGCCCGGCGGCGTGCCAGGGCATCGTCGGATACGCGCAGATTTTTCGGAACTAAATTCCTGGGCCCGAATTACCTTGGTTGCGGAAGGCCCCTCGTTCCGCCCCGGGGCGGCTTGCGTGATGGAAAATCCAGTCGTTACCGCCAACCTCCGCAGGCCGCCCACATTAGACATTAGAAGAGACATCTCAGTAGCGTGGGGGCGTGCTGTCCTTGCTCTTAGCTCCTTCTTCCTGCGCCGCGAGCGTGAACTGTAACGCAAGCGTAAGCAGCATCCTGCGAAACACCGGATCGTCAGTCTGTTCAGCCGCGCGGGTGTAATCCTCTGCGCGGGCTTCATAAACTTTGGCTAGGCTGTTTACTGGCACAGCACGGCTCGTCTCGGCGGTGAAGCCCCAACATCCTTCACCGCGAGCCTACCGGTTCGTCTCTAAACGCTGCCCTAAGGTTCACAAGGTTAAGCCGCTGAAGCCGCAACGTGATCGGGACGAACCGCGAGGGAGTGGCCGCTTCAAACGTGGCCGCCCGCGCTGCCGCTTCCAACCGCAGCATAAAGATTTCCGCCAGCATGGCCGTGCTCCACGGTTGCTCTGGAGCTTTGTCGGCGGCGTTGCGCTTGCGGTTCAACTCGCCAGCACCAATAGAGGCTTGCTCGGAATTAGAGGCCGTAGGCGCAGAATTCCGTCCCGGAACAGCGCGTCTTATCGCGACGAAAAAACCGCCAGGTCGCGCGAATCAATCTTGCCATGACACTTCTCCCCTCATCTGTCAGGATTGCAGGCTAGGCCCGAAGTTGCATTCGCGATGTGATGCCGATCACAAAAATGCGCTTTGTTTGGTGATAGCGCCAAGTGGACCCGCGAACCGCGAGCGGAAATCCTCCCACCGCCCTCGGTGGTAGTGGTCGCGCGCTTTTTGCTGCGGTGTCAGAAAAAGAGCTAAGATAGGTACGGGCGGCTTGTGTGATGGAAAACCCCGGCGGTTGTGTCAGATCCCCCGCCGGGGCTTGTCGTTACCGCGAACCTCCGCACGCCGCCCACCTTACTCGTCGCCCACACCCACCGATGTGACCGCCATCACAAATTGGTCGATTCAGGTACCCGCGCTGGTGCTTCCAAATTGCCCCACACGAGAGCCCGACGGCCGGCCTGAGTGATGCGCATCCGCGCTCTTTCGCCTTGGTAGTCGGCGGCAACGAACCGCTCGGTCTGCACTGTCGCAAGCCCCGAGTTGATCAGTTCAACCATCATATCGATGGAAAAGCCGTGAGCGAGCATCATCGTCTCAGTGGAGCCGTTCCGGCACGGGGCGAGCAATTCGAGCGCGCGGCGGCCCTCAGGTTTGAGGAGATGACGCGTGGTCGGCATGTCAAGGCGCGGCGGGGGCTCAACAGTACGATCGATCATTGACGCACAAAGGCCGCCCCCAAAGCCGAGCGGCCTTTTGATTTTTAGCTCACGCACTGCTCAATGGAACACGAAGGTGTAGTCGGCAAACTCTATGGCAGGCAGTGCCCTGGCGTTCATCATTAAGTGGTGCGGATTAATCCGCTGACTTAACGAAGGGGCACGCGCGTTGGTGGTCGAGACCGCCCATATTCCAAAACCAGCGGCCAAAGTGGTGGCAACGGCAAGCAAGCTGATCTTGCGCATCTGAGTTCTCCCCACTCAGCTCTACCGCATCATGCGGTAACAAGCATGGGAAGCAGAATGCCGGACTATCGCTTCGGCTGCTGTGATGGCCATCACGAAATGGTCGATTTCAGATTTCCAGAAAAACAAAGCCCCGCGTGTGGGGCTAATAGCGGAGGCTCCTCGTGCCTATCTACTCCCGCCAGTAAGCGGATTTGATTTGTTTTTCGCTGCCAATGGCGTTCAACCGGTACATGCACTTACTTCTCCTTCTTGAACAGCTCATTGCGCGTTTCACCATGTACCTTGACTAGCCTCTCCAAGAGGCGATCGCACTTACCGGTGTCAGGCCGTCCGTCCCGGCCGGACGCTTCGTCAACTCCTTGCCGCGTGCCTAGCGGCAACTTCCCGAAGTCTTTGCGCGTGAGGTCCACACCCGTCTTAGGCTTCATTGTCGCCGTCTTCGTCGAATCGATCGCCCGAACTCTCGCGACACGGCGGGTTCCGACCGCGCCGCACAACAGAAAAAGTTTCTGGAACATCGGCCCATTGTGCGCACGCACGGCCAGGGCACGCGCCGCTAAGGCACCCTGACCGCTGCGGTGCTGCTACTGCTGCGAGGTCGGGAGATGCTCACAGTAGCAATCGTGAACGTCGCATAAGCCGACCACACAAACCATTCGGCTTGATGGCCTATGCCGCCCGCCGCGCGAGTATTTGGACCTTTGTGGGCTGACTTGCAGCCTATGCCACATCGTTCTGGCAGCGACGAACAAATGTTTGGCGAAGAGTAACAAGTCCCCGGACCGGGGCAAAGCGACTAAGAAGCAGAACCTCCAATGACCGGTATCGAGAGGGCATTGACGCGCCGTGACGCTCCAGGAAGCCAAATCAATCGCGCGCCATCTCGGACTCACGTTGCGCAAAGTGCGCTCTGGCCATTATCGCGTGAATTTCCGCGATGGAAACGAGAACACGGCCTACTACAGGGACAATCTCGAAGACGCCGTCAATACCGCGGTTGAGATGGCCCGCATCCGAGCGGGAAGGCCACCTAACGCAGAGAAAGAAAGTCAATGCACGGAATTTTGACCAGCTACCCGCACGCCGGACTGACAGACCGCCAGCGCGATGTTTTGCGGTTGATCGTGCAAGGTCTCTCTAACAAGGAGATCGCGCGTACTCTCAATATCGCCCCTGGCACGGTCAAGATTCACGTCGCTGCGCTATTCGGCAAGCTTGGTGTCCATCGTCGCGCTGCCGTCGCAGTTGCTGCCGGGCAATTTTTCGCGAAAACCGCCGGACAAGCCGAGCCGGTTGCGCTCGCCGCGTGATGACTGCAGCCGATGCCACACAAACTCTGGCAGCGACGAACAAATGTTTGGCAAACAGGAACAAGTCCCGCAGGGAAAGCCAAGCGAGGAAGGAGCGCGAGACCCTGGATCAGCGAAGTACCGCTGAATGACGCAAATGAGCATGTCCGATGAAACCGACGACTAAAATCAGGTTCACCGAACCACAAATTGCGCTCGTGATGTGCGCGCATCCAAACTGCAATCTCGACCGCTTGACCGAGTTATCTTTTGAATTCGATCAGGCCGGAGAGATTATTGATTGCACCGGCACAATCAAGGACGGAGGAAATGTCAATCACGATTATGCCGGTAGCGGGCTCGCGCGCTCGTACGAGACGGCACGCCGAAAATTCACAGCTCGACAAACCAGCGCAACGATATTGCAATTTCCAAACGGCGAGAGGCGGTGGGGAGGCAATGCTCCATGAAAGGTTCGCGTTGTAAGGATGACCCGATCGCAGGCGAGCGGCGCGAAGCATTTGCGATTATTGATCAAGATGAATTTCAGCGCCACTCGAAATTTCGCAAGCCGCGAGACCTGAAGCGGATGCTGTACTACAAGACCAGCGAGGATTGGGTCACCTGGACGGTATTTGCGCTCCTGAAGAGATATGCTCCCAAGACGTGGTGGTCTGATCTCGTCAAGCTTGCGAGGGTCCAGAATTCGCGGCTCATTTTACCATCGGGCTGGGAGGAAACACCGGAGGTAAAGCTCTGGGAATGTGTGCCGTCTCCGCCTAGGTACGAAACCGCGAGTCGGGCTCGGATGCAACGATCAAACAACAAAGTCTGGGTGAAGCGGAGTGACGACCCCCGGCCGGTCGAGGGGGAATCGGAGATTGATATCATCCTCCGGAATAGAGTTCTCGTCATATTTGCCGAAGCCAAGCTCGGTAGCGACATCAGTTCAAGCACCACCACATGACCCATCTGAGACATTGACCGGCAATTTTGCTGTGATGCACAACACGGCAGTCCTAAAACGATGTGGTAGGGTGTGATCCCCAGACTGAGGGGAGCATATGCACCGGCGCGATTTCGGCGCAGCCGCCTCTTTCTTCGACCGCCAAAAGTGATGAAACGCCAATATTGCCGAATCTGACTCTCGATATACACGATGGCGCACCAAGCTACCGTTGGATGCGACTGATCTTGGAGCCTTCGAGCGTCAGATTGTACATCAGCCCCTTCTGATCGAAGATGAACCCGATCACCGGACTACGGATGCTGTTGGTGTCGATCTGCCCGCCGGCCCCAACCGTGATGATGGCGATCGATCCGTCGACGCCGACCTTCCAGCCGTCGGTGCGCTGGAAATTGGCGAGTGCTGCCTCGGTCATGAACATGATGATTACGGATCGCGCCTGCGCACCGAACTGAAACCCGATCGATGCCGAAATGATGTTGTAATAGCCGGCGGTGCGGCCGCGAATGTGCAGCGCGCCTTCGCCATATTCGCCGCCGATCCCGAAGCCCGCCTTCACGATTGTCGGGAAGACTAGGATTGCCACCGCCTGGTTGGCAAGGTTCCGCCCCGACCAGACCTCCCGGAAGAAGTCTTCGAGCGTCGCGCTCACGCTCGCGTCGATCTCCGGGGCCGATGCGGCCTGGTCCCGTGGGGCTAGGCAGAGTGCTGCAAGCAACGCCACCACGGCAATGGTTGGTCTGCTGATTCCGCCGCGCATCAGTCCCCCCCTTGTCGTGCCACCACTCGGGCGCCACCGTAGCAATGGGCGCGCTTGCGGTCGTGTCCTGCACGACTAAAACCAAACGGGCGAGACGAGGATGGCGCGAACATGGTTGACAGACGGTTAAAGCCGACCTGCCGGTGCAGCAGGGGACCAAGTTTGAGTTCGTCATCAATCTGCAAACGGCCAAGACGCTCGGGATTCAAATTCCGCCGTCGCTAATCGCCACCGCCGACGAGGTGATCGAATGACTCGTCGCGCAGCAGCCGGCGATGCCGGTGGTCGGCATCTTGAATGGGCAATCCGCTGATAGCTATTCGCATCTCACGGCTACTCTTTATCTGGGCCTCAAGGAAACGGGCTTCGTCGAAGGGCAAAATGTCTTGATCGAGTATCGTTGGGCGGAACGAGCATTCCCATTGTGTTCACTACCGGTAGCGATCCCGTCAGACTTGGCTTCGTTCCCAACCTCAATCGTCCCGGCGGCAACGTCACGGGAGTGAGCTTTCTAGCCGCTCAACTCATCCCCAAACGCTTGGAATTGGCATCACAACTGGTGGTCCCAAGCGCAACGCTATGCTGGTCGAGCTGGTCAAGGCCGGACTCGCGGCGGCGAGCACCGAGCGCACGGTCGCTGGCGGTCGAGGGACCAATGTGACCCGCGTGCGGATCACCGAGGCGGGCCGGCGAGCGCTCGCAAAGATGTCTAAGTGAGCCTGATCCTCAAGCCCGCCTCTGAAGCCGCGCCCTTCCAAACCGGTGGGGGTCTGGCGCTTGACGCGATCCGCGTCTTGCGTGACGTGTGCTTTGGGATAACATCAGAGCGTCTAGGGCACCGCCCCAGTTTCATTGCGTCCGATTAACATTCGACAGTCCCGCTCGGCCCTGCTCCGCCACCGAGATAGACCGCAACGGTAAGCGAGCTTTCAATATCCGTGCAGCTTCGCTGAGCTTCGCCCTGTTGTTTCCAATTCTGTTAATAAGCCGCCTTGCTTGATCGCGCGTGATGCCATGGGCACGTACCAAATAAGCTATCTCAATTGATGAGGCTAAGCTGCTTGACCCCGACTTCTGCTCCTTGGACATAGTTTCTCCTCGTGCGGATTAGGACGAATCTGCACCTGAACGCTTATGCAACAGATCCGCAGTCGGAGCGGCGCGCCAAAGACCGCGCATGACAGGTTCTCCAGAAAGCCCGGAGGGCCGCCCAGTTGCCCGAGCGACCCTCTAGTGCCTGCAGCAGCTCCACATTGAAGGGGCGATTGCGAACCGCTGCACCGGGGGCCTATCTCCCGGCCGTATCCGCATCGGGAACCTGTGCTAATCGGCGTGCCGCTCGAGCTGCTCGCCGACCCGACGTGATGGACAAGCCATCGCTGCAGACATCACAAGCAATAAGCAATGCGTGAAGGACCACAACGCCTGTGCCTCTCCTATGCCCGCTGTTCGAGTTTTCCACAGGGCTGGTATCCTAAGTGGAGCCCTGCAGGGCGGGGTTCCCGCGTGAGCGGAAAATGTGTCGGCTCGTCTGCCGCGACCAGGGCATTCAGCAATACGTCGATTTGGCACTGTTCTACGGGTGCCAATTTTGAATGTACTAGCCGCCCTCGATGACATTCCCGAGTTTCTGCGGCGAGCCGAGGGGCGGCCATGAGCCTCAAGAGCGCGGCCCCTCCTGAAACACGCCCTAGTGCTTCGGCCCAGCCGTCAACTCGGCGTCGATGGACGGTAACGGAGTTGGAGCAGCTTTCTTCTGTGGGCCTTTGGCGTCAACACTCGACAATGCATCCGTTGGATTCTCAACCCGACGCGACGATCCTTCAAACAACGAGTTCTCGTCGATCGACAATGACCGATGAAAAAT
>WNFP01005069.1_pt1 | contig 10579 bp, 3 predicted proteins | sample 5400201 | NCBI WGS metagenome assembly WNFP01 (sample SAMN13153355, study PRJNA577476) | soil metagenome | isolation source: 115 cm saprolite under Madrone tree | place: USA:California | collected 2016-06-14
TTACCAGCTCACCTTGAGGGCAAACTGGAACTGGCGCGCGTCGTAAGAGGCCGTCGGTTGGCCCGCGCTGCAGGTCGAGCCGGCTAAGGGATCGCAAACCTGATTGACCGCGGCAATGTTGGTGCGATTGAAGAGGTTGAAGGAGTCGGCGATGAGATCGAGGTTGAAGCGTTCGCCGAGGGGAATGCGCTTGGAGAGGCGCATATCCCACTGAAAGAAGTTGGGTGAAGTGAATCTGTTGCGGCCAAGACCGCCATCGCAGCCAGCAGGTGGAGAAATGCCCGGCACAGTAAAGGGTTTCCCGCCATTGTCCAAGCAGATATTCGCGACGCCGAAGGTCACGCCGGGGATGAAAGGCGAAGAGGTCCCACCCCCAACCGAAGGCCGGGACTGAGAAGCGCCCAAGTCCAGGCGCGTATCAGTTGCGGTGATGACGTTGAAGGGGCGGCCCGAAGAAAACTCGATGATCGGCGAAAGCGTGAATCCGCCGATGAAATGTTTAAAGAATCCATCGCCAGACTTGGAGCTGCCGGATTGCAAGACGGCGCTGGTCACCCAGCGGTGGCGCTGGTCGTTCACGGAATTGGACCGCTCCAGGTTGGGGAAGCGGCTGTCCTGAGGTTCGAGGGGCGATTGCAGGTCTGTCGAGTCATCGATGGAGTGCGACCAGGTATAGCTGGAGAGCACCTCAATGCCCTTCGACAAACGCTTCGAGACGTCAAGGGACAAAGCGTTATACCAAGAGTTGCCGTTGGAAAGCTGAGCATCGACGCTGTTGAAGGCTACGGGAACCCCAAAGCCTGTTGGGTATCCGGCAAGGCCCGCTACCTGAACCAACCCGGGATACTTCGCTAATCCTCCAAATGAGGGGTTCGGTCCGGAAGGCCGGAAGAAGTTGAATGCCGCAGGCGTGCTGACAAACGAGCCGTTGAAAGAGGATAGTGCCGCCGGACAGCCGCCAAGCACTCCCAAGATGCCACCCGCACCCGGCGCGGGGCCGTAACCGCATGTGGTCGCTGTGGGCGCCACTGCCGTGGAGGGGACAGATACGCCCAGAGGACTCGACGAGCAGGTGGCGATGCCGGCCGCCAGACAGTTCGCAAAGTTCTGTGCCAGGAGTTTAGGATCCGTGGAATTCACGTCCTGAGGCCGGTTCAGGTGCAATCCACGAGTCCACTGGTATCCCAGGCTGAATTTCCAGGTTTTTGAGATTTGGCGTTCAATCGTGAGGTTTGCCTGCTGTGCATAGCCGTAGACGAAGTTTTTCCCTACGGGAAGCGTGAACGGCAGAACGCCAAGTGGAAATCCCGCATTGAGATAGTTCTGATTGGCAAAGAGAGAACCGGCAGCAAAGGGATCGAAGCGCTGTTGATTCGGCTGATACCCCAGCGTCAGCGAGGTCGGAATCGCCAGGTAGATCGAGTTGGCGTTGAGCACACCCTGAAAGATGGAAGAACCATTCAAATTTCCGGGGCTGTCCGCTCCGCCGCCGCAATAGCCAGGTGGCGGCGGTGGGCCGGCGGGGAAGGGCAGCAAACCGCAAGCCGAGGGCGTGCCTCCTCCGGAGAGCAATTGTGTGGAACGCCCGCCGTCGGCAGTGGCGGAGTCAAAAGCAACGGCCAGCAATGGATGGTCATAAAAAATGCCGTAACCTGCACGAACGACGGTCTTGCCATTGCCAGCGGGATCCCAAGCCAAACCAAAGCGCGGCGCCACGTTGTTATAGTCGCGCGGGATTCCTTCGACGACGCCGAGTGCTTGTTCCGCTGCGGCGTTGATTCCCGGGAGGGGCGCGAAGAGGGGCGAGATCTCCACGTCGTAGCGAACGCCATAGTTAAGAGTCAGGTGGTCGCTGAGACGCCAGCTGTCTTGCCAGAAGAAACCGAAGGGAAGGTTGTCGAAAGGCTGATTGGAATTACCAATGCCCTGGATGTAAGTGGTCGGGATTCCGAGACCGTAAGATTGCATGGCGGTCGTCCCTGGCAGAGCGGTCACTCCAGGAATGCTGTTAGGAAAACCAAACGTCGAGGCGGCAAATCCGCCGAAGTTCACGTCGCCGCCGAAGTCGAGTTCGAAGATTTGCTTTTTGGAAGAGCGGAGTTGAATCACGTTAGCATCCGCGCCCATCTTGAAATTGTGTTTGCCACGGACAAGGCTGAAGTTGTCCGTGAATTCGAATCGCCGTTCGATGCGATTGACCGGGGAGTAGGGCTCGCGGCCGAAGTACGCGAACCCCGGAATATTCACGGCGATCTGATCGCCGCCGGGAAGTTGCGAGAAGCCAAAGTGCAGGCCACGGCGCGCGATCTGCATGCGGAATTGATTGAGATCCGTTCCGCCGACGACGGTGTCATGCTGGAAAGTGAAGTTGAGGTCGCGGGACTGGTTGTAGCCCGCCCGCGAGCCGGAGTTCTGTCCGAACACCTGGTTTTGTGACGTGGACGGCAGACCGGTGACCAGCGAAGGAGAGACACCCACGCGGAGGAATGAATCGTTGTGATTGTTCCAATGATGATCTATGCGCGCTGACCAAAGGCTGGTCTTCTCCATGACCGGATAGTTGCCGCGTATGCTTCGCAGACCGACGTAGGACGCGGGCAGGGGTGCTACGTAGACGCCAAAATTGGAGCAAGTAGCTCCATTGTTAAGAGGTTGACCCGCAGGGCAGGCGACTGGCACCGGAAATTGGGCTCCGGGAGTGGCGGTGGGTGGAAGGCCCTTGGACTGGTAGAAGCCATTTGCCACAGCCCCGAAATCGAACTTATTGAGTGCCACGCTGGAGGCCGATGCCATGAAGACTTCGTACTGCGCGGCGAGGTTCGTCAAGCCCGCGCCCAGCAACTTTTGAACTGCCGCGTTCTGATCCCTGGTCAGAAATAGAGTGGCCCCCGGTATGAATTGCGTCGTAGCTTGGACCAAGCCAAAATTGTCAGCCCCGATGCTGGAAAATCCCGTCTCTTCGCGCTGCGTGTACTCGTAGGAAAAAAAGTAAAATGTCTTGTCCTTCCTGAGCGGGCCCCCGAAAGTTAAGCCGCTTTGGGTGCGCGTGTAGCCCTGTTTAGTCGGCTGGAGCACGCCGTTCGCATCGACTTCACCGGAAAACGCATTGCGCGCCTGAAAGGCTTTGTTCCGGAAGAATCCGAAGAGGTCTCCGTGGAACGTATTGCCGCCGCGCTTGGTCACGATGTTGATGACGCCGCCGGTGGCGCGTCCATACTCGGCATTGTAGTTGCTAAGGATAAGCTGGAATTCCTGAACGCCTTCCTGAGAGATGGTTGAGCGAATGCCGTTGACAGAGTTGTCACCAGCATCGGCGCCATCCACGCTGACCAAGTTCGAACGTTGGCGTGCGCCGCTAACATTGAATCCGCTGCTGGGAGCGGGACCGATGGTGGGAGAAACGTCGCGCGTGGTCTTCGAAAATAAGCGGGTAAAGTCAAAGAAATTGCGGCCGTTGATAGGGAGAACTTCGATCAGGAGTTGCGGGACCGTATTTGAGACTTCCGTCTTGTCGGGTTCGATGAGAGAAGTCTCTGCGACCGTGATGGACTGTATTTGCCCTTTCAGCACGAGCGGCGGGTCAATCTTGACGTTTTCGCCGACCGTCAGCGTAAGCGACTCATTCTTGTAGACCTCAAAATTCGCTCCGCCATCCACGCTCATCTTGTACTGGCCGGGGGGCAGACCCACGAAGTTGTAGCGGCCGGCATCATCGGAGTCTGCCGTCCGCGTCGCTCCGGTGGCAGTGTTGGTCACCGTGACTCTTGCTCCCTTAACGGCGGCTCCGGAAGGATCGACGACCGTTCCCGCCAGGGTGGCCGTGTTTATGCCCTGCGCGCGGGATATCCCGCTGCAGACAAGCGCACACAGCGCCAGCAGTGCCACGACCTGCAGCGAAGCTGTCCATCGAGAACACAAACTCGAGTTCCTCGAAATTGACACACACACACCCTGTCTGCGTTGCATGAGTCCTCCTGTTTTGGCACCGACTGATCTTCCGCTACCCCAAGCGGTGCGGGCTATCCCGCCGTTTCCGGATGGTACAATTGATTACACGGCTTTTACTTCAATATATCGTCGCTTTCAACCGAAAATTTCCACGTCCGTCGCCCAGAACGAACTATGAGTGAGGCGGCAGCCCCGTTGGCTCTCTTAGGACTGCGTTGACTGCGCCGGGAGCACCGGGGACCAGCGCAGAATCCACGAAAGCGAGGGGACTGGCAAGAGACAAGGTACGAAATGCCCGGTGGAAAGTGCGATGTCGTCTCTTGTCGTCATGCTCGGAAAAACCTCTCAGCAGCTTCAGCAGCGAAGCGTGTTCCAGAGAAGTACCGCGATGAACTCACCTACCGTCAAAGCTACCCGAGGCCCCGCCCTGCTGTTCAAGTCGCCAATTCAGGCAGCGCCCGGGGTACTGCAAAGGAGGCACGTTCGAGATTGACGCGCGTGTAAATCTTCCCCTCTACAACGCGACCGCATCATGCAAGGTGAGACTGATTGCGTACTATTGCCATTCTGGAAATTAACCGCAAGTTCGAGGCTTCTCCCCGGCGTCTCGATTCGCTAGAGTAGTTCTAGTACTTGAAGGAATCCCTTTCAGTCCTGAAATTCGTAGCGGAGGTTTTATGAAGAGGAATGCCCCGATCCTCCTCTTAGTTGCCATTGTCCTCGTAGTCGCCATTGTCTCCCTTTCCGGTTGCGGCGTAGTCGCTCAACAGTCCGGGTCGCCCATCATGGTCACCATAACGACCCCGCCTCCCTCTTCACTTCCGGCAGGAGGAACAGCGAGTGTGGCCGCCACAGTCACCAATGACACGGCCGGGGCGGGAGTGAGCTGGAGTTGCACCCCGAGTTCTGCTTGCGGTTCGTTCAATCCGGTTTCCACAATGAGCGGTGCGAGCACAATGTACACGGCGCCCTCAGCGGCGCCTGCGGGCGGACAAGTTGCCATCATTGCTACCTCCGTGACGGACAGCGGAAAGAAAGCCAATACGTCCGTCATGATCACAGGCTCGTCATCGAATGGCAGCCTGAACGGACGGTACGCCTTGTTCTTGACTGCGGCTACGGGCAACCAGGGTTCCAGTGTGTGCGCCGCCAGCATTATTGCCGATGGAAACGGGAACATCACGGGCGGTGTGGAGGAGTTGACCGCTCCCGGGTTCTATGATCTCGTGGATCTCATCTCAAACGGAACATACTCGGTCGACGCCACCGGCCATGGCACGATGACGATTCACACCGCCAACCTCGAAACCCTCAAGTTCAGCTTTGTTCTCACTTCCGCTTCTCATGCCCTTATCGTTGAAATCGACGGAGATCCTTCGAGCGGGACCATGGATTTGCAGCAGCCCGCCGGGGCCAGCTTTACCGCCGCACAGATTTCGGGCAACTACTCCTTCGCGATGGATGGAGTCGATAATTCAGGCGCGTTGAAAAATATGTCCCTTGCCGGCAGTTTTGCCGCGGATGGGATCGGCAGCTTGACGGCCGGCACCCTGGACATCAATAACGGTGGAACTCTTTCAACTACATCATTCACGGGAACCTTTACTGCACCGGATTCCAACGGGCGCGGAACGATGCACGTGAACGCGGGAAGATCCTTCGTCTATTACATTATTTCGCCGAAAGTGTTGCGCGTCTTTGAAGGGGACAATATGAGTTTCGTCGGCGGGAGCGCCTATGCACAGGGCTCTGCCGGCTCCACCGTCGCCGCACTTTCCGGCAAATTCGTTTACCAGCATTACGGCTGGAGCTCCCCGGGGCGTACGGTCGCAGCGGGCCAATTCAGCGCGGACGGCACTGGAAGGATCACCGCGGGAGTGTCGGATGCCAATTTCGGTGGATCGCCGACCATAGTCAACACGGGAAAGTCCGTCACCGGGATGTATCTGATCTCCGGCAGTCCCAGCGGCACACTCAGTCTCTCGGACGCGGCGGGAACCTCCACATTCAACCTTTACTTGGTTGATCCCGCTCTCAATATCCTTGACCCTAGCAACTCCAGCGGGGGCGGCGGTGCGCTGCTTCTTCACACGGATGCCAGCGTCATCGGCACTGGTATCTTGATTCCGCAGGTAGTTTCAGGTTCTCCGAGCTTCTCGCAGAACCAAGGGCTGAACCTGGTCAATTCAGTGGACCCCACAAATATGGTTAATGTGAATGAAGTGCATCTCGTGGGCAGACTTTCGAGCAATGGCACCGCCAATTTCACTGGAACAGCCGATTATGGTCAGAACGGCGCCTACTATCCGAACGTCGTCAAGGGCAACACCGTCTCCGGCACATTCGCCGCAGACAGCGTCAACCCAGGTCGCTTCACAGGTTCCTTCACGCTCGGCACTGACCCCGTTATTGCCTTGTTTCCCTTCATTGCGCCAGCGGTTTCTACGTTTCAGGTTTCCTACTATCAAGCCAGCGCCTCGCAGGCCATGGTCATTCAAACCGATACGTCAGCGGATGCGTGGGGATACCTGCTCAAGCAGCTGCCTTAGCCGACCGTAGAGTGACGACGTAATTTTGCAGAATTCCCGGCGCCCGAGAGGGAAGAGACCGAAGGGCCTCTAGTAGCGCGCGAATTGCGCTCTATAACTGGAGATGACGCTGGACGAGCTTGCGGAGCTTTTCGCGGTCTTCGTCGCGCATGTGGACGAATTCCACGCCGCTCCCGTCTGGGCCGATATTGCGGACCACGGCGGTGAAATTGATCTTGCGAAGTCCGGCGCGGACCTCCAGCTTGATCGAGTCGCCGACACTGAGTTTCCTTGGGGATTCCAGATAGGCGCCACCCAGGCTGATTGTCTTTACGCGAGCAAGCCCCGCTGGTGCGCCCTCGATGTGCGCACGAAGCGGCGACTCGAGGGGAACTCGAACGTACCGGCGCGGGTTGACATAGCTGGAACTCGACTGTGCTGGCGCTCCAAACGCGGCCAACGCTTGCTTGAACGAAGGACGATTCTCGATCAGTGCCAGCGCATCTTCCGCTGCGGCGCGCAAACCCGCAGGTTCCGCATAAGTGAGGCCCTCACGTCTCTCCGCCAAATTGCGAAGAAGCTCGGCGGCTTCGGAGGCGTGCATGCGGCCGAGCGCTTCGATGGCCTTAATGCGCACGAACTGGTCACGCAAAGATTCATGTTCACCGGCAGCGATTTCCATCAACTGTGGCACGGCGGTGGTTTCCTGCGCCAGGCCGAGCTGGTCGATCATCATGGGAACGACCATGGGATGCGCGTCGGCGAGGATGGCGGAGAATACGAATGCGGTGCTTATCGCCGATGCGGAATTGTTTGGGCGCATTAGTTCGCTGACCGCCAAATCCTGAAGGTTCCATTCCCAACTTGCCATGGCGCGTGCGAGTCCTCGCAACAGCCGCTCCGGGTCCGCCGCAGCCAGGAGCTTGATGGCCGCGGTCACGCGCTGGCGGCGGGCTTCGTAGAGCCGCGTTTCAAGAAGGTTTAGAACGGGCACGCCGATCGTCCGCAGGAGCCGCGCCATCGCCGGGACCATTTCCGCGCCCCGTGGTTCAGTGAGCAGCAATGTCAGGCGGTCCAGCAGCCGCTCGGGATCGCGCTGCAGAAGACGGGGCAGAACTGGATCCAGAGCGCGGTTGGCCAGAGCAGCGTCCACCAGCAAGAGCCAGCGATCCTGGGCCACCAGGCGGTTTGCAAGCGCCGCCATGTGATCGTGTTCGTTGTCCTGTGGCGCGCGCTCCAGACCGGTCAGGATGGATTCGAAACCGGAATAGTCGGCGCGATTCACGGCGATGCGGCCGAGTGATTCAACAAATGCCGCGAGCAGGGCGCCGGTTTCGGGGGCCTTCTCCGCGTCTAGAGCTTTCATGGCTCCACGGCTCAGGTCTTCTGGCAACTGATTCGGCCAGAGGGATTCGATAATCGGAGACAGTTCATTGAGTCCCGCAGCGACGGAGCGCCTCGCCGAAGGATCCGCATGTTCGATGCGGCGGGCGTAATTCAAGACGATGTTGCGCGCCTCGCGGCGGGGAGCGTCGGCGCCGGCATCGGCAAGTTGCCCGAGGGTATTGCGCAGCGCCGCAACAGGCACACACCAGACGTCCGGGCCGCGCAAAACAGCCGATTTTTCTCGGGGAGAAAGTTCCAGCCAGAATCGATCGATCAGCTGTTCGCGGTGCGTGTCTGTCGCCCAGGTGACCGCGAGCGACGAGAGATGCTGAGAAGAGTGGGGACCAGAGTACCCGCCGGCCTCGACGATGACTTCGCTCAATCTATAGATCGTCGGCCGCACAGAGGAGGCGGTGAGCGAGCCGCTGGAAAACTCCGCATTGAGAAACTCAAAGGTGATGTTTTCCGAGAGGCGCAGCAAGTAGGGTTGCGGCCGTTCGCCTTCGCGCGGTCCATACTGGGAGACGGAGCTGAGCATCATGCACACGCTGTCGCGGCTGGCTTCTTCCATCGCGCCGTGGATCGCCCGCGCTGCTTCTTCAGGGGAAAGACCGCGCGCGCTTTCGAGAGGCGGGGTCAGCCGCGCAAGGAGCCGCAGGCTCGCCACGAGATCGTCGAAGTCCGGCGCCTGAATGGGCGCATCGGCCGTCTCGCGCGGTGAATGTCCACCGTACGCTACGAGCGCGGCGATGAGACTTGCCAGAACCGTGTCTACCCTGCGCTCGGTTCGCGTATTGATGGTGATGCCTTCCACGCGGTTCTCCAGAAGTCGCGCCGGCCACCAGGCATTGCCCTCATCGTTCGCCGGCTCTTCCGATCTTAGCAACGATGACTTCACGAGTCGCGCGAGCGTGTCCAGTTCGCCTACATGAAATTTATTCGAGAATACTAGCGCATGAATTCCGGCACGCTGCAGGTCGATCGCCAGCGCCTGCATTTCTCCTCGCGCGTCCGCCAGGTGGCCGTCACCAACCCGCGGCGCCACCAGCCCGCCGCGTTCCACTCGAATCTCCAGCCCCCCCAGCATTTCAGTAGCGTTGCGGATGGAATCGTAAGCGCTGTCCAAACTGTCGAGCCTGCGCGGATGATCTTTCTCGTAAAGGCGCTCCGACCGCAAGAGCAAGTGCAGGTTTCGGAGGGCACGCTGAACTTCGATGGCTTTGTGGTCCGTGGTGCCCGCTGGGACTCGTGAGACGGCGTTTGCGAGCTGTCGCAGCGACGTGCGCGGAGTGAAATCCGGGTTCGTTTGCGGTGACGGTGACGATGTCCCGCGCTGCGCTTCGTAGATAGGTAGTCTGGCCCTGAGGACCAAAGGAGTCTCCACTTGTTTGCTTACAGTTCGTTCAGGCCGCTTCTGGCCACGAGGGAGTCCGCCTTCAGTCTCGCGAGGATTTCGCGTTAGGGCAGGTGGTCCCTATCTATATGGCAAGCACGCTTCCGGCCCGACGCAGATGGCTCTAAGTCTTTTGTTATGAGTAAATAAAGTCGATAGTCCTAGAACTCGCTGTGGTTTCAGGTAACAAAATGTTACGTTTTGCGTAGAGATGCCAGAGGTTTGTTGAAGCAAACCTACAGACCGCATCGCGCTATCTGGGGCGTATGAACGGCCTATTTTTGGTGGAGCGCCTCGTCAATCGGTACGGTGCCACCTTCGCTTGCCTGGAACGTCCTCTTGGCCGGCTGAAATCCATTGAGCCGGAGCGTAATTGTGTGGACCCCGGTAGGAATCTGCACGCGAGCCGGTGTGAACTTTCCCGTGGAGGTTCCGTCCACGATGACTTCCGCGCCCTGTGGAACGGAGTTCACTTGCGCCCATGCGACGCGGCTTGCGGACTTTTCACTTAGCGGCACGTTGAGCAGCGTCTGGATATTGTCCTTGACCTGAATGCCTCCCGCATAGGGCTCGTAACCCTGCAGCCGCAAGACGAGGTTGTACTGGCCTGGTGCGAGCGGCAGTGTGACGGGCGTCTGACCTGATTGTTTCGCTCCGTTGATGAAGACATCGGCTCCCGGCGGCTGACTGCTGATGTAGATGCCTTTGGCGAGCGATTCGAGTTTGACCTTCTGGTCCTGAGCGTCGCCACTCTTTACTTGCATTGCGGTTTGAACGGATTGATAGCCTTCCTTTTGCACCTCGAGGCTGTAGCGCGAAGGAGACAAATTGTTGAAGCTACAGGGCGTTTCGCACTTGTTCAGGATGTGGCCCGCAGGTCCGCGCAGCACGGCAGTAGCGCCGATCACGTCGGTAACGACATGAATCGCTCCGCGCCCTGCCGTGGGAACGGGGTGCGACCCCTCCTCAGGACTGCCGGTACCCGCTGGTGTGTCGTCGTACTCGAGGTGATCGATCACGCGTACGTCAGATGGGGCGTTCCGCAATAATTTCAAGAGTGCCCCGTGTTCCGCTGGCCGGAGCTTTCCCGCGAGCGTGAGGGTGTTGCCGGCGGCTTGAACTTTCACGTGACCGCTCAATCTTCTTTCGGAAATGGCCGCTTCGATCCGGCCTTTGTATTCTGCCGCTTTGGGGCTAAGTGAATTCTCCACTTTCTTGGGTGCCACTTTTTCAATGGCGATTTCCGCGGGCTTGGGCTCGGCTGGTTTTGTCGCCGCTCCAGCTCCTGCCGCAGGATCCGTCGGTTGCGGAGAAGCCGCGGTCC
>WNFP01005070.1_pt1 | contig 10578 bp, 7 predicted proteins | sample 5400201 | NCBI WGS metagenome assembly WNFP01 (sample SAMN13153355, study PRJNA577476) | soil metagenome | isolation source: 115 cm saprolite under Madrone tree | place: USA:California | collected 2016-06-14
GCCGCATCGTGACGAGCGCGTCGGAGAAGTCCTGCATGCGCGTGGCGTAGTCCACGCCGACCGCGTCGAAGTCCGCCTTGGTCGAGCCGGCCCACGCCGAGCAGCAGCCGATCGCCGCAGATCAGCGACGCGGTGAGAACGCGATGGGCCAGCTCCACCGGGCGCCGCAGCGGGATTTGAAGAATGCAGGTGCCGACGCTCACCCGCGTGGTGACCGACGCCGCGACGGAGAGCGTGATCAGCGGATCGGGAAGCAGGAACCCGCGCCCGATTGCATCGAAGCACCAGAGGCTGTCGAACCCCCCCGCTCGATCGATCGAGCCCCGTCGGCCAGCGTGTTGCCGGTCAACGGGCTTCCATCAGGGTTCATCCGCAGCATGATCACGCCCAGTCTCATCGTCAGGCCTTTCTCTCGAGGGTCACGGCGCTCTGGCCGACCTCGGCTTCGCTCTTCAGGGGAATCACGTCGCCGGGTTGGCCGGCCAGGATCCAGTCGATCATCCAGCGGTAGCGCTCAGTCGGCACCGCGCCGACGAGCGAGAGCTTCTCGTCGAAGATCACGGTCGGCAGGGCGGAGACGCCGAACCACGCGGCGCCCTCGGCGCAGTCGTGGAGCACGGCCTCGTACGCCTCGCCGCTTCTGTGGCAGCGGCTTCTGGGGCGGCCAGCGTCCGAGTCTGGCACATTACGTCACGGAGATGGGACCCATGGACGGAGCGACCGCTGCCGGAGGTCGTTCGTGTTGCCTATCCTCCAGACGCTGTCCACAATCATTTCGTTCTGAGCTGGCATTTTCTGCGTTTGAAAGACCTCTAAAAGCACAGCCTTTCGCGGGCCTCCTCAGTGACGTTTTTGACCCGGCCATCGTACGGGCTGCTGCACTGACAGCCACCGCTGAGGCCAGAGGGGCCTGAACGTCGAGTTCAGCGGTGCTACACGTCGTTACGGCTCATTCGTGGCTGTCCTTGACCGACGCCAGCCGCGCAGCTACGCTCGGGGCGCCTTTTCAATGTTCGCCGGCTCAGGTTCTGGAGGGCGATGGCATGACGTGTCCCGGGTGCCAGCAGGAGAATCCGGCCCAAGCGCGCTTCTGTATGAAGTGCGGCGCCGGTCTCACGCTGGCGTGTGCCAAGTGCAACACCGAGCTGCCGGCGGGCGCAGCCTTCTGTTTCGCATGCGGGCAGCCGGTGGCCGCTGCGCGGGGTCGACGACGCTTCATCTCTCCTGATGCTTACACTCCCAGGCACCTCGCCGAGAAGATTCTGACTTCGAAGGCCGCCCTCGAGGGCGAGCGCAAGCAGGTGACCGTGCTCTTCGCCGACCTGAAGGGCTCGATGGAGCTGCTCGCTGATCGCGATCCCGAGGAGGCGCGCAAGCTCCTCGACCCGGTGGTCGAACGGATGATGGAGGCCGTGCATCGTTACGAGGGCACGGTCAACCAGGTGATGGGCGACGGCATCATGGCGCTCTTCGGCGCGCCGCTCGCCCACGAGGACCACGCCGTGCGGGCGTGCTATGCGGCGCTGCGGATGCAGGACTCAGTCGCGCAGTACGCGGAGGGGGTCTTCCGAGCGCACGGGGTGCCCATCCAGATCCGCGTGGGGCTCAATTCCGGCGAGGTGGTCGTCCGCGCCATCGGGTCCGACCTGCACATGGACTACACGGCGGTCGGGCAGACGACCCACCTGGCCGCGCGCATGGAGCAGATGGCGACGCCCGGCACGATCCTGCTCGCCCCCGCGACGCTCCAGCTCGCCGAGGGCTACGTACAGGTCGCGGCCCGGGGACCGGTCGCGGTCAAGGGCCTGCCGGACCCCGTGGAGATCTACGCGCTCACTGGAGCGAGCGCGCAGCGGACCCGGCTCCAAGCGGCCGCCGCGCGGGGACTGACGCGGTTCGTCGGCCGAGACGCCGAGTCCGAGCAGATCCGCCGGGCGCTCGCCCTCGCGCAGGATGGGCGCGGCCAGCTCGTCGCCATCGTCGGGGAGCCCGGCGTCGGCAAGTCCCGCCTTGTCTACGAGTTCACCCACTCCCACCGCACCCAGGACTGGCTCATCCTGGAAGCCGGCTCCGCGTCCTACGGCAAGGCGACCAGCTACCTGCCCGTCATCGACCTCCTCAAGGCCTACTTCAAGGTGCACGATCGCGAGAGCCACCGCGAGATCCGCGAGAAGGTGACCGGCAAGCTCCTCACCCTCGACGAATCGCTGAAGCCCACCCTGCCGGCGTTGCTGGCCCTGCTCGACGTGCCCGTCGAGGACGCCCACTGGCAGGCGCTCGATCCCGCCCAGCGCCGCCAGCGCACCCTCGACGCCGTCAAGCACCTGCTGCTCCGGGAGAGCCAAGGGCAACCGGTGCTCGTGGTTTTCGAAGACCTGCACTGGATCGATGCCGAGACGCAAGCCCTACTCGACGGCCTGGTCGAGATTCTGCCCACGGCCAGGCTCCTCCTGCTGGTCAACTACCGACCGGAGTACCAGCATGGCTGGGGGCGCAAGACCTACTACAGCCAGCTGCGGCTCGACGCACTCCCGCCCGAGAGTGCCGGCGAGCTTCTGAGCGCGCTCCTGGGCGACGACCCGGCGCTGGAGCCTCTCAAGCGTATGCTCGTCAGACGCGGCAACCCCTTCTTCATCGAGGAGAGCATCCGGACGCTGGTGGAGACGGGGGCGCTCGCCGGGGAGCGCGGCGCGTATCGTCTAATCCGGCCGATCCAGGCGATCGAGGTTCCGGCGACCGTGCAGGTGATCCTGGCGGCCCGGATCGACCGGCTCCCGGCGGACGACAAGCAATTGCTCCAGACAGCCTCGGTCATCGGTAAGGACGTGCCGTCAGTGCTGCTCCACGCCGTGGCGGAGGCGGCGGAGGAGGCGGTGCAGCGGGGCCTCACGCATCTGCAGGCGGCGGAGTTTCTGTACGAGACGCGCCTCTTTCCCGATCCCGAGTACACCTTCAAGCACGCGCTCACCCACGAAGTCGCCTACGGCACGCTGCTCCAGGAACGTCGCAAGGCCCTGCACGCCCGCATCGTCGGCGCCATCGAGCACTCCTATCCGGACCGGCTGATCGAGCACGTCGAGCGGCTGGCCTACCATGCCGTGCGGGGCGAGCTGTGGGAGAAGGCGGTCACGTTCCTCCGTCAAGCCGGCGTTAAGGCAATGGCGCGATCGGCCAACCAGGAGGCGGTGAGTTGCTTCGAGCAGGCGCTGGCAGCCCTCGGGCATCGGCCAGAGACCCGCGAGAGGCTGGAGCAAGCCATCGATCTTCGCTTTGACCTTCGCACTGCGCTCTTTCCGCTCGGAGAATTCGAGCGGATCTTCGGCTGTCTCCGCGAAGCCGAAGGCCTGGCGAGGACACTCGACGATCAACGGCGGCTCGGGCAGCTGTCCGTCTATATGTGCCACAACCTCAATATGACTGGTCACCCCACGGAGGCGCTCGGGTTCGGCCAGAGCGCCCAGGCTATTGCCGAGTCGCTCGGGGATGTTCCGCTGCAGGTGACGGGGAAATCTCTACCTCGGCGGGGCCTGCCTCCGGACGGGGGACTATCGACGCGCCGAGGATCTTCTCCTGAAAGTCCTTCGGTTGCTCGAAGGTGATCTGAGCCGGGAACGGTTTGGCCTCGCCGGATTTCCCGCCGTGATGGCCCGCTTCTATTTGGACCGTGTGTTCGCCGACCAGGGAAAGTTCGAGGAGGGCATCATCCATGGCCAGGAAGGTATCCGCCTCGCCGAGGCGCTGGATCACCCCTACAGCTTGACCGTCATGTGCTCGGCTGTCGGTTATCTCCATATCGCCAAGGGAGAGCTCAGCCACGCCGTCCGCCTGCTCGAACGTGGGGTGGCCTTGAGTCGCGAGTGGAACCTGGCCTACTTTTCAGCGCAGCACACGGGGAGCCTGGGCTACGCCTACGCGCTTTCGGGGCGGATTGCTGAGGGCATCCCGTTGCTGGAGCACGCGCTGAGCGCCCTAGAGACGATGGGAGTCGGAGCGTACCAGCCGTCCTTCCTGGTGTATCTAGGCGAAGCGTACGTCCTCGCCGACCGGCTCGAGGATGCTCTAGAATTCACCGGCCGAGCCCTGACCCTCGCCCGCGAGGGCAGTCAACGCGGCTCCGAAGCGTGGGCCCTCGGGCTCCTCGGCGAGGTCACCGCCCGCCGCGATCCCCCGGAGCACGCTGACGGCCACTACCGTGACGCGCTCGCGCTCGCCGACGAGCTCGGCATGCGTCCCCTCGTCGCCCACTGCCACCTCGGCCTCGGCAAGCTCTACGGGCGCACGGGCAAGCGCGAGCAGGCGCAGGAGCACCTCACGACCGCGACAAGGATGTACCGCGAGATGGAGATGCCGTTCTGGCTCGAAAAGGCGAAGGCAGACGCGGAGGAGTTAGCGTGATGTGAACCGCAGGCGCGGGGGTCGCTGTCAAAAACCTCGGTCCCTGGCCGTGACGGAAGCGCGCGATTCTACGCGGCCACACCCCGTTGAGACCGACAGTTCACAAACAAATCATTTTGATCGCGTGAGACGGGTGTTCTGCTTGTCCCGACACATAACGTGCTCCCCCGGTCGGAACCACAGCTGGCGAAATGGGGCTAAACGGGTCCGACACTGTCGGACCAGAACCGCTCTACGAGATCCTCATCGGGGAACCGACACACGCTATCCTCCGCCGAGCGCAGAACAACGCCGCCTCTTGGCGTATCGAGCTCGCTGCGCCCGGCACTCTGATCCTAGCCCCAGCGCGGCTGCGCGTCGGGGTCGACGCCGAGGGTCAGCTTGCCGACTATCTCGTGGGTGAGGGCAGAGTTGGCCGGGTGGATCCGGCTGAGCCGCGCGTCGCGGAACAGCCGCTCGATCCCGGAGGCGGCGAAGATGCCGTAGCCGCCCGCCAGGTCGAGAGCGGTATCCACCACCTTCCACACCACCTCCGCCGTCCGGTATTTCGTCGCGACGATCTTCACCGGCCACGTACCGCCGTGGTTCGCGCCGTTGGTCCAGTCCTCCGCGATCCGGTCGAGCTGAGGGCCGATGCCCTCCAGCTCGATCACCATCTCCGCGACGCTACGCTGCACCTCGGGGTGGTTAACCAGCCCGCCCCGCGAGATGCCGATCGAGGTCTTCGTCTTAAGATTGTCGACGGTGACGTCGAGCGCGTGCTGGGCGAGGCCGTAATAGATGTTGGCGAAGCCGATCAGCGCCCACGCGAAGATGGCGAGGACGAACAGATCGGCGCCGGCGAAGCCCGGAGCCACGACGCGGGCAATGTGCTGATCGGGCACGAAGGCGCCGTGGAGCATGGTGTCCTGGCTCGCGGTGGCGCGCATGCCGAGCACGTTCCACGTGTCCTTGATCGAGTATCCCTCGGTGGCGCGGGGCATGAAGGCGTGCACGATCTTGGGCGCCGCCGGATTGCTCGTGTCCATCCCGTGCAGACCCAGATACGTCCAGACGGGCGTGAGGCTCCCGAAGGACTTGTGCCCGGTGAAGCGGTAGCCCCCGGTCACCCGCTCGGCCTTCGTGGTCGACAGGAACAGGGGCAGATCGTTGCCGCGCTCGGCGTGACCGGCCGCGAACACCTCGCCGTTCACGGCGCCTCGGAGGATCCATTCGAGCGAGCGATCACCGGCGCGCCAGAGATCGGCCGCCACCCCCACCCAGTAGAGGTGCATGTTCGCCCCCAGCGCGGTGGCATGCGCGTAGTAGCCCAGGCGCCGCTGCTCGCGCATGCACTCGGCGAAGCTCAGGCCCTTACCCCCGAGCTCGCGCGGCACCGCGATCGCCAGGTAGCCTGCGTGACGCAGGTCGTCGAAGTCCTCCTGGAAAAACCGGTTCTCCCTGTCGTAGCCGGGGGCGCGCTCGCGGAATCGCTTGAGGACCTCCTCCGACAGGATGCTGGACGCGGGCGGCGCTGCCATGGCTCCCTCCTCTAGTGGTTAGCGGTCATTCGGGTCGGCCGGCCCACGCGGACGCAATGTCCCGGGGCTTGGCGTTATGCGTCTCGGACTACCGTCTCAAGCTGACGAAGCCAGAAGCTCATTTCCATCTCCCCGAACAGATGGCGGGCGGCGTCGAGCGCCCCTCCCGTGCCTTCGGCGTCGCCCCTCCGCCCAGCGAGGCGCCCGAGGCCCCAATGGCAGTGCCCCTCGAGCGGCCGCATGCCGAGCTGCGCGGCCGCGGCGAGACCTTTGCGGTAGTGCTGCTCGGCTCGATCGAGGTCAGGCGCATCGCGCTTCGCCCACGACTCGCCGAGAACCCAGTGGGCATACGCCTCGTGGCCGCGCTCGCGCTGCTCCTCGGCCAGCTCGAGGGCCTGGACGGCGACCGGGAACGCGCTCTCCGGCCGTCCGGCCCTCACATACCCCTCCGCGAGCCGCGCAAGCCGAAGGGGCTGGTTGGCCATTTGCTTCATGGCCGCCGCCCGCTCTACCGCCTGCTCGAGGAGCGGCAGCGCCTCGTCGAAACGCCCCATCCCCGTCCACGCCGCGCCCAGGGTGGATGCGACGAAGGGCCACACCCTGCCGACCGGCTCGCCGGGGTCCGTGCGCAGTCCGCGCTCCAGTACGGAGGCGGCGCGATCGAGGTCTCCCTTGAGCACGTGCACGCTCCCGAGGCCGGCGCACGCCACGACGAGGCTATAGGCGGGATCTCCCGTCTCGGCGATGCTGAGCGCCTGTTCGGCGGCGGCCACCGCCTCGCGGAACTCCCCGCTCGGCCAGACACATGGCGAGCCAGATGCTGGACAGCACCGAGGGCAGGCCGAGCATGTAGCTGCGGTCGTAGAGCAAGTCGCTGTCCGTCAGCTCCTTGATGTTCGTCCGGAGGAGCTCCATGGCCTTGGCGTACTCGCCAAGCGAATGGTGGGCCTGGGCGAGGCGGAGGTTCGTCACCACGCGCATGCCGAAGCCCCATCCGAAGGTGACGGACATCGCGCCCCGCTCGTGCGGTGCTGTCCGGAGGACGTGCTCGTGGTCCCCCATCCACCAGAGGACACCCGCGCTCTCGAGGCCGCTGAAACCGCCGCCGTACCCGTCGAGCGTGGGCAGTGCGCTGCGCTCCAGGTACGCCACGGCCCGATCCCACACCTCCCCCCGGAACGCGTGGAGGGTGAGCCAGCTGGTCCGCTCGCTGGCTCGCGCAGGGTAGAGCGCCTCGAAGGCGTGGACGATCGCGGCGTGGAGCGCGCGCCGCCGCTCCTGGAGCAAACCGCCGTAGGCCACCTCCTGGGTCAGCGCGTGCTTGAAGGTGTATTCCAACTCTGGGAAGAGCGTGGTCTCGTACAGGAACTCGGCGGCTTGGAGGCGGGTCAGCCCCTGCCGCAGGGCCTCCTCGGGCACCTCGGCGACGGCCTGCAGGAGAGCGAACGGCACGTCCTTGCCGATGACGGCCGCTGTCTGGAGCAGGGTCTTGTCCTCGGGCGGCAGGCGATCGATCCGGGCGGCCAGGATCGCCTGCACGGTGGCTGGCACCTGAATCGTGTCGAACGGTCTCGCCAGCCGGTAGGCGCCACGGTCTCCCGCTAGCGCCCCCGTCTCTACGAGCGCCCGCACGCACTCCTCGAGGAAGAAGGGAACGCCCTCTGTCCGCTCCACCAGGAGCCGCTTGACCGGCGCGAGCGCTTCGTGTTCGCCGAGCAGCGCCCCCAGCAGTTCCTCCAGGCTTTCCGCGGGCAGCGGGTCGAGCCGGAGCTGGCTGTAGTAGGTCTTGCTCCCCCACCCGTGGCTGTACTCCGGCCGGTAGTTGACGAGCAGGAGCACGCGCGCCGTCGGCAAGCCCTCGACCAGCGCGTCGAGGAGTCCCTGGCTCTCCGCGTCGACCCAGTGCAGATCCTCGAAGACCAAGCAGAGCGGCTGAACCTGGCTCTCCCGGAGCAGCATCCGCCTCAGCCCATCCACGGTGCGGCGGCGTCGCTGTCCGGGGTCGAGGGCGTCCCACGCGGGGTCGTCGACCGGCACCTCGAGCAAGGAGAGGAAGCCCGGCACCAGGGCCCGGAGCGCCTCGTCCAGGATCAGGAGCTTGCCCGTGACCTTCTCGCGGATCCTGCGTGCGTCGTCGCGCGCCTCAATCCCGAAGTAGCTCTTGCAGAGATCGATAACGGGTAGGTAGGCGGCGGCCTTGCCGTAGGAGACGGAGCTGGACTCGAGAACGAGCCATTCGTGGGTCTGATGCGAGTGGATGAACTCCCAGAAGAGGCGCGACTTCCCGACGCCGGGCTCTCCCACGACGGCTACCAGCTGGCCCCGCCCTTCCCGCGTCTTGGCGAGCGCCTGACGCAGATGCTCGATCTCCCGGTCGCGCCCGACGAAGCGAGTGAGGCCCCGCGCCGCCGCCTGCAGTCGCGTCCGAGTCGCCGAGGCGCCCAGGAGCTCGAAGACCTCCACCGGTCCCGCTACTCCCTTGACGGGCATGGGGCCGAGTGGCGTGACCTGGACGAAGCCGTCCGCGAGCCGGAGCGTCTCGCCGGTCAGGCGGGTCGTCCCGGGGGTCGCCAGCTGCTCCATGCGCGCGGCGAGATGGGTGGTCTGGCCCACCGCCGAGTAGTCCATGCGGAGGTCGCTGCCGATCGCCCGCACGACCACCTCGCCCGAGTTGAGCCCGATGCGGATCTGTGCCTCCACGCCGTGATCCCGTCGGATCTGCTCCGTGTAGCGCGAGATCGCCTGCTGCATGGCGAGAGCGGCGTAGCAGGCCCGGACGGCGTGGTCCTCGTGGGCCAGGGGAGCGCCGAACAGCGCCATGATCCCGTCGCCCATCACCTGGTTCACCGTGCCCTCGTATCGGTGGACCGCTTCCATCATGCGCTCGAGGACAGGGTCGAGGAGCTTGCGTGCCTCCTCGGGGTCGCGATCGGCGATTAGCTCGAGGGAGCCCTTCATGTCCGCGAAGAGCACCGTGACCTGCTTGCGCTCGCCCTCGAGGGCGTGGCGACAGATGAGGATCTTCTCGGCCAGATAGCGCGGGGTATAGCTCTGGGGGGACACGACCGTCGCCGCGGCGACCGGCCGTGCCGCGACCGGGTTACCGCACTCGTTGCAAAAGCGGCTGCCCGGCAAGTTGGAATGACCACACGCCGGGCAGACCGCCTCCAGACGCCCGCCGCAACCGCTGCAGAACTTGGCGCCCGGAGGATTATCGTGCCGGCACTGCGGGCAGCTCAAGCGCCCTCGACCTCCTCTAAGCGCCTTCCTTGACCTCGATGATCTCGTCGGCCACCCCGCCGTGGGCTTCGCGGTGCACCGCCGCGGCCGCTTCCTTGCTAGGGGCGTGGACCAAGCAGAAGACCTTGCCGGTCCCCTCGTCGTACCAGTACCGGACGTAGTTCACGCCATACTTGCCTTGCACCTCGAGGTCTTTCTTGTGTGCGCTGGCCGCCACCTCAGCGGTCAACCCATCGATCCTGTTGTGCACGTCGAGATAGAGGGGCATGGGGGGCTGCTCCTTTCTCGTTCTGGGTAGGAGGCCAGACCTATCCGCTTTCAGAACGCGTCACCAAAAATGCCGCAGGTGCGTCCGTGACTCTTACTCGCGGACGCATGCCGCGGTAAATCGTGGTGAACACGTACTCGCTCCATCCTTGGATTAGGCATTCGAGTCTTGGGGCATTCGAGGGCTAGGACATTCGGAATGGATCAGATGAACAGCGGGGAGTCTTCCAGGCGAGTAGGCGTGTACATGGCAGGTCCGAGGATGAGTCTGAGGCGGCCCCCGGGATGCTAGGTGCAATGGTGAACTCTCGTACTTTCTACGCTCTCGGCTCAACACATCTTCCAACAAGACGGTCGCGCGGAACGGGTAGCTGATCTCAACTTGAGATGCGGCGGTCTCTCTGACGACAGTGACCACGTCATCACCGTCGAGCTCGTCATAGATTCCCGGTACCCACATCGGATCGGGCACACTCGCGAAGGCGATGCTCGGTAGCAGGATAAGGACGGCCACGAGGGCCCAAGCCCCGGTCACTGGGCTCATCTGGGCCTGACCGTTGCCAAGCGGACTCGGCCCTCGCAGAATGGCTGCGGGCGATCCTCGCGATGGCGCCGGAAACACGACATTGCGCCCTCCCAGCAGGACGGAGCCAGGAACGGTCGGACAGGTGGTGGGAGTCTATGCTGGCGGCCCCGCAGGAGTCAAGGCGGTGATGCCTCAGAAAGGGGTGTTGCCGACTAACACCCTCCGCACGAGGAGCCATCGTGACCCGACGACCGCAGCAGGAGTAAAGGAAGGTAGTACGCGCTCGGTCTCCCTAGGCCGACCGCGCGGCCAAGGGACGGATCCTCGAACGGCCGGACCGCCGACCCGCGACCAAAGGGCTGGCCACTCGCCGGCCCCCATCTCTGACATCAGATCGCTATTTCGAAGCTGAACTCGAGCGGCCTGTTTGCCGGCAGGTGGTTGCGGGCCCCTGCAACAACCGAAATTGATCCAAAAGAGAGCAGTAGATAAGCCACATGGAAAGCCTGACCTGTGGATCACTGCTTCGAGGGTCGCAAGGGTCCATCGAGCGCTGGGATCTATGAGCGGCTCGACGAGATCGGCAAGATGGAGTGCCTGTCGCCGGGGTTCGTCGCGGCCATGCGCGCG
>WNFP01005072.1_pt1 | contig 10577 bp, 9 predicted proteins | sample 5400201 | NCBI WGS metagenome assembly WNFP01 (sample SAMN13153355, study PRJNA577476) | soil metagenome | isolation source: 115 cm saprolite under Madrone tree | place: USA:California | collected 2016-06-14
GGGTTGAACTTGCAGGCGGCCTCGGCAGTCGTGAACTTTGAGCCCCCCTGGAACCCTGCCCGATTAGAGCAACGTGTCGGCCGTGTTCATCGCTTCGGCCAGACGCAGCCCGTACAAGTGATCCATCTGTTGACCGAGAACAGCATCGAGGAACGCGTTTGGGAAACTCTTAGGCTCAAAAAGGCGTTGTTCATGGGATTATTCGATGAAGCGAAGGACGAAATCAGCTTTGAAAAGCTCGGCCGCAAGAGCATGATGCACGTGATCAAAGACGTCTTCAGCGACCAGCCTGGTAGTCCGAGGCCCGTACTCACTCCGGAGGCTCCCCAACCCGTGGCCGTAATGGAAGCAAAGCGGAATGGAAAAGCCGCGGCGAAAAACGGCCACACCCTTGGAGGACCGACAGGGACAGGGGTTCAACTTCCTGCAGATGTGACGATGCGCGTCGCGCAGAGTCCAACCCAAGATGGCAACCCACGGTCCGGCTTGTTCGTGCCGGACGCCAGACAGGCTGTTTCTAAGTTTTTAGAAGCGGGTCTGACCCTCTTGGAGTCGCTCTCATCTCCAAGCGGCGCGGACGGTTTTGGACCGATCGAACGTGGCCTCGCCACGTTGTTGCGGACGGATGCGCAAACCCGACGTCCGACTCTTGAAATTCCCCTACCCGAGTCCATTACTGCCGAACGTCTCACACGGGTGATTACCGGATTTCTCGGCAATTTGAACAGGCCGCATTGATCAGGGAATGCGCCCAGTATGGCGTAATGCTTTAGCCGCCAGTGGCGCGGGATTGTGACCTGGGCGCAGGCTCTGCTGATGTTTTGTCCTAAAATTCTCCGGCCACTGGCATGAACTCTCCAGGTTCCACAACCTCTGGCATCGACTCGGTGGACTGGGAAGGTCTTTTGTAAGAATCCATTCTGTAGTGATCTACAACGCGAAAAAATGACATTTGTGCCTGTACCTCTTTCTAAGTAACATTTTTTCAGAGCAGCAAGAGTTCACTAAAATACTTCTGCCGCGTGGTTCAGCCCATGTTGTGACCTGAACTGCAGTCACGAGCCTCCGGAATACGCGGTTGAGTAAGGAAAACGAAACGCGGGTGTTTTCTTAGGGTTGAGGTGGACCGTCGACCAAGAATTGCTTCCAACTGATAGCCAGAAGACCGTGTCGGCCGGCTAGGGGCTCGTCCCCAGGCGCTGTGATGATCAACGGCCGGAACTTCGTATTCCGCCTGCAGAACTCCAGAAGTCCTTTGAGATCGTATAAATCAAAGCCGCCTGTCTTTATTTTGATGGCCCAGTCTCCCCAACTCCCCTCGAACACAGCGTCGAGTTCCAGCGGCTCTTCGCGCCAGTAGATCACCCGCTGCCCTTGGCTAATAGCCACCGCTAATGCATTGTTCACTTCCCCGAATGCCAGTGAGGGGCTCACCACCAGGGAGACCGCCCCGTTTCATTGCAAACCTGAGCTTCTTTTGGGTTCACAGGCTCAACAGTGACAAAGCCCGGAACGCCAACGCCTCTTGGGTTTATCACTATTCCGGAGATTTCACCGTCAGGACGCGAGAAAACGTCAACTTGGCAGCCGGCACCGTCTCCGTTCCTGTGGTCTACCTCGACGGTAACTGGTTTGCCAGTCTTGCTTGCCAAGTGCTCAGCCCCGGAGGGAGGTCTGTTCGATACGATACGTGTCGCTAGGCCGCGATGCGAAATCGTACCAGTCCACGCGACGCCACCGAGCGTGGAAGACGTCAGGGAACAGGGACGCTGGCGGTGGCTTGATGTTCGCTTTCGATTTGAGCCAGTTCTTCGCGCAGTCGTGCCGCTTCCTCGCGATACTTTGCCGCTTCCATTTGGTTCTTGACGGCGGGGACGCTGCCGATCGCATTCATAAGCTTGCCAATAGCATCGTTCTTGCCGTTCTTGCCTTTGCCCATGTGTTTGAGGCCGTAGGCAAGATCGTCTTGGTTTTGTGCGTCGCCCTCTAATCCAGCAATGCGGGCTTTAAGATCCTGGATTCTCGCCCAGCGCTGAGCCCGCGCGATGGCGGCATCAGTGACCTGGGAGTTGGCGGCCTCCCAAAGCCCCGTGCCGCGGTCCTCCAGCACCTCTTCGAAAGCGTAGAGATTGTCGATGCCGCGCCGATTGCCCTGATCGGCAGACATGCGGTACCAGGTCACGGCCTTAGCGTCGTCGGGCTCCACGCCTTGCCCGTGTTGATGCATCCAGCCGAGCTGATTTTCCGCGTCGCTGTTCCCATGCGCCGCAGCTTCGACGAACCAGTACATGGCCTTGGCGTAATCGGTTTGCACGCCGAGGCCATTCTGAAACATATAGCCAATATTTTCCTTCGCGGTGTCGCTGCCATGTTCCGCGGCTTTGTAATACCAGGAAAGAGCCTCGTCGTAATTCTTCGGTTGGCCCCATCCCTCCTCGGAAAAGTAGCCTAATTGGTTTTCGGCGTCGGAGTTGCCGTGGCCGGCTGCGCGGAGATACCAGGTATGGGCTAGAGCAAAATCACGCTTGACGCCATATCCGCACTGGTAAAAGTAGCCGACTTGCTTTTCCGCCTGCGAGAGATTCTGGTCGGCCGATTTGCGGTACCAATCAAGCGCTTGCCTGTAATCACGCTTGACGCCAACACCATCCTCGAACATGCCGCCCAGATTGTACTCCCCGAGCGCATAGCCCTGCTTCGCCGCGGAACGATAGTAGGCCAGGGCGCGCTTATAGTCCCGCGGCACACCAAACTTGTGTTGATACATGTAGCCAAGTAGATTCTCTGCAGGAGCGAAGCCCTGGTTCGCGGACTTGCTATACCAGAGCAGCGCCTGGCGGTAGTCTTGGGGAACGCCGACTCCGTAGAAATAGTGGTTCGCCAGGGCGAATTGCGCCTGCACATCCCCAGCAGCGGCGAGCTGGCGAACAGCGTAGAAGTCATTGTCCGGTGGCAGTGCCGTCGCCTGGGTCGACGTCTGTACCGGTGCTTGCCCTCGCGCCGCGGAAACCAGGGCAAACACAAAGGAAGCGGCGATCGTGGCCTTAGTCAAAAAACTCATAGACATGCCCCCGTCGATAGATTTCAGAAAAACAACCAGGCGGGATGGGACTGGAATGGCGGCTCTCTACCCTATTCGACTTCCTCCGCCACCGGGTTCGGCCACGACAGCATCCCACCGCAATCAAGTGCCATTTTGAAAGAGCATGGCAGGTGGCAGCTTGTATAACGATAGACCACTAGTACCAAGGGACGAAATGTGCTCAATTTTTTACTTCCAGGGCGGGCAGATGGGTGCTTTCCCGAAGGCAGATTTGCCCGTGCGCAAGGAATGGTCCGGATCGCCAAAGGCATTCCAGAACACCGGCAGGCCGAGCATTCGGACGTAATCCCGCAAAGAGCCAGGGTGGTCGGAGCGGAGGAAGCGCGACCCATCGGTACGATGCCAGGCTCCATGCTCCCATTCGAAGATTCCAACTGAGGCGAGCAGACGCGGTACGCGGTAGAGTGCATTCGGTTGAGTGCCGCTGGCTTTCGCAAGCGCCTCTGTGGATTGCGGCTGATCACAGAGGGAGGCGGAGGTATTGATGCCGCGCTTGCGCAGCGGCTTGGAGAGATCGGTGGCGTCCCAGCCGGCGACCTCGATGGTGACAATGGCGGCAAGTTGATTGCCACGGTCCAGGACGCGTATACCTGGCACTGTCGTTAATGGGCTCATTCATGCCAGCTGGCTCAACCCGATAGAAATCGATTTCTCGATTGTCCAACGGACGTTTCTCGCACCGAACGATTTCACTCCGCTGATGGACTTGCCTCAACACCTCATGGCATCCTCGCATCACTGCAATAGAATACGTTTATATGAAATGGCCTACAAAGCCGGTGTCAAAGTCTGGCAGAGTGGGGAAGGCTTGCACGCGTCAACCTGGAGAAAGGTGGCTGCTGCAGTGTGGTGCGGCGAACCGTCGCAATTTCACGTGCTTACTTTCTTCCGCGGGACGGTGTCGTCCCTGAAGAGCCCATCCGGAACCGCGAAAGCGCTTGTCCTAAATTCTGAATGAATCTTTCCGAATCATAAACTTCCGGCTCCACGCGTGTGCTTTCCGCGGGTGCAGTTGGTTCGACCTCATCGAGCTGAAATTCATGTGCGACCTCTTCAACGATTTTGGGTGAGATCGGTCGCTGGTGTTCAGCGTAAGCATTGATGAGCGAGTGTTCGCAAAGCAGATTCACCACGCGCGGAATACCTAAAGAATACAAATGGATAGTGTCAACGGTTTGCGGGCTGAAAATCAGTTCACCGCATGCTCCAGCGATCCTGAGCCGCTCGGCGATGTAGTCATGGGTCTGCTCTTTCGTCAGAGGGCTCGTCTTACAGCGGAGCATGATGCGCTGCCGGAGTTGTCGCAGTTCAGGCAGCTTCAGCTTCTCTTCCAGCTCTTGCTGTCCAGACAATACGATCTGCAGCAGCTTCTCCGTGGATGTCTCGAGGTTGGTCAACAGCCGAATCTCTTCAAGCACAGCGTGGGTCAGGTTTTGTGCTTCGTCCACGATGAGCACGGTTGTTTCACCGGCACGGTAACGATCGAGAAGCCATTGATTGAGTCGCATCAACTGCTGACTCTTGTTCTGAGAGTCGCAGGAAATACCGAACTCCGCCAGAATGAAATCGAACATTTGATTCGTATTCATCCGGGAATTAAATAGAAACGCAGTCCTGACCCGCCGTTGATTCAACCAGTCGAGAAGGCGGTTTATGAGGGTGGTTTTTCCTGTGCCGACTTCACCGATGAGCGTAATGAAACCTTTGCGATTCTGGACGCCATACATCAGTCCGCTTAGTGCTTCCTCAGCCTCTTTGGTAAGAAGGAGGTAGCGCGGATCTGGATTGACGTTGAACGGGTTTTCTTTTAGCCCGAAAAAGCTCTTGTACATGGTTTCTAGACTCTCGCTATTTCCCGCGATGCTGCCGCATTGCTAGCTGACTTTCTTCTGGCAAACAATTACCCTGCAAACATCAGTATTTTCGCGAATCAGGCCTATCGCAACACGAAGGGTCTAGGATGCCATCGGAGCCCGAGAGTAATCTGGTGCAATGTGAAGTTCGTGCTGCAGGTACCCGCTGCGCAAACGGCTTGATTCGAAGCTTGGATTTGGGCTGTGTAACCGATGGTAAAATCGGCATTTCGTCCAAACGGTCGGCTCAGCCCACCGCCTAGGTACCATGCATTATATATCTGTGAAGAAGCGGGACTGACAACGCTCCCATTTCGCGAATAACCCACGTTGAGATTCGCCGCCCATTCCCGGGAGAGTTGACGAGCAAGGCTAAACTGCAGTTGATCTGTGATCGCTCCGGCAAAAACTCCACTCCCACCACTAACACCGTGATCATAACTCAGCGCCGTACTACCGCGATTCAACGCGTAGGTGAGGTTGGCACCTCCGGATCCCGAAACTCTGTTCGTAGAGTTGTTAACTGGTACCCGGAGAGTGGTCACGTCGGGTCCGCCAAATAGTTGCAGAGCAATCCTCCCACTGATCTTGTGACCGTACATGAACTGAACAACTTGATCGTTGATTGCTTGTGGATTGCCAAGATAGCGATAACCGCTAAAGCGGTACTGAACCCCGAGCGTGTCTGCGCTTGTCAACACATGGTCATAGCCGACATTCAAGTTGGCGTTGTTACTCTCGATGTTTCCCGCTTCGACGAAACGGAGGATGCCATACGTGCCCGCTGCTGTGATTGATCCTCGGGGGCTGACTGTGTAGGCCACTTGAGTTGCAAAGGCGTTGCTGTAACGGGGGCCAAAAGTCGTGAAAACGCTTTGGTTGGGTACATAACTACTCTGCAGACCCGGCAGCGGAGGAGCGAGAGGACCAGCTACACCAGGGATGGACAGACCTGTTCCGGCACCGAAACCGAACTGAGTTTCGGGAAGATACGAAAACTGGTCGAGGAAGTGCAGCTTCCATCTCCCCCAATCGAACATTTCTATCAAGCCCAACTGCTGAAACTGAGAATTGCTTTGTGCGCTGTCCGAGGAAATGCTTGCCCCCCCCGAATAGTTCACGGCCAGCTGTGACCGGCTCCAGGTTTCAAGCACACTTAAGTTCCCCGTGACCAGACTGGTCGTATTCCAGTCCAAAGCAGTTGCTCGGTTCAGCGCGCTTGACCGGACGGTATTTGCGTACTGAAAGCCTGGCAACCAGTAACTGTGACGAATTCCTGGCGTGCCCAGCGTAGGATTCTGCACGCCGGTCAACGGGCGGGTGTCCGGATTCAGGTTGGTCGTTGAACCCTGATCGCCATTCGAATCCAGCTCGCCCAAACCTTGGATCACCGGCGGATACTCGCGGGCCGCAGGCCTTGGCTTGGAGTTATCCTCCTGTGCCGAGAGCAGAGAAGCGCTGAGGAAGAGAGCTAGAGATGCTAGCAAAAATCGTATGTGTCGTTTCATCTAAGTCCCCTAAGGCACAACAATTACATCGCCAGATTGCAACAAAACATTTTGATCAGGCCTCTTGCCGTTGACTGCATCTTTGTAGTTGAAGGGAAGCTTCACTTGTTTGCCATTTTCGATGCGCAAGACGTAGATGTTCTTGAGCTTGGCAAATTGTGTGAACCCACCGGAGCTCGAAAGCGCCTGCAATACGGTCATGTTAGGCAGCAGCGGAAAGGCACCTGCGCGGGTGACTTCCCCGGTCACATAGATCCGCCGACTATTAATTTCCGATACGCTCACGGTAACCTGTGGATCATTCATAAATTTTTTCAGGCCATCAGCGATGACCGTGGAGAGCTGCATAGGCGTCAGGCCAGCGGCTTGCACATCGTTCAGCAAAGGCAAAGAAATTTTTCCATCCGGTCGGACAGGAACCGCCCGCGAAACCTCGGCCTCTTTCCAAACATCGATACGCAGAACGTCTTGCGGACCGATCTTGTACTCCGCATCATTCAACTTCCCCCGCGTTGTCGTCTCAGACTTCTCACTGGCCGCCGTTTTCTGAGCTGGCGTTTCCGTAGCAGCCGGCAGTTGCACTTCCTGCGTCTGCCCGAAAGCAAAAGCCAGCCAAGCTGCCATAACCAGGACGGTTGAGAAATTCATTGGATCCTCCCACTACTCATCAGACTCGGATACCCGTAAGCCAGTTTGCCTAATTTTGTACAACAAGGCCTTATAGCTGATCTGTAATTCTCGAGCAGCGCGCTTGCGGTTCCACTGCGTGCGCTCGAGCGCCTTCAGAATCAGCTCACGCTCCGTACTCCGTGACGCAGCTCGGGCAGCCACCTTGAGCGAAGAAACCCGCGGTCCGTCACTCACTTGCGGAAGTCTCTGTGGCGCGGCTCGCAGATCGTCCAGCGCCACCTGGGCATCCCCGACAGCCACAATCTTCTTTGCCACATTCTCTAGCTCGCGAATATTCCCCGGCCAGCTATAGGAGGCGAGAAGTGCAATCATTTCGGTGTTCAAAACCGGAGCCGTCTTCTTCAATTCAGCCGCATGTCTGGTTAAAAAGCATTCCATGAGTGCCGGAATGTCTTCCTTGCGATTGCGCAGCGGCGGCAGGCGGAGGCACACCCCACTGATTCGGAAATACAGCTCCCGGCGAAAGCGTTCCGCTTCGCTCTCTTTTTCCAGGTTGCGGGTAGTGGAAGAGATCAGTCGGGCGGTCAGCTGACCGGATTTCCCGTTCCGCTCGCCGTCCGGGAGCAAGGAGAGCAGCACGCGCTGACAGGCTAGGTCGAGCTCCTCCACTCCATCTAGAAATAAGGAGCTCGCCCGGTGGTCATCTGCTTCAGTTCGCAGGCAATCCTGAACCTGCCCAAGAAGGCGGCCGGGATCGAGTGTTGCGCAGCTAATTTTCTTCAACTGCGCTTCTTTTAGGCCAGAGAGACGATGTATGAGTCTCGCGTAGACTTCTTTACCGCTGCCACTCTCTCCGATCAAGAGAACGGCGATGTCCGTACGCGCGATGTCGGCCACCATCGTGTTCAAGGCTTGGATGGCGGAACCTTGGCCAAAGACAAAACCGGTCTTGGCGGCTAAACCCAGCGTATGATTGATTTCGGGGCTCATGAATGGACAATTGCTCTACCGCTACCCACATCTCCGTTGAATCGGAACCGCGAACCTATGAATTTGAAGGTGCAATTACGCTACCAGGAGCGGGTAAGATCTTAACAAGACGTCTTACAACGTATCCTATTCACAATACTATGCTTATATCCGCCTGTGGCAGGCGAATTTCACAGCTAAGTTGTTGGAATAGTCTCCACTTCCTTCCACTAAGTGGCAAAATCTTATCCCTTCTCATCTCTACCCGACTCCGGCAACGGAGCCACTTCGCGAAGCTTGTAGAGAAGCACACCATACCTCATCTGCAGAGCCTGAGATGCGTGTGCTCATTCTGGAAGGCGCGGACAATTACGGGCCATACCGGGCGAGACCACCAAAAATCGAGGGAAGCGCGGACTGAAGCCTAGGTGATGTCTTCTTTCATTTTCTGAGGAGTGCTGTGATTGCCCGCCGAGCGCGTCGGCGAGGCCATCTCGAATTTCTCAAAGAGCCAGGCTTCTTCCACTGCCAGATAGTTTGCCAGCAACTGCCGCTGTTCTTTAGAAGGCTCACGATAGCCGTGAATGATCTTGCTCAAGATGCTCTCGTCGATGCCCACTTCGCGAGCGAGAAAGTTCTGGCGCACACAGCTTCTGAAAAGCTGTAATTTTAGATTCGGATACATCGCTTTACCTCAAACTGCCCTTGCGGTGGATGCTGCAGGCTGCATGTAGGGCCTTCGAAACAAACGGAAACCCTTTTGGACTCAGGTTTGGCCCTATCCATTGCCTTACTCGTCGCCGTCGTAGTCCTTCACGCTGACATCCGTGGCGTTGAATACAACGCCAACAAGCTTCTTCTTATCGAGTGTGCTCGCCGTTTTCCGGAGCGTTTCCCTCTGACCGTGATGCGCTCGCACAACCATGACAATGCCGTCGCAGGCCGCGCTGATCAGCTCGAAATCCGCCAGGGGCCGAATGGGCGGCGCATCGATGAGAATGACTTTGAACAATTCGCCGCAGTGACCCAGAAATTCCTGCCAGCGCGTCCCCGTGAAGAGTTCCGGCGGAGGCGAAGAAATGGTGCCGGCCGGAAGAATGAACAGATTTTTCTGATTGGTCGCCACAATGGCTTCGTCGGGGCCCACGTCGCCGGAAAGAATTTCTGCAAGCCCCGGAGAGTTCGGATGGTCGAGCATAGAAGTGAGCCCGCGAGTTCGCATATCAGCATCAATCACCAGGACGCGCTGCTGCGGAAGCTGCGCATAGCACAATCCAAGGTTCATGGTGGTGAGGGTTTTGCCTTCGCCCGGTAAAGAGCTGGTGATTACGATCGAGCGCAAACCGGATTTCGACTGCGCGTGCATCAACCTGGTGCGCAATCCGCGGTAGGCCTCTAAAGCAGAATTCAAAAAGTCGTCCTGGCGGAGAACCAGACGCGCGGCATTTCCATTTCCCAGGGCCACGTGGCGGCAGTGGGCGAGATGCGCTCCGGCGGCGGGCGCATCGATGGCCGGCCCTTGCTTGAGCGACGCCAACATCTGTCTGACGTCCAGATCCTGGTTCACCAGCTTTTGCTGTGCCCACTGATGGGCTTTCTGCGTCTCATTGAAAAACTTGCTCACTTATAACTCCATAGAGTAACTGCGGCGCAGCTTCATCGCTTGAATCAAATCGCTCACGGCGGATTGTATGACCTGATCGCCGTCAGGATCTTTCCCGTGGATGGCATTCGCCGCCACGACGACCTGTTCTTTGACGCTCATTTCGGGACGAACCTGATTTGCCTCGGGGACAAGAGCACGGCGCCTCTTCATGGCTTGGACCAGTAAATCCAGTGCCGAACCGATGACCGTGTCTCCAGCGATCTCTCTCTCTCCGGCACCGTTTCCAGCCACCACACTTGTTTGCCTTAGGACCGGCTCGACGTGCTTTTCGTTCAGACCCAGCTCGATGGCAGCATCTTCCAAGATGTTCACATCGAGAATCGGGCGACGGGCCCTGCAGCCAATTGCCAGACAAGCATCGCAAAGCAGGTTGATCAGCCGGGGAACGCCTTCGGTAAGGCGGAAAATCTCTTCGAGCACCGGAATCGGAAACGGCGAATTTGCTCCGCGGAATCCTGCAGAATGCAGCCGTTCGGCAATGTAGGCGCGAACTTCCGGAAAGCTGAGCGGCCGGAGTGAGCAAGTGGCGGCCACTCGCTGGCGGAGCGCGCGCAGTTCTGGCTTGTGCAAGATGCCCAAGAGTTCCGGCTGGCCGCACAAAACGATTTGGAGAAGCTTCTCCTGGTAGGTATCCGCATTACTCAGCAGGCGAATCTCTTCCAGAAGTTCGGGAGTCAGGAGATGAGCTTCGTCCACGAGGAGGAGCGATGTGCCGCCCTTTCTCTGGGTTTCCAGAAGCATGCGTTGGAGTGCCGAGAGACGCGCTGGCTTGCTCGTCGCTGTGCAGGGAATTTCAAATTCCGTGAGGATCATCTCCAGGAATTCTTCGCGGCTGAGAGTTGGATTGA
>WNFP01007253.1_pt1 | contig 10576 bp, 11 predicted proteins | sample 5400201 | NCBI WGS metagenome assembly WNFP01 (sample SAMN13153355, study PRJNA577476) | soil metagenome | isolation source: 115 cm saprolite under Madrone tree | place: USA:California | collected 2016-06-14
CCAGTCTGCGTCACGGCAATAAGGTAACCTCGGTCGCTTTGCCATCGAGATATATCTTCCCGTCCGCGCTACGAACAAAGACGAGAGCAGTTGAAAACTCTGTTTCTGGTAGCTCGTGAGCCTCAACCCAATACGACATATATTGATCAACGTCGAGACCGAGCCCTTCTTCTCGGTTCGAGAGCACCCGAATCGCGACTCCCTGCCGCTCAGTCCGAGCATCGTCTGTCAGTACTGTGAACTTGAATCGTTGCCCGACTTTTACTAAAGGTTGCATCGTCTTTAACTGGCTCTTCTGATCTGCGAATACTGCCCGGTGAGTTTGGCCTCGATCGGGGGGCATTCAGCATCTACGGGTCCTGACGCGTAACGCTCACCCGCGCTTTGGACTGCCCTTGACCGCATTGAGCTTGCTTGGCCTCAGGAACCACATGATCTCATTGATGCCTTGCGCGGAGGCATCAACCGTAAGCCCAAAGGGAACGCCATCGTGCAAAATGAGAGCAGCTGCCTGTCCATTTGTCTCGAGCCAGTCAAGCGTCACGCCCTTCCAACACCAGGAGAGAGCGGCAACAAACGCTGCTACACGCTTGCGACCAGAGACCGGGCCCGCCGCGCGCACCAATCCACCGCCATCTGAGTAAGAAACAACATCCTCTGCGAAGAGTGCCTCCAGCGCGGCCATGTCTCCATTCTGCGCCGCAGTCACAAAGGCCTCCAGAAGGCGCCTCTGCTCGCCCGGACTGACGGACGTGCGGCGGCCCTCGACGACGTGCTTCCGGGCGCGCGTAACGAGTTGGCGGGCGTTCGCTTCTTCCATCTGCAGGATGTCCGCGATCTCGCGGTAGGAGTAATCGAACGCTTCGCGCAGAACATATGCGGCGCGTTCTGTGGGAGAGAGTTTTTCAAGGAGCAGCAGGACCGCCAGCTTGAGTGCTTCGTCGCGTTCAGCACCTACCCCGGGATCGGCGCTCGTGTCCACCGGTTCGGGAAGCCACGTCCCGATGTAGGTTTCGCGGCGGGATTGGGCAGACTGCGCGACATTGATACACAGTCGTGTCGTTATCGTTGCCAGGTATGCGGCCGGGTTCTCAACCGTGCTCCGATTTGCAGACTGCTGCCATCGCAACCAGACGTCTTGGACAATATCCTCGGCTTCCGCCGCACTTCCGAGCATGCGGTAGGCGATGCCGAAAAGACGTGGGCGCACGCTGGTGAAGATTAACAGGCTGTCAGACTTTTCATGGATCTCCGCGTCGAGGTGAACCGAAGGTGGGGTCTGCATTGGCGGAGTTTGTGGTGGCCGCTCTTCTGCCATGAGGCACACACCTTTCTGCCAGAGCCAGCGTCGCCTAAATACTTATTTGCGAAAATAACGAAAACTCGGCCCGAAGTCTAGCCTTTCCCCGTATTGTCATCTCACTTAACCGTCGCCATTTTTGGTGCGAATACTTTTAATCGTCTTTTCACCGCTGCTCATGCGCTTTCATCTCTCCGGCCGGCAGCGTTGTAAGTTGTTGATTTTGAGCGTATCGAGGTTTTTCTTCCCGTCGCTTTACGCGCGACCATAAATTCGTGTCACAAAACGATAGGGCGTTTGGTCTTAGCGAATACGACAGGCAGCTTTGCACTGCTTCGGTCGAAACTGAATGAACTGTTCAACGGCACCATTGAAATGGGCGGACCAGAACAATGCGGCGCACTTGAACCGCGGTTAGCAGGAGGAGACAAACATGAGCGTTACAAAAATGAGCTTGGACAACACCTCGCACCCCGGCAGACCGGGGCGCGACGAGTTGGTTCCGTCGCGCTACGCGCTGAAGGTCGGCGAGATTGAGGTGATGGTGGTCAGCGATGGAGTGCTATCGCTGCCAGGCGCGATGTTGGGCCACAACGTCGACGCTGCCGTCCGGGGGGCCTGGCTGGAGGACAATTTCCTCCCACCGGACGTGCTCGAGTGGGCGCTGAACGTGGTCGTGGTGCGGAGCGGCGACCGGACCATACTCATCGACGCTGGGCTCGGCGCGGACCCAGACTTGAACTTGCCGCGGGCCGGGCAGTTGATCCAGCGATTGGAAGCCGCGGGGATCGATCTCCCATCCGTGACCGACGTAGTGCTTACTCACTTGCATATGGACCACATTGGTGGGCTGCTCGCCGACGGGGTGAGGGACCGGCTGCGTCCGGACCTGCGGGTCCACCTGGCGGCCGCAGAGGCTGAGTTCTGGACGTCGCCCGATTTCTCCCGCGTCTCCATGCCGCCGGGGTTTCCCGACGCGCTTCGGCGAACGGCCAAGCGGTTCTTGAACGAGTACGGCAGCCAGTTGCGGGCGTTCGAGAAAGAGCACGAGGTGGCGCCGGGGTTGCTCGTCCATCGCACAGGCGGCCACACCCCCGGGCACAGCGTGGTCCGCTTGGCGTCTGGCGGCGATCGACTGACGTTCGCCGGCGACGCCATCTTCCAGGTCGGGTTCGAGCACCCCGACTGGTACAACGGCTTCGAGCACGACCCCGAGGAGGCGGCCCGCGTACGGGTCAGTCTCTTGCGGGAGCTGGCGGCGAATCGCGAGTCGCTAGTGGCCACGCACCTGTCGTTTCCGTCCGTCTGCCATGTGGCGGTCGACGGCGACGTCTTTCGTTGGGTACCTGGGCCTTGGGAGTACTGACTCTTGATAAGTTTGGCTGAACTAGACGACGCGTGCGTCTGAACGAAACAAATGGCCGGAGGGAGCGAGGCGATAATGGACGTATATGAGGCAGTCACAAGCCGACGGGCGGTGCGCGGATTCAAAGACCAGCCTGTGTCGAGGGAAGTGCTGGAGCGCGTGCTGTCCGCCGCGGCTTGGTCGCCGTCAGGATCGAACATCCAGCCGTGGAACACCTACGTGCTGACCGGCGCGCGACTGGCCGAACTCAAGACGCGCGCCGTCGAGCGCGTGGCCCACGGCAACCCGTGGGACAAGCGGCAGTACGAGATGTACCCGCCCGCGCTGAAGTCCCCCTACGGGGGGCGCCGGTCCGCCTTCGGCAAGGAGCGCTACAGCGCGCTCGGCATCGCACGCGATGACTGGGAGGCGCGCCAGCGGGCGGCGATCGCCAACTGGAGCTGTTTCGGCGCGCCCGCCGCCTTGTTCTGCTACATCGACCGCGACCTAGGCCGGCCCCAATGGGCCGACGTAGGCATGTATCTGCAGACCGTCATGCTGCTGCTCCGCGCCGAAGGGCTGCACAGTTGCCCGCAGATGGCATGGTCGCAGGTTCGCGAGACAGTCGCGGAGGTTCTGTCACCCCCGGGTGGGCTCATCCTCTTCTGCGGCATGTCGATCGGGTACGAGGACCCCGCGGTGAGTTACACCCGTACGGGCCGCGCCCCGCTTGACGAGACGGTTACGTTCGTCGATGATTTGGCGTTAGCACCTCGTGCATCTGAGCTCGAGCAAACAAATCATCTGCATCTGTCACAAAACGATGGGATGGTCGGTCTTACTAGGTACGACGGACAGGTCTGAACTGCTTCGGTCGAAACTGAATGAAGGTGACAATCATGAAAATCGTAGTGATCGGCGGCACTGGACTCATCGGGTCAAAGCTCGTTACCAAGTTGCGCGAGCATGGGCACGAGGCGATTGCCGCATCTCCAAATTCCGGCGTCAACACAGTTACCGGCGAGGGACTAGCCGAAGTGCTGAAAGGCGCATCGGTCGTCGTTGACGTATCAAATGCTCCCGCGTGGGAGGATGCGGCGGTGATGAGCTTCTTCGAAACATCAACTCGCAATCTGCTTAACCACGAAGCTGCTGCAGGCGTAAAGCATCACGTCGCACTTTCGGTTGTAGGAACCGACCGACTGTCTGAAAGCGGCTACTTCCGAGCCAAGATCGTTCAGGAGAAGCTGATCAAAAACGGAACCATCCCTTACACCATTGTTCAGGCGACGCAGTTTTTTGAATTCCTGAAGCAGCTTGCCGACATTTCTTTCGACGGCAAGAAGGTGCGTTTGCCAGATGCGCTTTTTCAGCCGATGGCCGCCGACGATGTCGCTAGTGCTGTGGGCAAGGTCGCCGTCGGCCAGCCTCTCAATGGCACCGTCGAAATCGGAGGACCGGAAACGTTTCGCATCGAGGAACTCGTACGGCGTCGTTTAGCGCCCCTCAATGATTCTCGGGAGGTCATTGCTGATCCAAACGCCTTGTACTCTGGCGCAAAGCTCGATGAGCGAACACTCGTCCCCGGCAAAGACGCCCGGCTTGGCGAAACGCACTTTGCAGACTGGCTTAAGAGCTCTGCATCTCAACCCCCGACTGCGAAGTTGCCATCCGCAGCGGTCGCAACGGCGACGAAACAATCCTGACACCATGGAAGTTGACGAAATTTGCATCAGCGAAGTGCCGAACGGCCTAGCCGTTTCTATCGGGAGAATAGACAAGAAAGTTGAGACCAAAACAGGTGATTTCGTCACTTCACAGGCCGCAGGTGAGTGGGGGATGGGAGCACACACCGGCGGCCGATTCGCTCCTACGCGAGACGAGATTTCCAAACTCGCCTACAGTCTGTACGAGTCGCGTGGCAGGCAGGACGGTCAAGACACGGAGGATTGGCTGCGTGCAGAACAGCAACTCCTCCACCACTACGCGCAACCACCAATGAAATCTTAGTGGTCTCGTTCAAACGAAAGGAAAGGATTGTCTATGACAGTTACAAAATTGGTTTTGATGTTGGTGTGTCTGATGTCGGTAACATTGCAGCCCAAAGACCAACCTAAGGAAGCGAAGGTCACGCCGCTCTTTTCGAAAGACCTAGCAGACTTTCCCGGCAAGGAAGGCCTGATGATCACGGTGGATTATCCGCCGGGCAGCACGGACCCAATCCATCGGCACAACGCACATGGATTCATCTACGTTCTGGAAGGCTCCATCGTGATGCAGGTGAGAGGCGGAAAAGAAGTGACTCTCACACCTGGTCAGACTTACTACGAAGGCCCGGAAGATGTCCACGTCGTCGGCCGCAACGCCAGCCAGACCAAACCGGCGAAATTCGTCGTGTTCTTCGTGAAGGACAAAGGCGCTCCCATAGTAGTACCAGAGAAGTAGGTCAAGACCGCGAACATGCTTTGCCACAACTTTAAGGAGAAATGATATGAGCACGATCGCAGTGAAAGACGGAACAACAATTTTCTATAAGGACTGGGGAAGTGGGCCGGTCGTCACATTTTCCCACGGCTGGCCGCTCTGTTCCGATGCATGGGATGGCCAAATGTTGTTCCTAGCCCAGAACGGATTCCGCGTGGTCGCCCACGACCGGCGCGGCCATGGCCGGTCGAGTCAAGCTTGGTCGGGGAACGACATGAATGGGTACGCCGATGATCTGGCAGCTCTCATCGAGGCGCTCGATCTCACAGAGGTTACGATGGTGGGCCACTCCACGGGCGGAGGCGAAGTTGCGCGCTACATCGGACGGCATGGTACAAAGCGGGTTGCCGCAGCCGTTCTGATCGGCGCGGTACCGCCGGTCATGGTGAAGTCAGCCGCCAATCCGGACGGGATTCCAATCGAAGTATTTGATGGACTGCGCAGCGGTGTCGCTAAGGACCGTTCTCAGTTCTGGAAAGACTTCGCCATCATGTTCTATGGCGCCAATCGGCCAGGCGCGAAAGTTTCGCAGGGGATGCTGGATCAGTTCTGGCTATGGAGCATGCAGGGTGGTCTCAAGAATGTCTATGACAGCATCAAGGCATTTTCGGAGACCGACTTTCATGAAGACCTCAAGAAATTCGACGTGCCCACACTGGTCATGCATGGTGAAGATGACCAAATCGTGCCGATTGATATTTCAGGAAGAAGATCGGCCAAGCTCATCAAGGGAGCCAAGGAACTCTTTTACCCAGGCTTGCCGCATGGCCTCACTGCCACGAATGCAGATCAAGTCAACGCCGACCTGCTGAAATTCCTGAAGTCGGTTCAACAAGCACGCAGGGCATCAGCCTGAATTCTTTACGCCGGGCAGATCGGGTTAGAATCTTTTCATAGGGGATCCCAATGGCGAAGTCGAGCGCTTTGACGTTCCGCTCACATTTGTTGTCCAAAGCGAGCCGCAAGTGACTGAGTCCGCACACTCAACACTTCTCTCAAGCGGCCCGAATGCAGCGCTCCTGTTTCCGGAGTTGAGTTCTGCGCAGATTGCACGGATTGCTTCGCACGGAGTGATTCGTCCAATCACCCGCGGCGAGGTGTTGATCGAAGGCGGCCAAACCAACGTGCCGTTCTTTGTACTGAAGGCTGGCGAGATCGAGGTTATTCGCCCATCGGCACTGGAGGAGATTCTGGTCGCGATTGTCAGACCGACGCAGTTCACCGGTGACATCAGCATGATCCTTGGTCGCCCCGCGCAGATGCGCCTCCGTGTGCGTGACTCTGGCGGAGTCGTCCAACTGACACGCGATCAGATGCACGCCCTCATTCAAACCGACGCCGAAATCAGCGAAGTGCTGATGAGAGCGTTCATCCATCGACGGGTCGCGGTGGTTGCGCAGGGGATTGGCGACGTGCTGCTCATCGGCTCCGTCGGGTCCGGGGCAACGCTTCGAATCAAGCAATTCCTAACTCGCAATGGCCACCCCTTCAAGTATCTCGATCTTGACCGGGACGCCGATGTACGGCAATTGCTCGATCGCTTTCGCGTGGAGCCGGCGGAGATACCTGTCGTGATCTGCCGCGGCGAGGCGGTGCTGAAGAATCCCAGCAGTCAGGAGATCGCCGACTGTCTCGGCTTCAATAAGGGGATCGATCACACCCACCGGCGCGATGTCGTCATCGTCGGCGGCGGACCAGGGGGTCTTGCGGCCGCCGTTTATGCGGCTTCCGAGGGACTCGATGTGCTGGTTATCGAGGCGAACTCGCCTGGAGGACAAGCGGGCACGAGCTCGAGAATCGAGAACTACCTTGGATTTCCAACGGGGATTTCAGGCCGAGAGCTGGCCGGACGCGCCTACGCCCAGGCACAGAAGTTTGGCGCCGAGGTCATGATCGCAAAAGGCGCCGCGGAGTTGGTCTGCGAACGCAACGGCTACGGCGTGAGACTCGACGACAGCGTGACCATCCCGGCTCGCACGGTGGTCATTGCCACTGGGGCTCGATACCATAGGCCGTCGCTCGCGAATCTCGGTCAGTTCGAAGGTGCGGGTGTCTACTACAACGCGACTTTCATGGAAGCGCAGCTCTGCGACGGCGATGAAGTCATAGTCGTAGGCGGCGCGAACTCAGCCGGCCAGGCCGCGGTGTTTCTGGCGCAGACGGTGAGACGCGTTCATCTGCTCGTCCGCTCCAGCAGTCTTTCGGCGAGCATGTCGCAATACCTGATTCGACGCATCGAGGAGACCCCAACAATCCAGATCAAGACAAGAACCGAGATCGTGGCTTTTGAGGGAAACGAACATCTTGAGCATGTGCGGTGGCGCGACGGCACGGGCGCGGTAACGAGTCACGATCTTAAGCACGTATTCCTGATGACGGGGGCCGAAGCGAACACCGGTTGGCTGAATGGCCGTGTCGCGCTCGATGCGAGAGGTTTCATCAGGACCGGATGGGACCTGACGAAGGAAGATCTCGCCGCTGCCCGATGGCCGCTCGACCGCACGCCCCATCTGCTCGAAACCTCGCTTCCGGGCGTGTTCGCCGTGGGTGACGTTCGCTGCGGCAGCGTCAAACGCGTGGCATCGGCAGTCGGTGAAGGGTCGATCGCGGTTTCGTTTGTCCACCACGCGCTGGCCGAGTTCGCAGACCATCGGGATCTCAAATGACCGACCGTCATCGAGACCGTTAAGCACCCGAAGGCGAGACAGTGCGAGGAGTGATATCCCGGTGGATGATACCTGCCGTATGCGCTGCATCCAATGCGTCCGCGATCTCAATCGCAAGACCGTTCAGCTCGGCAATTCCCGGGGCGACGTGATCGAGCAAAGCTTCGTCACCCCGGCCGAGCCCGCGGTCGTCGACGAACAAGATGGGCGTACGCCGGCATGTAAACTTTTGAAACTCTGGTTGCACAGTACTTGCACAAATGCTCCCGAACACCGGCCCTTTGTCCAACAATGAGGCAACTAATCCGACCGTAAGCTACTGATTCCGAACAAGAGCGTGTGGAATCGGGAAATTGCTAAAACGTTGCTCGGACGCGTTGCTCACTTTCACTGGACGATTAAGAACAAAAATTAGGAGACACTGCCAAACGCAAGCCGGGTCGAGTGTGCGATCACCAGACTTGCATTTTCGAAGATTGATCGAAGACGAAATGCACAGGGGACCCTGCGCATTTCTCGTTCTCATTGATCTTCGGAAATGCAAATCATTACTTGAGCCCGAGCACCGCCTGGCCGAGGTGATAGGACAGATGGTTCGTGCGGCTCAGCAGGATGGCGAAGCGATTGCGCGAAGGGTCTTTGGCGAAATCTTCTACCGATACGGCAGTGTGCCGCGCCAACCAGTCGGACCACGACATTTTCTCAAACCCTTTCCACAATTCACCGTTTATGGTTTCCCATGCCTGGCGAACCTGTTGGTGCGAGGGAATGGCGGCTTGGGACTTGTCGGGAGTGGAGATGAAGGCAGCATCAAACTCGGGATGAAGGCGCTCTCCGAGACCTAACAGCGGCAACATTGCGTCGTGTGTCGCCGTGAGATGTCCCCACAAGTAAAGCAGCCTGTTTCTGCCCGGCGCTATTTCGCGGAGGACATCCTCGAACGAAAGGCTTCCAAAGAGTTTGTCGGCCCGTCCGATTTGTGTCTTCCACATCTTCAGCCCGAGGGCTACATAAGATCCTTCGTTTTCCATAGATTCGTTTCCTTAAACTACGACACGTTCGCCGTGTCGAAAGGAGGGCCCGCCAAGTCACCGTGCACGTCCTGCCGGACACGCCGACCAAGTCGAGTGTCCACGCGGAATGCGTCTCGCCTGCAACATCTCCAGGAATCGCGGTCTGTCGAATGGATACCGATAATCCACCGAGTTCGGCCATCACGTGAAGCGGAACCAGGAAGGTGGCCAAAAGTGAGCGCACTCTGTCCTTTCCACGAATCGGTTCTTCCGCGGTTTCGCTGCTTACTTCGATATCGTCGGCGTAAAAGGCCTCGAAGATCTCAAGATACTCTTCGAAGCTTTCGCCAATCTCAGCCCGGACGATCGCCGAGTTTAGGGCGCGTTCCTGAGTCCGAGAATTTGTGTAAAAATCGCGATCAGAATAATCGCCGGCGACGAAGCTATGCTCCCTGATCATTGGCCTGTCCATAGTTGTTTTTTGCTTCTGCCCTTCCAGATCCCTCATTTCACCGCAGCGATGGACGGGTTGCTGCGTACGTCCCACCCGCCGCCAAGTGCGCGGAAGGTACGCACGGCAGCGCGGGCGGCATCCGCCCGGGTACTCTCGACATCGTTTCGTGCAACGAGAAGTTGACTATCCGCATTCAGAACGTCGGTCAGCGGAATTGCGCCGGCCTTGTAGGCCCGTTCCGAAAGATCACGAGCCCGCGTAAGCGAGGTAACCTCACCTTGCAACTCCTCGAGGCGCACCTGTGTTTGCGCAAGCTCCATCAATGCATTCTCGATATCTTCGGTCGCTCTCAGGGCTGCCTGCCGATACTCGGCAAGCACTTCGGCATATACACCGCGCGACTGGGCGACTTCGGCCGCGACCTTGCCAAAATCGAACAGACGCCACCGCAGCGCTCCCGTCCCGATAGGCTGGAACGCCTTCCCGTTAAAAAGAGTTCCCCCGTTGATGCTGTCGAAACCGAGCGCGCCGGAAAGCGAAATCTTCGGATAGTAGTCGGAGATTGCAACGCCAATTCGCTCGTTCGACGCGGCCAGCCGGCGCTCGGCTGCGATGATGTCGGGCCGGCGGCGCAGGACATCGAGAGGCTGGTTGGCGCCGCCAATCGCCGGAATTCCGGGAATCGCGCCTGGCTTGGAAAGCTCTTCGGCGTACGTTCCGGGCTGAGCACCCATGAGAACGTCGAGACGGTTCAGCTGGGCTTCAAGGGCCACACGCAAAGAGGGCACCGTCGACCTGGCCTGCTTGAGAAGTGCTTCCGCTTGGGCAACCTCTCGATCGTCCGCCACTCCCACGCGTCGACGCACTTCGACCAACTCCAGAAGATGTGTATCGGTATCGATGAGTTGCTGCGCCACCGCAAGCCGTGCCTGAAACTCCCTCACCTGAAGGTAGGCATCCGCCGCCTCCGCGGCGACGGTGATTCGAGTCCCAACCTGATCGGCTTGCGCAGCCTGAAATTCATCAGCAGCTTCAGCTTTGCCGCGGCGCAGCCCCCCGGAAAGATCGATTTCCCAACTTGCCGCAGCTCCAACTGTGTACTCCCGCTGATCGCGTCTGTAGCCTGGAAAACCCTTCGCAGCAGAACCAAACGGATTCACAACGCTCTGGTGCACGGCTGTGCCCGTCGCCTCCAAATCAGCGGTGGGCAGAAGTTGCGCGCCCGCCGCTGCTGCTGCCGCTCGCGCCTGGCGGACACGCGCAAAGGCAGCGGCAAGATCAAGATTTTGGTCCAGGGCGCGCTGCACGACCGTC
>WNFP01005620.1_pt1 | contig 10574 bp, 10 predicted proteins | sample 5400201 | NCBI WGS metagenome assembly WNFP01 (sample SAMN13153355, study PRJNA577476) | soil metagenome | isolation source: 115 cm saprolite under Madrone tree | place: USA:California | collected 2016-06-14
TAGCTTGCGAGTAGACAATGGTTCCGGCCGATTCAAAGAATTTACTCTCGCTGTAAATCTTGATCTTGATCTGCGCGTCCTTGGGCAGGGGATTGGGCATGTCCAAGTAGCAGCCGTTGAGACTGAGCTCAGTGACGCGCGTAGCGATGGTGGCCTGCGAGGATTGGTCCAGCACCTCAGCAGTGGCGATAAATGGATAACGCGGCGTGCGGCGACGCTCATCTCCCACTGGACTCTCCCAGGAAGGCGGTTGCGGGGATTCTATCTCTAGTCGGCGGGCAAAATGAAAAAAAGGAGTAGCAGGAATGCGATCGCCATCAGCGACCGGGTCCGAGGCGGAAATCTGAAGCGCGTAGGGGGCACACCCCCGTGGCGACAGGAAGTATGCGCAATCGAGTGAGGGCACCGTGGATAGAGGCGTTACGTGGCGCATATGATGGGCGCTGCTAATAGGGACGCCGCTCAGTGTAAGACGACGGTCTGCAGGGGTACCCCCCTCCCCCTGTTTTTCATAAGTGTTCATTCTAAAGAGAGTTAAAGTGCTTTGTTTTGATACACTTTTGCAAGTGTTGATTCTAAAGGTAGTTAAGGTTGCTGTTTCGGTGCCTTCGCGACTACGGATGGGGCGGGCGAAACTTTGCTGGGGCGCCGATTCCATGTGTAATAGTAGCGCAGAACTTGAAGGTTGTCAATAGGAATCTTTTACTTATAAGGTACCCGTTCGAACGGCTTGCTAAGTCATTCAAACGCGGAGAGTTGCAACGAAGATGGGGTGGAAAGGTAACAATCGGAAGGACCCGGAGCAAAAGTGAGGTGCGGGGCAAGCGGGTCAGGGGAGTGACGCGAGTTGTTCGAGCTGGCTAGGGCGCTTGGGTAGTTGGTTGCTGCGAAGGTGACTCTAAACCCGCACACGCAAGACCGGCGTATGCGACATCCAAATTCTGTGCACGAGCCTGTCGGCCACCCGCCCGAGTAATAGATACCAGAGCCATCTCGCAAAGTTAGCTTTAACTGCGCGAATTTCTGTGTAATTCTGCTTCTTTAGGATAGACCTCTATAGGCGAATAAAAAGCGAACGATGGCTGATAATCCAAAAATTGAGTGGACCGATGCTACTTGGAACCCGGTGCGTGGTTGTACCAAAATCAGCCCTGGCTGCAAGCACTGCTATGCAGCGACGTTTGCCGAGCGATTCCGAGGCGTAACAGGACATCCATACGAGCAGGGCTTCGACCTCCGTTTTGTCCCTGAGAAGCTAGTTGAACCTTTTGCCTGGTCTCGCTCGCGAATGGTATTTGTCAACTCGATGAGTGATCTCTTTCAGGAAGGTGTCCCAGACGAATTCATATTGGACGTTTGCCGGGTCATGCAGTCAGCTAATTGGCACACCTACCAGATTCTTACCAAACGGCATGTCCGAATGCGCGAATTACTGAACGGCAAGCTACGCTTCGCGGCGGAGTGTTCCCACATCTGGTGGGGGGTCAGCGTTGAGGACAGAAAGTATGGATTGCCCCGAGTCGAGAGCCTGCGGCAGACAGCTGCGCGAGTCAAATTTCTATCTATCGAACCTCTATTGGAGCACCTTGGCCCCCTGAGGCTAAGCACCATAGATTGGGTGATTGTAGGCGGGGAGAGCGGCCGGGGTGCCCGGGCGATGAAGGCCTCGTGGGTCGAATCAGTGCGTTCTCAATGTAAGGCCGAGCGCATTCCTTTCTTCTTCAAGCAGTGGGGAGGAGTGAACAAGTCCAAGACGGGGCGGATCCTCAACGGACGAACTTACGACGAATATCCCTCGGCCCGGAACAGCGCTGCAGTGCCTGACCGTAAGACCCGCATGATGATGGCTAGCAAGTTTTCAATAATCAGCATTCGCGGGGAAAAGACAATTGCTCAGCAACCTTTTGCGAATTTCTGACCGCTTGACGATATGCCCGATTCATCAGTTCAGGGGCCGCATCATGATCTGTGGCATGCAACATCTGGTACATCACGATATTGTTCTTCTCTCGTTTAAAGATCGGATATGGTGTGACGTGCTTGTAACCTAGTTCATTCCCGAGTCTTTCCACCAAGATCTGGCTAATCTCTTCCCTACTCTTATCTTTAAGGCCGGAGTAGTCACCCCGGCCCCACCAGCGCTCGACAATCTCCGTATTCTTCGTGATACCGGCAAGGGCCCTTTTGACCCAGCCGGAACCAAAAAAGTAGAACAGCTCAACCTTCATTGATTTTTTCTTCGCTGCGAGCTTTTCTACCGTTTTCCAGTGGCACTCAAACATGCGCTGATCCAACAGGACAAACGTGGCTTCGCGTTCGGTTATAAATCTCGAGCGCAGAATCTCGTCGACCCGCCTGTTGAAATCCCCCTTAAAAAGCTCGACTGTCCTATCTTTCTGCTTTGGAGCCTCCGCTACGCATCTCTGCAACGCTCTAAAGCTCTTTGCGTTCTCCTCGCACAAAAAGAAGTGCCGCAGCCGTGGCGGGCGGATTTGCAACACCAACCTTGCACTCCAGGCATTTTCCATGCTTGACCGCTGAGGGCCAGCAAATCCGTCTATGTAAGTACCGTGTTTTGTGATTTGGATAAACAGCTTGAGATAGCGTTGAATGAAACGCCTTGTGTTCCGTCCACACAGGCACGGACGGTCTCGTGTACTTGCGCCGAGGCTCGATTGTGGGCAGGTTTTCAAAGAGCTCTGCCGACTTAAACTCCGGCTCACGTGGCCGCTTCACGGCAAATAATCCCCCACATCCGACCGCTTGGTCCCCTGATACTCGTGTTGATTACGGGCTGATTCCAGAATTTCGTCGGCCCTACGTTCCATAGCGCCGAGTATCTGTTTGCAGTCGGATTCGGGCGAGCTTTGCACGCCACAGCAAATGAAGCGCTCTATCCGCCCCCCCTAACAAAGCGGTAGCCAAGTATAAATTTAATTATTATAGTAATACACTCCGAAATCAGCCCATCCGTTCCGCGCGTGGGGTGCCCCCATGACGAAGCAAGAGCTGTTGGACCGCTTAGCTAAATACTTTCCACAATGGTTCTGCACATCATCGCAGTTTCCAAGCTCTGAGGTCGGTTCAATCGTCATCGAACGTCTGCTTCGCATGGAATCGGATCCCCTTCCCTGTACACATCTGAATCAACTACTCCACATGATGCACGAAGTCGGAATGACCGATGGTTTCTTTACTTACTATTTCCATCTCGGTGGTTCCCTGGCTGGGACAACCCTGGCAAATGGGACGGGGATAAAATCACTTGAGCAGATATGTTCGGGCCTTCAACGCTTTTTCACCGATGCGCTGCTACATTTCGGCGGTGTAAGAATCGCGTACGAGCAGCTCGCAAGAATGTCTTACAAGGAGCTCTTGGACCTGTTTGCTGCAAGGCGCTTCGATCCAGATGGCATGGGAGCCCGTGGCGCCGTCCTCCCTTTTCACGCGATACCAGCGGACGACCGCTATTTGATCGCTGAACTCGCCTGCAAGGCGTACTCGCCCATGGCTGAGGGAACGGAACTATTCATTGAATCTGTGCTGCTGAAAGCATACAAGGACCGAGGAGCAACGAGGACAAAAATCAAAGACCTCTTCGACAACGAAAGTCCTCTGGCGAAGGCTGACCCCCAGACACAGATGATGCTTCAATTTACAACGGAGGAATTCGCCGAGGAAACGGTCTCTTCTCAGGAAGAAATCCGCGAGAAGGTTCAGATGGTTGCGAAACGCTTCGTGGAGGCTAGACGCCGAGCCGTCCTGAACACGCGATTGTATCTGTCAATCGTAAATGAACTGGACGTCTATGTTGCGACAAGCATGCGTAAGCGGTCTGATTTCCGAGAAATGAGCAGGGACACAGCCAGAATCTTCGGGCAGCCAGCATTGCAGCGCCTCCGACTCCGCTATTTCGACCCCACGATAAGCGCCGCGGAAGGGCACGAGGACAAAGGATTGATTGAGTGCCTCATGGTCAAATGCGCCAAGGCGTTGATATATTTTGCTGGTGAGTAAGATAGTTTTGGAAAGGATGCGGAAGTCTCCATGGCCCTTAGCCTGGGCAAGCCCGTGATAATCCTCTGCCCTACAACAGACAAGGGTGAACAACGCATGAAGTTTTTCAGAGACATTCACCCACTGAGCCGTATGATCCAAATGGAGACGGGGATTCCCGTGGGAGCCATGATTACAAATGATCCGATGGTCGCCGCAAAACTCCTCGAGCGGATATTTACGAATTCGATGGAATACGATCTTGTTCAGACGACCGATGGCTATCTGCGTCTCAAGGAACGGCTGACTCAAAGTGTAGTGCGACTGCAAACAAGCGACCAGATGTTACGGCAAAGCTTTTTAAATTACTATCACCGTAATCCTTGAGGACGGTGTCCCATATTGCTTGGGGAGAGGTTCATCGCTCGCAAAAAGGCGCGAGACGATGGGGCGGCGGTCCTCTGTGGTTTCATTTTTCAAAGGGACAGGCTTTTGAGAGATGGCGGGCTCTCCGCAAAAAACGCGGGGAGTCCCCACAAACCGGGCAAAGCCCGGCGCTACACTCAGACGGTGCTCAGCGGGCGCGGCGGAGAGGCGGAGAGATTCATCCCGCAAAAATACGCGGGATGGGGCGGCGGTCCTCAGAGGAAGAGAAGAGAGATTCCTCCCTACGCGGCCCGGCGCGCAAACAACGCGCGCAAGAAAAAACCGGGCCGCTCCGTTCGGAATGACGGGTTGGGTTGGGTGGTGCAGGGTACCCAGGCCTCACGGCCTTCGTCGCTTTGCGAGTCGGGCCTGAAGGCCTGACCTACGATTGTGACGCACGTCCGGCGCTTCAGAGCGGATGGCGAGATGAACTCGCCGCTACAAGGATGGGGAGAGATTCGTCCCGCAGAAAGCGCGGGATGGGGCGGCGGTCCCAGCGGCTACTTGAACGCCAGTTCACCCCGGGGGTTCACTGACGGCACGGAAAATTGGTAAGCCAGGTGGCCGGTGGAGGGATGATTCACCTTCGACCGCCTGCCATCCTTTTGCAGGCGCTGGTACGCTTCCAGCCAGCTCGGCGGTTCGGGGCTCTCCTGTGTCCAATGGACCACCGCCGCTTCGTCGCACCACTTTGCGAGCTTGCGCATGGCCTTGCCGTGGGCGCCGGAAGTCATAAACTTCTTCATGGCCGCTTCACCGGTCCAGATGGTGCTGGTCCAGAAGGTGTTGCGCCGTTCTCGGAGCAACTTCGCCGCGAGATTGCCTTCGGGGCCCGGGCCGCCTGCCGCGCGGAGCGCAAGACGTACCACGCAAACATCGGCAGGAAGCGCCATGACCTCAGCCGCAGCCGAGTGATGGACACCAGAGCCATCTCGCCATCTTAACGCAGAGGTTATGCCTAGGTTCAGCTAAGAGTGTGAAACCTGTAAGTTGAAACAGGTGAAATGGATTGCGGACACCTTTTAGAGGTAGGAGCAATGAGCAGGGCCGTATTGACGGATTGCGGACCCACACAGCGCGGGCCAGGGCTGAAGCCCACTTGTGAGCGACCTCACGTTTCCGCGGGCCTGAAGGCCCGCTTCCCCGGACCCTTCGAGGCTCAGGATAAACTAGAAGTCCGGGGCTTCCACCTGAGGGGTCACGATACGGCGAGTAGTCGAAGCAACCAGCCGGCTAGTGCGCCACCTGCGAGCGGGCCGATTACCGGGATGGGAGCGTAGCTCCAATCCGAACTGCCTTTGCCGGCGATTGGCAGCAGAGCGTGCGCCACGCGCGGGCCCAGGTCGCGCGCCGGGTTTATCGCGTAGCCGGTGGTGCCGCCCAAAGAAAGACCGATACCCCAAACGAGGCTGCCCACCAAGTACGGTCCCAGCGATCCCGGTCCAGTGGCCGCGACGGCCTTGGAGAAGATCGCTCCCACAACAAATACCAGCACTGCGGTCCCGATGATTTCGCTGATCAGGTTGGCCACGGCGTTTCGTATTGCGGGGTGCGTGCAAAAACACGACAGCTTCGCGGCCGCGTCCGGCGTTTCTTTCCAGTGCGGCAGGTAATGCAGCCAAACCAGCGCGGCGCCGGCTATCGCGCCAAGAAGCTGCGCCGTAATGTACGGCAGGCACTTGCCAAAAGAACCTGCGCGCACCGCGAAGCCCAGCGTTACCGCAGGATTCAAGTGCGCGTCGCTGCTGCCGCAAGCCACCGCGGTGAACACGCCGGCCATCACCGCAAACGCCCATCCTGCCGTGATGACCACCCACCCGCCGCCTTCGCCCTTCGAGCGCTTCAGCAGCACGCCCGCCACTACGCCGTCTCCCAGCAATATCAAGATCATGGTGCCCAGGAATTCTCCCAGGAATGGCGATGTCATCCGTTGTTTCCTTTCTCGCCTTTAATCATGAATCTATCCAGTCAAACGAGCGCGCCACGGCTTTTTTCCATTGCCGGTACAAACGTTCGCGCTGCCCCTCTTCCATGCTTGGTTCCCACTTGCGGTCCATGGCCCAATTCGCGCGCAACTGCTCCAGCCCCGGAAAGAAATCCACGGCCAGGCCGGCTGCATAGGCGGCGCCGAGCGCCGTTGTCTCCTGAATCACCGGGCGCACCACTTCGCGATTGAGAATGTCGGCCTGGAATTGCATGAGCAGTTCGTTGGCGACCATTCCGCCGTCCACGCGCAACGAAGCCAGGGAAATATGCGCATCCGTTTCCATGGCTTCCACCAGCTCCCGCGTCTGGAACGCTGTGGCTTCCAGAACCGCGCGTGCCAAGTGGCCTTTGTTGGCGTAACGCGTAAGACCGGCGATCACGCCGCGAGCGCTCTCTTTCCAATACGGCGCGTACAATCCGGAAAACGCCGGCACAAAATAGACGTCGCCGTTGTCTTCCACCGTTCGCGCCAGTGTCTCGACATCGGAACTCTTGGCTATCATGCCGAGGTTGTCCCGCAGCCACTGCACCAGCGCGCCGGTAATCGCCACGCTGCCTTCCAGCGCGTAGCAAGCGGCGTGCCTGCCAAACTTGTACGCCACGGTGGTCAGCAGCCCGCAGCTTGACGGCACCATGCGTTCGCCCGTGTTCATCAGCAGAAAGCAACCCGTGCCATACGTGTTTTTGACCTCGCCAGGATGAAAGCATGCTTGCCCGACAAGCGCCGCTTGCTGGTCACCCAGAATTCCTGCGACCGGCACGCCGGATATCGCGGGCAATCTTGCCGTGCCAAACACTTCGCTGCTTGAACGCACCTGCGGCAACATCGCGCGAGGAATCTCGAACGCCGCGAGCAGCTCGTCGTCCCAATCGAGCGTTTTCAGGTTCATCAGTTGCGTGCGGCTGGCATTGGTCACGTCGGTAACGTGCGCGCCGTCTCGCGGCCCCCCCGTCAGGTTCCATGCCAGGAAGGTGTCGATATTCCCGAACAGCAACTCGCCTTCAGCGGCTTTTTTCCTGGCGCCCGAAACATTCTCCAGAATCCAACGCAGCTTCAGCCCGCTGAAGTATGTGCTAAGCGGCAAGCCGGTCTTCGCGCGGAAACGATTTTGCCCTCCGTTTTTGGCGAAGCGGGCCACTTCCTCGCCAACCCGCGTGTCCTGCCAAACTAGAGCGTTCGTTATCGGGCGGCCGGTCTTGCGTTCCCAGACTACGGTCGTCTCGCGCTGGTTGGTGATCCCGATGGCCGCCAAGTCGGCGGGCTGCAAGCCTCGTTGATGCAGCGCCGCTCCGATGACTTCGTGTGTGCACCGCAGAATCTCTTCCCCGTTGTGCTCCACCCAGCCCGGTGCGGGAAAAATCTGCTCATGCTCTTTCTGTGCCACAGCCACGACGCGCGCGTCCTTGTCAAATACCATGAAGCGCGTGCTGGTTGTTCCCTGGTCGATCGCCCCGATGTAACTCTTCACCTGAGCAGTCCTCTCCACGTAGCTCGCTCAAAAAGGTCAAGATTCTGACGTTCCGTAAACATCGCTGCCCGCTGCCATGCTGCCGGATACAAAGGACTTATCCGTACAATCCGGCCTCCCGACGCCTCGGCGCACCGATGCTATGCGATTTTTTCAGTTCGCGCATCTAATTAAGCGAGAGAAAAGGAGATTTTCATGAAGTTCAATTCTGGACCCAGACCGCAGTTGCTGCTAGCCGCTTTCGCTTTAACCCTTGCTTCGCTCGCCTCTGTGCCCGTTCGCGCCGCCGACGCTGTCACCCTCACGGTCACCGCCGTCGCCAAGAAAGGCTCTCCTCCTCCTATCAAGAAGGAAGACGTGCAAGTCTTCGAAGGCAAAGAACGGGTGCAAGTCACGGATTGGCGCCGTGGCGAAAACCTCTACCTGGCCATTTTGATTGACGATTCGCTCGATTACCAGGCCGCCAGCCAGTGGAGCGATCTCAAGGCCTTCATCGCCGCGCAGCCGCAAAACGCCTTCGTCGCGGTGGCCTACTCCCGCAATGGCGCCGCCATGGTGGCGCAGGATTTCACGCAGGATCACGCGCTGGCCGCAAAAGCTCTGCGCATTCCGCTCGGCAACGCGGGCGCTTTCTCCAGCCCGTATCTTGCCGTGCAAGACTGGCTCAAGCGTTGGCCCTCTTCCGCAGGTGATCATCGCTCCTCGATCATCCTCATTTCGTCAGGGATCGATTATTTCCGCGGCGGGTTTGATCCTATTGATCCCGACCTGGATTCCACCATCGAGCGCGCGCAAAAGGAAAACGTGAACCTATGGACGGTCTACTATCCGGGCGCCGGCCATGTCAGCCGAGGCTATTTCCGCGTCTTCAACGCGCAAGCAAATCTCAGCAGACTCTCCGAAGAAACCGGCGCCGAGTCCTACTATTTGTCTTTTGACCGGCCGGTCACGCTCGGACCGTATTTTGAGGAGATACAGGAACACTTGAACAACCAATATCTCCTGACCTTTGTAACCGACCGTGGAGGCAAGAAAGGCAAGTTCGAACGCGTGCGCGTCGCCACCGAAATTCCCAAGATGGAGTTTCTCACCCCGTCGGAGGTTTTCCTCCCGCCGTCAGAGTAATTCAATCGTTCAACTACGGCGCACAACGCGTAGCAAGTGTCATCCCGAGGGCATCCGACAAGGATGCCCGAAGGATCTCAACCGATGAGTTCTTCCCGAACTTCGCCACAACCTAACGCGTCTTATTAACCGAGCCTGTTTACAGAAAGAATGGTGGGAAGAGTTAGAGACCTCGCGCTCAATCATCCGCTCCCGTCAGCGACACCGCCCGCGTCGAATCGCGAATCACCAGCTCCGGGTTCATTTTTTGATTCACGACGTTCCATTCGCGCTTTTCCAGCGCCGCATTAATTCCTTCCATCACAATGTTCACTGCCAATCCACCCATCGCCTCCATCGGTTGCCGCACAGTGGTCAGCGAAGGCGCCGCCAACGCCGACAGCGCCACGTCGTCAAATCCCGTCACCGAGCAATGCTCCGGCACTTTGACTCCCGCTTTCGTCAATGCGCGGATCGCTCCCAGCGCCGTCAGGTCATCGAACGCCATGACCGCCGTGAATTTCTTCTTCTGTTCCAGCAATTCTTCGGTGTGGCGATATCCGCTCTCAAAGCTGGAATTCGGATCGAGCGAATCCGGCAATTGCAATACCAGCCCGGGATCGATCTCCAAGCCCGCGCCCTGCGCAAATTTTTGTATTCCACGCCAACGCGGTGCGCTGTCGATCAACATCTTTGGCCCCCGGATGAACACGATTCTGCGGTGGCCGAGCTGATATAGATGCTCCAGTGCGAGCCGCGCACCAGTTTCGTTGTCCACCATCACCGAGCTGATATTGTCTCCTGCTAATTCCCAGCCGATCGTAGCGGAAGGAATATTTCTCTTGCTGAGATCGGCAAGCACATGAATATCGACAAAAAGCCAGTTAGCCACCACGATCAATCCCTCAACGTGTCGGTCCAGCAGCAACTCCAAATAGCGTTCGAAGCGGTTGCGTTGGTTGTGCGCGTCGGCGAAAATCGCCAAGTAGGAAGCTTGATACAGAGCGTTCTCTACGCCTCGCATGATCAGCGTGCAAAACGGGTCGGTGATATCGAAAAACAATACGCCCATGCTGTGGCTTCGCTTGCTGCGCATTACGTTCGGCCGGTAGCCGAGTTTTTTGGCGGTTTCTTCTATGCGTTTCTTGGTTGCCGGCGCGATATACCTGGCCAGCGGTGCGTTGTTCAGCACAATCGAGACGGTCGCCGGCGAGAATCCGCTCTGCGTCGCCACATCTCTCATCGTGACTGCTTGGCTTTTCTCGCTAGACCTCTTCATCAGGAGGGCTCCTCGGTGGCCCACATCATCCCGCCGGACTCCCTCGCCTCGCAACGCTTTGTGATCAGCGTCTAGCGCACCGTTGTCCGGGCCCGCTCAAGCACATCGCAGCTGCTTCAGCCGCTGCACTCCCTACTCTGGCGGCACTTCGAACGACAGCGGCTCCCGGAACCAGCGTGTTTTCCAAATCCCAAATGCAATTCCCGCAATCATCCAGATGCTTCCAACGATCTGCGCCGGACGGCTAAGACTCAGCCACAAAGCCAGGCAAATAACGAATCCAAGCACCGGCGGGATAAGATTCCAGGCCTTCT
>WNFP01005083.1_pt1 | contig 10566 bp, 16 predicted proteins | sample 5400201 | NCBI WGS metagenome assembly WNFP01 (sample SAMN13153355, study PRJNA577476) | soil metagenome | isolation source: 115 cm saprolite under Madrone tree | place: USA:California | collected 2016-06-14
TTTGTCACGTAAGCGCTGCTGTCGGCGATTTCGTTCCACCTGTTCCGGGTGCTTCTGGCGATATTTCTTCCAATAGTCCGGGTTCGCCTTGCGCCACTTCCGCGGACTCTCCAAGCACACCTGCTGGTACACCGGATCGCAAGCGATCTTCTGCCGATGATAATCGCGGCGGCGTTGCTTCTGGCATACGGGGTTACCGCAAACCTGTTGTTGAGGATGATAAGGGGCAGGCTGAAAAACTTGCCGACAGAACCGGCAACGACGATCCTTCATCAGGCGGCTCCGGATGAGAATGGGAGGGGTTCATTCTCTCTGGAAGCACCATTCAGGCGTCACGATTATGCGGTGGAGTGTCGTCTCGAAAATCAGAGATCTCTCAGTGAGGAATCGGGATAGGTGTTTGATGCGCTGCGCAGCTCCGCGTAACAATACACACCGCATTAGAGCCCAAGTATGAGGAGTTCCGGGTGCGAACGATCTGGAGTCTCTCGAACGCGTTCACTTCTGCATTCAAGGAACTGGACCCGATCCCGCAATTCAGGGCCACAGCGAAGTTGGGCGAGTTCCTGGAAGCGCGGTTCTCACAGTCGTTCTAGCTGGAAAGGCGGTACGGCCGACCGCCCCTTTCTACCAATGAGCATCGCGCGGAAGATCGAGGCTTCCCCCGAACTGATGAGGCTCTGTAACTGTGTCCACTGATGGTGCGGTAGTGAAAATTGAGTCGGAACTTGCCAAGCAAATTAGTGGAATTTTGCGCTAGATTTGTCGCTAGGGGATTCCTGACTCCGTCTGATTGATCATGAAGGTGGACATCTCATGGAAGAATCTTCGAAGCACTTGTTCCGCCTCGCCGGGCAGAGCAGCTTCCCCTAGAGCATTGTCCATCAACCGCATCCACCGATCGCGGGCAGTTTGATCGATGGAAAACGGAGAATGCCGCGCGCGAAGGCGGGGGTGGCCTCTTTGTTCGATATAGGTCTGCGGCCCCCCGAACCGACCGATCAGGAAATCTCGGAGGCGCTGCTCAGAGCCTTGGAGATCCCGCATCGTGTACATGGGCCCTAGGATTTCATCTTGGGGGACCTGTTGATAGAAGGCCGCGACTAGGCGCCTGAAACCTTCGGCGCCGATCGCGGAATAAACTTCGAGTTCCTGCATGTTCTCAGCTCTCCTATATTCTTTGTTCGTCGCTTGCTGATCAGCAAGAGTGCCGTACCGGGAATCGGCCCTCCTCGGGCCGTCTCAGCCCGGACAACCCGCAGGCGCCACAAGACAAGTTTTGCCTTAAGGTGGCGTTTGTGGGGCCGTTCCTCATTCATGTGCTCCAGTAACTTCGTACATGAAGGAAGGCCAGCCGCCTTGAGTTTGTCACGATTCTCCTCCCAAAGCAGTTCTCTATCGACGTAAGGCCGAATGAGATGTTGTTCGTCACGACGTCGGTAAAGCAATCCTCGTTGGCCCGATTTCTCCCAAAGTCTCTTCATCGTCCCGAGATGGACATAAATGGCAAACAAGTCGCGCTGCTTAACGTCGTCCTGCAAGCGCCGGATCTCCCATCTTCGGTCGAGTTCCTTAGCTTTGCTCCAGTCGGGATCGCGGCCGAGCAAGACTCCCCTGTTGAAAACAAGCGATAGGAGGGCTACTTGCACTTCGGCAGGCAAGGTTTCGACCCGAGGAAATAGGCGCAACGTCATAGGGTAGTAAGCGTCCGCTAAAGAGGTCCGAAAGACCGAGAGTGAGATGTTACGAGGTACGGCGATCGCTTTCAGTCGAGGCGCCAGCACCTCCGCGTCGTGGCCTCTCTTGTGTATCGCGATTTTCAGTTGACCCAAGGTAGTTAAATCGAGAGCAGCCCAGGCGCGCAAAAGCTCGGATTCGCTATGCTGGCCCAAGTCCCATCCCACTCCCATCGTTATCCCGGACTCACCCCCTGGCCAATACTGGTGCGTCGGCAAATCTTCGGCGGCGATGAGAAAATCCGCAGAACGCTCTAACACGGCCTCGCGAGTTCCGGCATCAAACGTGAGTGTGCCGGTTGGCCAGCAGGTGGCGGGTTCTGCAGAAACCGACTGGGCAAGGGCCCCTGAAATTCCCGGCGCATGCAGAAAAGTCAGATGCAAACATCCGATTGCAGCTAGGGAAAACCACGTCCTCCGGAAATGGGGCTTATCTCGACGCATCGCGACGCTCGATTGATCTCGACCGTCATTCTAGCGGTTCGAAGTTCGAGCTCATGTTCCCGGGTGACGGCGACGTTATGGGTGGGTGGCATTTTCTCATTCACCCTGCGAGCCAGTTTTCCGTCCCAGAAGTCCAGTCGAGAGCAAGCCTATTTGATTGCGTTCGTTCCCGCTGCGGTCGGTTTTAGCAGATCTGCAAGCTTCATGTTCCGTAATAGTTCGGCGTGCACACGGTCGGCAACACCATTTACGCAACTGGAAATTGCGCTCTAGCCTTAGCGAGAAGCGCCAGGCCTGCGAAGCTGCACCTGGTCGGAAGTGCGCTGCGCATCATTTGTGTTTATGGCGGTACGCTTGGCTTCTATCCTTCGTTTCTTCTGGCTTTTGATTTCGCGCCGCAAACTCGCTGAGTCGGAGATTTGGGAGACACGCAAAACGTCGGCGACCTCCTTCCATGTGAATCCACTGCGGGAACTGCCGGACATGGTTCTACTCCCCGTCGGAAGAGCATGCGGTTCGCGGACGAGCGGCATGACGTTCACGAAATAAACCCAACCTAAGCACATCCGTTGCGCTGAAAGTCGGATTTTTCTGAGAAATTGCCCGGCAGTTGCAGGATTCGCTTCCAGCAGGAGGTTCGGTTCGGTCAGTCGACATCCTTCGCGTGCTGTTTTCATCTCCCGAAAACGTCACAAAAACCGCACTTCCCGCGCTCTGGGAGCCTCTTTTGCACGATTTTCTGCAAGAAAAAAATATTTCAACAAGGCTTTGAAATCGTGTATACGCTGGCCTTTCGCGCTCGTTGAATTGAGCTTTGCCACTGTGGTCTGCGTATAGATTTCGAGGCAACTTTGCGTGCCCTTCTGTCTGAAGAGAGGAGGCTTTTTCGAAGGCGCAAAAGCTTTTTGCGAGGAGTTGGCCGTAAACACTCGACCAAGGCTGGCCTGCGAAAGTCAGCGGTATGGGGGAAGACGAAGGTGTGCGCAAACGCCGGGTGTTCCGGTGGTCGAAACAGGCGAGAGACCTTGCCAGAGAATACAAACAGCGAATGATCGCCGGCCAGCATCTCGCTCAGGCCGACCGCAGCGTGTTGGCCGCAAGGCTGGTAGAGATCTCTGGGAACCCGCGGGAAGCCTGTTTGCGCTTCCTGTGCCGTTCAGGCGTAGCACAAAAGCGCTCCTATTGCGAATGGACCAAACCTGAGCAACGACGGCTTCTCGACCTGATCACTACGATGCCGGTAGATGAGGCGGCGAAGATTCTTCGGCGGCCACCTGGTTCGGTTCGTTCGATGCTGCACCGTCTTGGCATCGGTGGGCGGACTGGCCGGGAGTGGTTCACCAAGTTCTCGCTGTCGCGGGCGTTGCACACCCGCCCCGAGGAGATTCAGAAATGGATCGATTGCGGATGGCTAAAGTCCCGCGCTCTTTCGTCTGCTGGTATGCAAGCCAAAATCATCTACGCGGATGACTTCTGCCAGTTCGTAAAAGAGCACGGGCATGCGGCTGTCAGCCGCCGGCTGACTTATGATGCGCTCTGGTTTGTCCAGAACTATGTGTTCCCTCCCAGTCATGCCGAGTTGTTGTCCGTAAGAGGAACCTACACGAAGCATTCCACAAAAGAGGAGGCGGAGGCGCGCGACGCTGAGGAGTTTGAACAAAACAGTTGATTAGCAGGGGTCATTTATTAGTGATTGCATTTTCGATACGTCCCGCGCGCAACTTGCGGTGAGGTCGGATACCACAGCAGGAGGCTTTGGCGATCGGGATCGTCGGCGTCGATCTCGACGCGGCCAAGGTCCGGTGCCCGCTTAGCGGTTTCGAGAAACTCCCGCAGCAATCCAGAAAGCCGCTCTAATAGGGGACCATTGATATAGTTTTGACATGCCTCGCGAATAGCGTCGAGACGCGCTCCACGTTTCTTGCCGCTGAGCGCTTCCAACTCTTCGACCGTCGCGGCCTGCCCGATGTCATCCCGAAAGACGGTGATGTCGATGTCTTCTGAGAAGCGAGAAATCAATCCGTGTGCCTTGGAAAGAGAAGTTCCTCCTTTGAATAGCAGCCTTGGGCCTCCGGCTTGCAACCCGTTGAATAGAGCATCCAGCGTCCAGCAAACCCAAAAATCCTTTTCTATGTTCTGCTGGACCGTGCCGAGCCGGTTGCCGGCTCCAACGAATAGATCGCGGCGGTCATTCGCGGAAGCCGCCAGCACGGTTGCGAATCCGGGAATCATCGCGGCCCTCTGGGGCGAGCGTTCTGATCAGCATGTGTTTGGCGCTGCTGTTGGTCATGATGATCGTCGTCTTGGCCGCCATGGTCATCGTGCTGATGATCTCGGTGCCGAGCATTCTCGCCCAGGGCATTCTTTCTTCCGTTAACGGCTTTGGTTTTGCCTTGAGGTTGGCCATCGCCATCGGTCCCGCGAAGGAGATCGCGCACGATGGTCTGCATCCACTCGGGGAGCGCGGGAAGACCTTGGCGCAGGTCATCGCGGATGGCGGAGCCATGAACTGAATCTTGCAGCACAGAGACGAGGCGCGCGCGGATTCGATCCATGTCGCGGGGCAGCAGGTCACGCACCCAGTAGAGCGCCTGAACAACGCGCATGGCGGGATGTCCCGCCCAATGCAGGCGGCTGGGCGCCGCGTGCTGAAAATGAATGGTCAGGTTGCCGAGTTTGATAGGTTTTAGTCGGGCGTCCGTGAGTACGACCGCGCGCGCCGGCACCGCGTCGGTGAGTCCCAGATCGTTGGCCGCCGTGATCCCGTCGACGACCATCCGTACCTGGTCGCGCCGTGCGAGGGCGTCGACGACGTGTTGATAATCGGGATAGGTGGGTTTACCGGTCAGCCGATTTGTCCCGGGCTTGTCGTACAGTCCGCGGGCGATTCGGCGGAGATCATTCGAGGCCGTGAGACGGTGCAAGACTTGGTCAACCGCCTCCCGGGAGCCAAGATCCAGAAAGTCGACGGGGGTCCAAACTCCTGTTGAGGATTGGGCGGAGATTCGGTCGAGTATGGCGGTTCTGAGATCGAGTCCTAGGCCACGCATTGGAGCCTCGTTTGTCAGAACAGTGTAACATGAATCTGACAAACATGACTATAGATTGCACTTTGTCAGAACTGTGATACATAGTTCTGACAGAAAACGACCAAGACTGGGGGATTCTAGGTTAGCCAGACCACCAAATAATATTGCTAATATCCTCAATCACTTAGCCCTGCGCCCTTAGAAGCAGCGTTGACACCGATCGCAGTTTCGGCCTAGCGTGAATAGCGAACAAAAGACGAAAATCGCTATGACCTCTACGTCCTTAATCCGGGCCCAGGTAGAGGCACGCCTCGCTGACCGCATTCCATCCGCATTCGCGCGCCGGTCGCCAGTTGAGCTGCGCACTGTCATAACCGGCGTCAGCGCCATCGACGCTGCGATTGGTGGGATTCCTTGTGGTGGAATTACCGAAATCGTTGGTCCTCCCTGGTACTCCGTCGGCCGAAAAAGCCTGCAAGCGCAACTATTGGTGCACGCCGCACGAGAGCAATTCTGCGCCTTGATCTATGCGAATGATTCGTTTGATCCACGGTCTGCAAAAACTGCCGGCGTCAATCTCGAGAGGGTCTTATGGATACGTGGCGGAGGACATGGAGTCAAAGCACTGGAGCAGGCATTTAAAGCCTCCGATCTGCTGCTCCAGGGGAGTGCCGGGTTTGGACTCATCATGGTTGACCTTGCGGGAATATCGGAACGATTGGTGCGCAAGGTTCCCCTGACTACCTGGTTCCGTTTCCGCAGCGTGACGGAAAAAGAGACTGGCCACGCCAACGTGATTGTGATGCCAGACGTTTACAGTCTTGATCCGATGGTCGTACTGCATGAACGTTTTGTTCAGGTGAAAGAACGAGTGCAAAATCAGGATGGTGTCGTTCACCTCCGAGCGGAACGCATCTCACCGCTCTCAGTCAGTACGGCAGTTACGCAATCCCACGATTTTCACTGATATTGACAAGCCAAATTTCGCCATGTCCAATCGGCCCCGATACGCCTCGATGCTGCGCCGCGAGCTATGTGCTCGGAACGTCTCCTACGCTGCGCTTGGGCAAGTGCCGTATGTGACCAGCTACGGAGAAGTACCCGTAGTGGTTTACCAGGCGTCTCCATGCGGCAAGAAGCATGGCAACTTCATTTCCGCCAGCTACCACGCGCTTACGAGGCGACCAGAATGGGGAAAAAGGCTCGCTAAAGTTCACAGCAGCGCGGACCGCGCACTGCCGAAAGGCGACTGCGTCTGGAAGGAACTCGATTCGTCGATGAGTTCCGACGCCCTGCTGATGAACATATTCTGCTATCCGGGAGTAACGAAAAGAAAAGAGCTCAGTTCGATCTTGGGAACGGAGATCGGCGATCTGCCGGAGTTCGGATTCAAGCCTCGTATTCCTCTGACCAGCGGCTTTGTCGAGAGAACCGAAATCGACATGAAACTCGGCTCCGTCTTGTTTGAAGCGAAACTCACCGAGGCGGACTTTCAAACCCAGAATGCCGCGATCGTAGAAGGATATCGAGATCTGGAAACCGTGTTTGAGATCCGCGGTCTGCCACGCCGTGGGCAGAAATACCGCTCTTATCAGCTCTTGCGGAACGTGCTGGCGGCACACGCGCTAGACCTCTCTTTTTGCCTCCTTCTTGATGCGCGGCGCCCGGACCTGATTGAGGACTGGTATGAGATTCTGCGATGTATAAGAACTTTCGAACTCAGAAGCAGGTGCAAGGTTCTGACTTGGCAGGGGCTCGCCCAAGTCTTGCCGAAACGATTGCGGATGTTTCTGGATCTGAAGTATGGGGTTATGCCGCAAAGATCCCAGCCCGCTTAGGAGAATTAAGTGATCGCACATTTAAGAACGATGGATCACTGCAGGGTGTCCCTACGAGCGTCGGAGAATAAGTCCCGTGGTCTTCATTTTCAGCACGCTAGATCATTTCTGATAGTATCCGGCTGGCAGGAAGTGACCTAGCTTGCATTCCTGCCGTTATGTCGGGCGATATGGAGAGCGCAATAACTCTTCCACCGGCGCGGGAGGACGGTTCCCATGATAGATATCTTCATCTCACATAGCAGTGCGGACAAGGAGATCGCCAAAACATTGATCGACTTGCTGCGATCAGCTATTCCAAGTATCTCTCCGGATCGCATACGTTGTACCAGTGTCCCAGGATACCGCCTCCCGGGAGGTGCGGATGCCGACGACCATCAAGAGAACCTCGAACGGCGCATGGAAGATCGCACGTTACAGCTTCTCCTCCACCAACCCAGTGGCAAGGTAAAGCCTGTGAGCCTTCAACGGCGAAGGATTGTCATCACGAACGTGGGTGAACTAGCGAAAGGATGCGAATGACGGCTACGATGAAAGCCGCAGTGATCTACACGGCGGGCGGACCGGAGGTGCTCAAGGTCGAGAGCCGCCCGATCCCGACCCCGAAGAGTGGCGAAGTCTTGATCCGCATCAAAGCGTTCGGACTGAACCGCTCTGAACTGTTCACTCGCCAGGGTCATTCACCAAACGTCAAGTTCCCTCGGATTCTCGGCATCGAAGCCGTTGGATTGATAGAACAAGCGCCTGGAAACGAATTCCGCAGAGGCGAAATCGTCGCGACCGCGATGGGAGGCATGGGTCGCGCGTTCGACGGCAGCTATGCGGAATATACCTGCGTGCCGGCGACGCAGGTTCAAGGTGTCGTGACCGAACTTGCATGGGAGACGCTCGGTGGCCTCCCGGAGATGTTGCAGACGGCGTGGGGTTCTCTATTCAAGTCGCTTCGCCTTGAAAAAGGCGAGCGGTTGCTCATTCGCGGTGGCACGACGTCCGTCGGCTTGGCAGCTGCAGCGATTGCCAAAAGCCACGGCGCTATCGTCGCTTCGACGACTCGCAACTCGGGCCGTGAAAAGCTGTTGCGGGAAAGCGGTGTCGACCAGGTATTCATCGACACAGGGTCAATCGCCGAACAGGTCAAGGAAGTCTGTGCGGGAGGGGTGGACAAGGTCCTCGAACTGGTGGGCACGACCACGCTCAAAGACTCGCTGCTCTGCACCAAGAAGGGTGGGATCGTTTGCATGACGGGGATCGTTGGTAATAAATGGTCATTCGACACGTTCGCGCCTATGGAGGCGATTCCTACAGCGGTCTGTTTGACGACCTATGCAGGTGAATCCGACGACTTCATGCGCACACCCCTCGATGAATTGATAGAACAGATCAGCGCGGGCACATTGAAGGTTCAGGTCGGCAAGATCTTCCACCTTGACGAGATTGTTGAGGCGCATCGCTGTATGGAAGAGAACAAAGCGGGCGGCAAGATCGTTGTGTTGACCTGAATTCGATCTGAAAGCTGGAATTGGATTTCCGCGCGTCGAAAGAGAGGCAGACTCGACATTGCGAGAGATTGTCCAGGGTAACGGCCAACCCGGAGGCAATGCTTCCGACTGGTCCCGATAAACGGCCTTGCTGTCATTGACAGCTGTAACCCGCAATGCACTGGACTTGACCATCGCAGAGACTCTTCCCCAGTTTTCACATGAACGTGCTCAAGCTCCGACCACCGTCACCAGGACAGTGGTCGTCGAATAGGATATTCGCCGCAACAGGTTTTCCATCTCGTTCATCTGTGGCTGTGAATTTTCTGGATCGCCTGGAGAAGCGTCTCCAGTTCGAAGTCGCCATCGTGCCGCTGGCTATTGATAAAAAATGTCGGCGTACCGTTTACCCCGCTGCGTACGCCGCCGGAAAAGTCCCCCCGCACACGCTCGGCAAACGCGCCCGACCTTAGTGCGTCCCTGAGTGCTTGCCTATCAAGCGTGAGGCGATGCGCCAGTTCCTCGAGCATTTGCTCGCTACGAGAATTCTGGTACTCGAAAATCAAGTCATGCATGTCCCAGAACTTGCCATGGGTAGCGGCAAACTCGGCCGCTTCCGCGGCGACCTCGGCGTTTGGATGCATTTCTCACAGCGGAAAGTTTCGAAAGACAAAGCGCAACTGTTTTCCAAACTTCTTCTGAAGCGCTTTGACGATCGGGTATGCATGTCCACAGTGAGAGCATTCGTAGTCGCCATATTCGACCAAAGTAACCGGGGCGTCGGCGGGACCTTGGGAGTGGTCGGCAGGTCCGACTGGGACTTTCAGCGTTGCCATACCAACCTCATTTCGGAAGGCTCTCGAGCGCTTCGAGAATGCCGTCGGCGCCCGGGTTGACCGCGATCGGAGAGACATAGCTCCACGTAATGGTCCCGTTTTTGTCGATGACGAAGAGAGCGCGCTCGGAGACTCCTTCTTCGTCGCGGAATGCTCCGTAAAGCTTCGACACAGCGCCTTTGGGTTCGAAATCAGCAAGCAACGGAAAGTGGAGCTTGCGTATCGATCCCGCCACTGCCCGCATCGTGCTGGTTGACACGGCGCCTCGCGTTTTGGGCACTTTTGCTCTGGAACTCTCGGAGGCAGCCAAACACCGACTGGAGAAGCTTGGGGTAGAAGTACGGCTAGGACACAGCGTTGATCAAATTGACGCGGATGGAGTAGTCGTGGGCGGAGAGCACATTGCGAACAAGGCCGTTATCTGGACTGCGGGTGTGGCTCCTTCTGCAGCGGGCGAATGGTTGAGCGCGGAGACCGACCACGCCAGCCGCGTTCGTATTCAAGACGATCTCACCGTTCCCGGATATCCAGACATATACGTAATTGGAGATACGGCTGCCCTCCAACAGGATGGAAAGCCACTGCCTGGCGTCGCCCAAGCGGCGATTCAATAAGGCCAATACGCCGGCCGGTGCATCGCTCAAAGCTTGCTTGGTAAGCCATCCTCCCCACCGTTCCGGTATTTCGATAGAGGCAATATGGCCGTTGTCGGAGCGGGATTCGCGGTCCTTCAGGCACGTAGACTCCGGCTGAGCGGAATAGTCGCCTGGCTCGCTTGGGCAGGAATTCATCTACAGTTTCTCTCAACTACCAGTCTGCGTCTCAGCGTTCTTCTGCAGTGGATCTGGAGTTTTGCGACGGGTCAGACCGGAGTTCGGATAATCGTGGATCACGTTCCTATTTCGAAACCGAGTAAGAGCGTAGAAGCGCCCATAATCAGCGAGAGAATGAAATGACGGGCGTCTGGCGACGTGAGACGAAGAAGGAAAGAATCCAGTCCAAGTTGCACCATTGACCACCTTGCCGCGGTTCGGATTCTCCTGCTGAATGCTTGCTGCTTCTTCATTTCGTCTCAAAATCGGTGGAGACGCTGAGTTTCTTCCAAATTCGTGCTTCCTCTAATCGCGCAAGATCATTCTTTTCCGCGGCGGCGTACGCATCGCTGCCGAGCAAGAGTCGCAACGGAGGGTTCCGTTCTTGCGTCA
>WNFP01005084.1_pt1 | contig 10566 bp, 7 predicted proteins | sample 5400201 | NCBI WGS metagenome assembly WNFP01 (sample SAMN13153355, study PRJNA577476) | soil metagenome | isolation source: 115 cm saprolite under Madrone tree | place: USA:California | collected 2016-06-14
CGGGCCGGCTTTGCGAATACACCGCATACGGCGTCTTTGCCATTGCGCGCCTCGGCCAATGCAGCCCCAGATCAAACCACCTCAGACAGTGTCACTCCGGACGTATACGCCGGCGCGACTCTGACGTCACTGGATGACTGGCTGTGGCAAGGCGACGACAGCGCGTCCCTCCTAACCAGGCAATTCGGTGCGCGCACACTCGACGGATATGGTCTGACCGGCAAGAGTGAAGCAATTCGCGCTGCCGGATCATGCCTCCGATACGCTCAGGAAACGCAGCGGGCCGGGGCCGCGCACATTAGCGACATCGTTTATTTTGAACCGCAGGACCATCTCGTTTTAGATCACATTACCGTACGCAATCTCGAACTGGTTGAAGCGCTCGGCAGCGCCGGCGTTGCACGGTCCCTGCTCGATGTCATCGACGAGACCGTGACGGGTATGGGCGCGCGCCTGCTGCGATCCTGGTTAATACGCCCATCGATAAGACGCGGCGAGATCGAAGCCCGGCATGGCGCCGTCGCTGAGTTGCACGCCTCGCACATGAAGCGCGATGGCTTGCGAAATCTTTTGAAAGAAGTTGCCGATGTCGAGCGACTCACGGGACGTCTCAATCTCGGTTCAGCGACGCCGCGCGACCTCGTGGCCCTGCGCCGTTCACTCGATCAGGCGCCACGGATTCGCGACATACTCACCAGATGCTCTTCATCTCTGTTGCAGGTGCTTAATGACGCGACCGACGAACTTGCGGACGTGCGAACCTTGCTGGAATCGGCGATTGAGGACGATCCACCCGCGAAGGTTGTCGAAGGCGGCGTGATCAGTGGTGGATATTCAACTGAGTTGGACGAGTTGCGTTCGCTCAGTCGTGACGCGAAGCAAACCATAGCCGCACTCGAAGCCGATGAGCGCGCGCGCACCGGTATCGGTTCCCTGCGCATTCGTTACAACAACGTCTTTGGTTACTTCATTGAAGTGTCCAAGGCGAACTCTCCGCGCGTGCCCGAGGACTACGAGCGGCGTCAGACGCTGGCCAACGCGGAACGATTCACCACTGCTGCTTTGAAGGAATGGGAAAGCAAAGTACTCGGCGTGGAAGAGCGCATCCTGCAACTTGAATCGGAAATCTTCGCGCTGATCTGCCGCCAGGTCGCTGCGGAAACATCGCGGATACAGGCGACGGCCCGCGCTCTGGCGTGTTTGGATGGTCTGGCTTCGCTGGCCGAAACCGCGGTGCGCCGCCGTTACGTTTTGCCGGCAATGCACGACGGTGACGAGATCGAGATCGTTCACGGCCGTCATCCGGTGATCGAAGTCTTCAATGAAGAGCCATTCGTTCCCAACAGCGTCTATCTGAATAACTCAACCGATCGCCTGCTGATCATTACTGGTCCCAACATGGGCGGCAAAAGCACCGTGCTGCGCCAAACAGCGCTGATCTGCATTCTGGCCCAGATGGGTTCATTCGTTCCCGCTGAGAAGGTGCGTCTGCCCTTGCTGGATCGCGTATGGACGCGCGTGGGAGCTTCCGACGATCTTTCTCGCGGCCGCTCGACGTTCATGGTCGAGATGACCGAAACAGCGGCGATCCTGCACAGCGCCACGCCGCGTTCGCTGGTGCTGCTGGACGAAATTGGCAGAGGCACGGCGACCTTCGACGGTCTTTCGATCGCCTGGGCCGTGGCTGAGTACCTTCACGATTCTCCCGAACACGCGGCCAAGACCTTGTTCGCAACTCACTACCATGAACTCACCGAACTCGCCGAACGGTTGCCGGGCGCGCAGAACTATCAGATAACCGCAACTGAACGTGAAGGCGAAGTCGTCTTTCTGCATCGTCTCGAACGGGGCCGAGCTTCAAAGTCTTACGGCATCGAAGTCGCGCGTCTTGCCGGCATGCCGCCGGCAGCGCTCACCCGCGCGCGTGAAGTGTTGCAGAGACTGGAGCGATATGAGTTGGACGTGTTTTCGGAAGCCGAGACGGCCGCGCACGTGGCGTCTCAGCTTGAACGCGCAGCCGCCGCTGGAGCGGACGGGTTAAGCACTGTTGAGGATCAGGCCCTGACCAAGGCCGCTGCCCAAGCCGGGCGTCGCCGGCTGGCCGCGCAGTCGTCACTATTTGATCTGGCTAATCAGAAAGTAGCGGACAAGTTACGTGAGGCCGATGCGGAAAAGCTAACACCGGAAGAGGCGAAGCAACTGCTCATCGAACTACAAAAAGAACTAATGTGAGCTTCGATCTAGCCCGCCGCTGCTGGGAGCGCGGACGTCCCGTCCGCACACGCGAGTAAGACTCGCGTCCGACTTCACAAAGATAAATTTAGGGGAATCTTTTGTTCGCGCTGACGCGCTCACTGCGGACGGGACATCCGCGCTCCCAGCTTACGACGCTTTGGCAGCATCCCGTATCACCAGGTCGAATGTCCCCGGGGCGACCTTGCGAAAGCGTGTGTTGCGATTCAATGAGACCGCGATGCTGATAGTTGGGTTATGGCCGGTAAAGTTGAAGCCACCATCCATGAGAATGTTGTAGATTTCGTTGACGTGCAAAGGTCCGCCTGCCTCGCGCAGAATCATGGTCGTCGCCTGAGGAATAGTCCGATCAAAAAACCGATCGCTGGTGGCCTCAATATTATTTCGCACGAGCGGCACGTTATGTCTCAGCGGCGCGCTTTCACGGATGCGTTGAGAGATTTCCGCGTGGGCCAAACGTCTCTGCAGCTCGACCTCCAGTTCTCCGACCGAAGTCGTTCCCACCGCAGTTGCTGGCCCGTTCATTACGTTTGATAGCAGACGAAAGATCGCCGCCTCAGTCTGTCCGGCAAGGGTGTCCATCTCGATGAGTTCGCCGCGGATTATCTCGGCTTCAGATTCGAGCTCCGCCAGGCGCGCCGCCAGGCGCGTGCGCGCCCCGCGCGATTGACGCAGACTTTGCTCGAGTCTGGCGATGAGAGTTTCGTTAGCCATAGGACCTTGTCGATTCTAGTTTGCTACTCGCAAATTTTCAATAGTTGGTTTCATCAGTCAAGCCCGCCGCGCCCGCGCAACTATGGACTGCAGTCCGTCCCAAAGCTAAACAACGAAAGGCGGCGCCGGTCTGGGGGTTGCCGAGAACTTATTGACAGGCAGCCAAGCGCTTTGGTATACGTCTGCCATCAATGACGCGGGTTCGGGGGAGCCCTGACAGACTAACCTCGCAAGTTCCTGCCACGCTTCCGCTTCGATCTCTCTCGCTCCAGTGATTCTCAACCAATGGAGGCAATGACATGAAAAGAAGCAGTCTGTTTCTGACAATAGTTATGACAGGGTTCGCCCTGTTTTCGTTACTCTCAACTCCACAGCGGGCACAGGATTCACGGGTCAAGCTGGTCGCCGGATCTCCAGGGGCATCGCTCGAGGCCCGCGATCGAGTTGTGCTTGCGATTCCTATTGTGAACACGGGACCCGGGGAAGCCCGGAACGTTCGGGTGACCGCAATTTCCTTTCAGGGTGGGACCTTGATCGAACCCGCAAAACTGCCAGACGACCTGGGCGCGATTCGACCTGATGAGAGCGCAACCGTTTTTGCGACTTTCGGCAAGGGCGAATTTAGAGCGGGTGCAACCTATTTGATTAAGGTCGAGGGAACCTACGGGCGCGATATACGATTTGCGGTCGAGCGTCCTGTGCGACTACCTCCCGCTGCGCCAGGCGAAGGAAAAGTAGCTAGCTCTTCTTCGCTCCCGCACTCAGCGAAGGGAAAGAATTACCCGCATCGCGAGCCGGTCATCCGCAAAGAAGTGAACGACCGGATGGAGTGGACTGTGCCGACCGGCAGATACAGGCAACCTGAACCTCAGGGTAAAGAGTCATCCGTGGAGCGCGGCCCTGCGAGTCGTCAACATCATGCGGTACCAAATCCGCCGAGTATTAATTTCTTTACCAACGCATCCCTCGGCTTTAACAATGGCAGCTCAGTGAACGAGCCCAGCGGCGGAGCCGGCGGAGGAGTGGTGTTCGCTACGGTAAACTGGTACGCGGCCTATTCGACAAATAATGGCGCTAGTTTCAACCAACTCGATCCCACCACCATCTTCCCGAATAATACCAACGGCGGTTTCTGCTGCGATCAGATCGTGCAATATGCCGCCAGCGTCGACCGCATGATCTGGCTGATGCAATACGGTTCGGGTTATCGCATTGCCGCGGCGAGTCCGACCACGATCAAGAATTCGAACGGCACCGGCTGGACCTATTGGGATATCACCGCGGCGCAACTTGGCTTTAATAATGGTGTCGATTATCCCGATCTCTCACTTGGAAACCACTCCTTGTATTTGAGCTTCGACGAGTACGGAGCTGGATTAGCCGTGGTGCGCATTCCCCTGGCGGAAATTCAGGCGGCCACGACGATTCATTTCCAATACACAGATCCCAACAACAGTCCCATGGCGTATGGGGGTCATCTGACTCAGAATACTGAAGACGAAATATTCTGGGCCGGCCACAACAGCAACAGCAACATGCGCATCTTCTCATGGCAGGAAGGGTCCAACACTTACTTTTGGCGTGACATAGGTATTGGCAGCTGGCCCAACAACAACGGCAATATGACTTCGACCACGCCTGACGCTAAAGACTGGTTGACGAAGCTCCGTGGCTTTCCCAATAACGCCGTCCTGGGATCAACTCGAGTACGTTCGAGTGCCGGCAAACAGGTAAACCAAATCTGGTTCGCATGGTCGGCGCCCAGCGGTAACAGCTTCAAACAGCCGCACGTACAATGGGTGGCCTTGAATCGTTCCAATAATTTCAGTCTAGTGACCCAAAGACAAATTTGGAATAGTGGCTACGCGTTCACCTATCCGGCGATTGCCTCGAATTCCAATGGCGAAGTTGGGTTGTCTCTGGAATACGGCGGCGGCGGTAACTACGAGAATCATGTGGCGGGCTTTTGGGGAGATTTTATTGTCTACACGACCACTTCGAGCAATAAGGGCGTAACGCGTTTCGGCGATTACGTAAGCATCCGTCAGAATGCCGCTCGTCCCGAACGATTTGATATTTTCGGCTATGGCATGCGGGCCACACCCGATACGCACTACGTTGAGTTCGGGCGATAACGAAGGAAAACTTGATTGAGGTTATCGATCGCGTTCGACGATGTAGGCGGGAATCGAAGCGAGCACTTGCGCGTAAGCCGAATCGGGAAGTGCCTCGACTGATGTCTGAGCAGCTGTCGCGTACTCAATCGCGCGATCGAGCGCCAGTTGCAGGGCGCCAGTCCGTTCCAGCGCGGCCAGCAACTGGGCCCGCGAAATGCTTTCGTAGCGCGCCTCGCTAATCACTCTCTGAATTGCGGAACGCATTTCAGGTTCGCGTTGCAGCAGGAAGATCAGCGGCAAAGAAACCTTGCCTTCGAGCAGATCAGCACCGGCGGGCTTTCCTAAAACATTTTCGGTACTGGTGAAGTCGAGCAGATCGTCTACCAGCTGAAAAGCAATCCCCAGATTCATCCCGTAGTCACGCAGCATGTTTTGTCTTACCGGATCGGCCTTGCCAAGCAGCGCGCCAATCTCGCAACAGGCACTAAAGAGATAAGCTGTCTTGCGCGCGATGACATCGAAGTATTGCTCTGCGGAAATGTCTGTGCGACCGACCAGAGTCAACTGCAGCAACTCGCCTTCGGTCATCTTGCGGGTTACGGCGGTGAGGATATCGAGGATTGCCAGCGAACGTTCCGCCAGGCTGGTTTCAAAAGCCGACATATAAAGCCAGTCGCCCATCAATACCGCGGTCTGATTGCCGAACTCGCTGTTGATTGAGGGACGATTACGCCGCGTTGCCGCCCGATCGATCACGTCGTCGTGCACCAAAGTGGCCGTGTGCAGAAACTCCATCACTGTGGCCATGCGAATCGAGCCGTAGTTCGATCCCTCGCCGCCCACCGCATAGTTAGACAGGATGGTCAGCGCCGGACGCACGCGCTTTCCGCCACTCCGCCTGAGGTATTCCCCGAGGTAAGCGATGACTTGAATATTCGATCGCGCCTGTCGCTCGAATTCTTCCTCGACCAGATCGAGTTCGGGCGAGACCAGGTCAAAGATGCGTCTGGCCGTTTGTTGAACGTCTTCGAGTACCGCGCTTTGTTCTGCTGCTTGCATCGTTTGGAGCGCAGGCAATCCTGCCTGCGGTTCACCGGTTCTCTTTCCCTAGTTACTCCGGTAATTCGTGAACTGCATATTGATGCCAAAGTCCTTTGTCTTCAGCGAAGCGATTACTTGCTGCAGAGTGTCGCGGTCCTTGCCGGTAACCCGCACCATTTCGCCCTGAATCGAAGCCTGGACCTTGGCCTTTGAATCCTTGATAAATCGCACGACTTCTTTGGCCTTCTCCTGGGGAATACCCTGCTGAATTTGGGCTCTCTGCCGCACCGTGCCCCCGGCGGCCGGTTCAGGATTGCCGTAGGAGAGGGCCTTTAAAGGGACGCCGCGACGCACGAGTTTCTGTTGCAGAATGTCGTTCATGTTTCGCAGTTTGGTCTCGTCTTCGGCGGAAAGCACTAGATCTTTTTCTTCCAGCGCGACCGCCGCCTTGCTGTCTTTGAAGTCAAAGCGTTGCCGCACTTCTTTCATGCATTGGTTGACCGCGTTCATTACTTCGGCGCGATCGACTTCCGAAACGATGTCAAATGAATTCTGCTGGGCCATTAATTGTTTGTGCTCTCGATGCTGTGAGGATAACACCAAAGTTAGAGCATGTGAAAGTGTTCTCTAGAGCTGCCGAATCAAGAAGAGCGGGGGCAAGCCCCCTTCCTGACCCCGAGATTTTCCAACGTCTGAATTGCCTTCGAATAGAGAGTGGCTTTCAATGTTATCCCAGTCGTTCAACCTCTCGAAGGTCTCAGTAAGGAAGGGGGGCTTGCCCCCGCTCCCTCGAAACTCAAACTTGGAAGAGCTTCACGAAGTTATCACTAGTCACTAGTCCAATCTCGTCAACCTCTTTCCCATGAATCTTGGCAAGACACCGCGCGGTTTCTATCACCCGCGCCGGCTCGTTACGTTTTCCACGAAAAGGAACGGGTGTCAGGTATGGGCAGTCAGTCTCAATCAACAAGCGTTCGAGTGGCAATTGACGGGCGACGTCGCGCAAGTCTTCCGCCTTTTTGAAAGTCAGATTGCCGGCGAATGAAATGAAGAACCCCAGCTCGATTGCCGCCCGGGCCATCGCCAGGCTGCCGCCAAAACAATGCAGCACGCCGCCACGCGCGTAAGCAGTCAATTCTTCCCGCAGAATTATGATCGTGTCGTCATCCGCTTCGCGTGAATGAATCACGACCGGCAGATTGTGTGCGCGTGCTAGCCACAACTGTCGTCTGAAGACTTCGCGCTGCTTTTCGCGCGGCGAGTGGTCGTAATGATAATCAAGTCCAATCTCGCCCCAAGCGATCACGCGCTTGCTTTGCCGAACCAGACTCACCAGGCGCTGCTCAGCCGCCTCATCGAACAGCTTCGCATCATGCGGATGGACCCCGATGGCTGCATAAACGGATGAATGCTTCTCAGCCAGCTCAACCGCGCGTTCGAACACGCCGCTATGCGGATCGCCCGTGCCAACATTGAGCATGGTAGTGACGCGGGCATCATGCGCTCTGGCAATCACCTCTTCGCGATCGGCGTCGAATTCAAGGCCGTCAATGTGGCAATGTGAATCGACGAATTGATTTCCAGTCGTTTGCGTTGTGTCGGTCATTTGCAGAGTGCCAACGAAGCCGGCCGCTGGACGAGAAAGTGTATTGGTCGCGAATCCAACGGATCGGACCACAGCAGCCCTTTCTTTTGCCATTCCTCACGAAGCTTCTGGGCCAGGGCCCTCGACTGATACCAGTTCGAGGCAATTAGTTGCAAAGTATGATCGCCGTTTCTGATGGACGAGTCGCCCCGGCCGACCTTTTCACTCACCAGGCCGACTCCGATCACGATTTCTCTCGAGTGGATCGCGCCAGGCGCCAGAGTAACAAAGACCTTCCCGGGCGAGGTCTGGTCGATGGATTCAACTTCCTCGTCGAAGTATCTGGAGTTAACTACCCAAACCTCATAAGGCCCGGCCGCGTTTCCTGGCGCGCTGCGAATTTTGGTTTGATAAGAAAGGTCGTGACCATTGTAAAGAATTACTCTTTGCTTGCCGACATTTCGATAACGAAGCTTTAGTTTGATTTCGAGCGAAGACGCGTCCGGATTAACCGCGCAATAACTTTGCGAGATTATTTCCGCAGTTAACTCGATAGGTTTTGGTGGTCTGGGCTGTGCGGCAACTGGAACGCTGAAAGACAGCCAGAACAATGCAGTGACGAGTGACCGAATCATCGATTCATCAGGGCGATGCAGTAACCCGAGCGTCAGGAGAAAACCGGAGAAACGCAGTCTGTTCTTCGTGCTTGTTCGTGTGATTTAGTGGATTCGTCTTGCCATGCACAAAGACTCAATCCACAAAATAACACGAAGCCCCACGAGAGAATCCTTCCTGAGGCATCGAAAACTTTACGCTAGTATTCAGTGAACTCGCGCCGTCTTAATCCTTCAAGTCCCAAGGTCCCTTCCTTCGGATTCACGGTAATTTCCCAAGCCTCCATCGTAATAGCGCCGATGATTGCGTCGAGATCATGGCCATTAGCTTTGCCAAGCGAATCCACCGGCACGACCGAGGTGTCGAAATCCAGGCCCTCGATCTTTCCATTGATCAACGCGCGTTCTCTTATCTTGATAGTTTCGCCACCAAGCGCTACTTCATAGGGCGTTGCAACCGAACGCATTGGAACACGCTCAAGGAATTGTCGAAGGACATATGAATGGAACGCACCCGTATCGAAGAGAGCCTTCACAGGCTGACCTTCGATTTCAATTGTCTTGATTACACGACTCATTGAAGCTCCTCTGTCGGTAATCTTACCACTGGCACGCGGGATTTGTGTGTAATGAATCTTGCTATTGGGCGGCGTTATTAGGACTGGCCCGTCGCATTCGCGGTCTGTCGCCCGGGACGGGACGACCTTGAGTGATGTCTCGACACTCGCAAGCCTTCTCTATTTGAGCCTCGCGCCGTTAGGCACGTCTTCAACGAACGTGGCAATGACGGGTCTACCTTCTTCGCCAACTGACGCCGCCAAGAGCATCCCCTGCGATTCGTGACCGCGCAGCTTCCGCGGCTTGAGGTTTGCGACGACGACAATCTTGCGCCCGACCAGCTGTTCCGGCTCGTAATACTGGGCGATGCCGGCGAGAATCTGGCGCGGCTTCTCTTCCCCGATATCCACGGTTAGCAAGAGCAGCTTGTCGGCTTTGGGAATCCGCTCGGCGCTGTGAACTTCGCCGACGCGAAGGTCGATCTTTGCGAAGTCGCCGATTTCGATCAGGCCATCGCCGGTTTCGTTCTTCACTGCATCGGCTTCAGTGGCGTGCTGAGAAACGCCCTCCCTGACGGTCGGGCTACTGCCCCGATCGGTCGCGTTAGGTGCTGCTGCCGGAACGGCATCGGCCTCGGTTGCATGTTGGCCTGAGCCCTCCCTCACGGTCGGGCTACTGCCCCGTTCACTAACGGTCGGGCTATTGCTTGGCTGACCTGCATCTTCGGTGCTCAGACCGCTGCCTTTTATCTCATCCATGATTTTTGTTTTATCCAAACGGGGAAACAGTCCTTTAACTTCGCCGATTTGGGTGCCTTCGGGTAGGCCGGCCCACTGCAATTGCCTCGGATCGACCTTCGACAAATCTTCGGTTAATCCAAGTTGCACATAGATCTGTCGCGTGGCCTCTGGCATGACCGGATAAAGCAGCACGCTCAGCCAACGCAGAGTCTCTGCCGCGCGATACAGCACGGCATGCAACGTCTGCTGTTGCGCGGGATCCTTGGCCAGGTTCCAGGGTTTTGCATCAGAGATCATCTTGTCCGCCCGCGCCACGATCGCCCAGACTTCTTCGAGAGCACGGCTGAATCCGAAGTTGTCGAAGTAGTGGATAAACTCGTCGCGCGCATGACTAATAAATCCGGAAATCGTGGTCTCGTCTGTATCGACGCCGGCGCGCTTGGCCGGCAACAAACCTTCCTCCGAGATGTTTCCCGAAGGTACCCGGCCTTCGCAATACCGCTGAATCATTGTCAGGGTGCGGCTGGAAAGATTGCCGAGTCCGCTGGCGAGATCACTGTTCGTGCGATCGATCAGGTTTTCGTATCCGAAACGCCCATCCTGTCCGAACACCATTTCACGCAAACAGAAATAGCGAATCGCATCAATCGAAAAATGCCGGTTGAGGACGTCCAGCTCGATCGTATTTCCCAAAGTCTTTGACATCTTTCGGCCGGCCGGATCGACCCACATTCCGTGCGCGACTATGGCTCGCGGCTGCTTAACTTCGGCAGCCATGAGAAACGCCGGCCAGTAGACGGCATGAAAACGCAGGATGTCTTTGCCGACCAAATGCAGCGCCGGCCAAAACTTTTCAAACCCGACAGCACGTTCCTGTTGTTCGTTGCCGAAGCCAATCGCCGTGATGTAGTTGGTCAAAGCTTCGAACCAAACATACATCGTAT